>Ga0209541_10008017_pt1 | contig 17576 bp, 16 predicted proteins | sample RifCSPlowO2_01_FD_184027 | JGI IMG/M metagenome (GOLD analysis project Ga0209541, IMG submission 184027) | Groundwater microbial communities from Rifle, Colorado - Rifle CSP2_plank lowO2_0.1 (SPAdes) (version 2) | ecosystem: Environmental > Aquatic > Deep subsurface > Groundwater | place...
CTATGCTGGGCAAAATGCAGAAATGGAAGAAAGAGACCAAATAATTGAAAAAGATATAAATAAAGCTTTGAAAATATCTATTGAACAAGTAGACAAGGAAAAATTAACAAAATTAAAAGATAATCAGTTATTAGTTTTATATTCACTAATTTATGAAAATGAACTCACTTTAACAGATGCATATAAAAATTATCTTGAAATAATAAAAGGAGAAAATATCCCTATGAAACCCGTCAGTAAAGTTATGGTCTTTTTTATCTTAGATACCCTTGAAAATTTAGGAATAATTGATAAGAGGATTGATATGAAAAAAGATACAAAAGGAATTCCAAGAAGAAATATTAAGATAAAATTAAAAATAGATTCCAACATTATTTTTGATGAGCTTAGTTTGAGAGATTTAAGATTAAGTAGTGATAAAAATTAATTCATATTCACGACGGTGAATACATACCGAAAGAAGCATCAGGGCAACCGCAATATGCCACTTGCGACACTGCCCTGATGGGTTATGTAAATATAATGTTATTTTGAAGTCTTTTTATTTTTTAAAGCTTTATCCTCTTCAATAATTATCTTTTCTTTCTCAAGGATTATATTAAGCTCTTTATCTAATAAATCTGTTTCTTCAACCTTTTTAGGCAGATTTATTTTATACTTATAATAAGTAGTATCACCAATTTTCTTATCTACTGATTTCATTATTTTCATAGAAAATTTAGGTATCCGAAGTTTTTAAATCTGTCGGTATCCGAAGAATTAAAACTTAGAATGTATCTCTGTAATTTTCTTTAATTCTGCAATAAAATAATCTAAGTTTTCTTGTTGGTCTTTCTTTCTATCTTGAACAATTTTATTAAAGTCTAAACCTACTAAATTACAAAACTCTTTTCCAGTCATAGCAGAACCCTTAGGCAATAATCCCTTAGCTCCTCTTTCTACTTGCTCATGATTTGTTGCATTAAAAGAACAATAATGAATAGAAACATCAGAATCCTTTAACTTATTATGTTCAATTAAATGTTCTTTTGCTGTTATTAAACTCGCAACTTCTCCAGCAACTTTTTTAGTATCAAATGTATCTCCATCTTTTATTTCAATAAGCATAAACTTTCCTTCCTTTTCAACAACACAATCAATGATTATATCGTGTCCGTCTTTTATTCCCTTGAATACCCTATTTTCCTTGTTTATTTTTTGAATAGAAATACCTTTTGTATCTTTAATTTCATTTGCTAAAATCCCCTCTAATTCATTTCCTGTTGAGATAACAGCAGACTGAACCTTGCTCATTAACATACCTAATTGTCTATTTCCAAAAAGTCTTTCATAACCAGAAGGAGTCTCATTCTCTCCTCTACCTTTTGCATTAGTAATCAAAGCCATAAAAAGAGTAGAGAAACCCTATTTAAAATCCTTTCTACCAACCGCTAACTCACCAATATACTAATTCTACAGTATCTCCGATAGTTATAAACCATTGCAACAAAACTTTATTTTCCACCACCCCTTATTATCTAATTTTATGAGCTCACAATAATTTTATGAGGGGGTTTGGGGAAATCAGATTTGTTAGTATTAATTAGCTGGATAGTAATAAAGTCTCATCGGAGATACTGTTTAAGCATAACATTTAAAATCTTGTTTTCTTTGTAATTTTAATGAGCAATCAATACAACGCAAAAGAAACAGAAGAGAAGATAAGAAGACCCGAGAAATCAAAGATTTCTGGTCCTTATAATCCTAATGAAGTTGAAAAAAGGATTAGAAGTTTTTGGGAGAAAGAAAAAATTTACAAATTTGACATAAAAAGAAAAGGAAAAGTTTTTTCCATTGACACTCCGCCGCCTTATGCCTCTTCTGGACATTTGCATGTCGGGCATGCTCTTCATTATACTCAGTTCGAAATTGTTGCGAGAATAATGAGGATGCTTGGTTTTAATGTTTATTTTGCTCCGGGCTTTGATGATAATGGATTGCCGACGGAAAAATATGTTGAGGAAAAATTAGGAATCAACAAAGCAAAAACAAACAGAGCAGATTTCAGAAGATTGTGTCTGAAAGAATCTGAAAAAGTTGAAAAAGAATACTCTGAAAAAGTTTTCAAGAGATTAGGGCATAGTTATGACTGGGATTTATTATATACAACGATTTCTCCTGAAGCTCAGAGAGTTGCTCAAACTTCTTTTGTTAAATTAGTAAAAAATAAAAATTGCTACAGAAAAGAAGAGCCGACAATCTGGTGTCCTTATCATGAGACTGCTCTTGCTCAGGCTGAAGTTGAGGATTTGGAAAGAACAACTAAATTAAATTATATTAATTTTGATATTAAAGGGCAGAATAAAAAAGTTACTATTGCGACATCAAGGCCTGAATTTTTAGCTGCGTGCGTCGGCATTTTTGTTCATCCAGATGATAAAAGATACAGGGATTTAATTGGAAAAGAATTAATTGTTCCTTTGTTCAACCATAGTGTCAAGATTATGAAAGATGAAAAAGTTGATCCTAATTTTGGAACAGGAATTGTAATGATATGCACTTTTGGTGACAATACAGATATTGAGTGGTGGAAAAAATATAATTTAGAGTTAAAATTTTTATTAAATGAAAACGGAACTTTAAAGGACATTGCTGGAAAATATAAAGGATTAAATGTTGAAAAAGCAAAAGAAGAAATATTAGAGGACTTGAAAAAAGAAGGCAGATTAGTAAAACAAGAGCCTCTTCAGCAAACTGTTGGCAGCTGCTGGAGATGCAATAATCCTGTTGAATATATTGTAACAAAGCAATGGTTTGTTAAAACTCTTGAGCATAAAAAAGATTTAATCAAAAGAGCAAGGGAGATTAGATGGTTTCCTGAATTCATGAGAAACAGATTTGAAAACTGGACTGAAAATCTTGGATGGGACTGGATAATTTCAAGGCAGAGATTTTATGGAGTTCCAATTCCTGTTTGGTATTGTGAAAACTGCGACGAGATAATCATTGCTGATGAAAAAGAACTTCCTATTGATCCATTTGAAAAAGAAAAAAAATGTTCTAAATGCGGAAAAAAAGCAATTCCTGAAAAAGATGTTTTTGACACTTGGATGACGTCGTCAAACAGCCCTGAAGTTGCATTAAGATGGATGGAAAAACCAGAGCAATATAAAAAATTAGCTCCGATGTCATTGCGTCCTCAGTCTCATGATATTATAAGAACATGGGCATTTTATACTATTTTGAAAAGCCATTTATTGTTTAACAGAATTCCGTGGGAAGACATAATGGTTGGAACTTTTGTTTTAGACCCAAAAGGAAAAGGAATGCACAAAAGCAAAGGCAATGCTGTCTGGGCAGATGAATTAATTGAGAAATATAATGTTGATGCATTCAGGTATTGGGTTGGAACGGCAAGTTTAGGAAGTGATTTGCCTTTTAATGAACAGGAATTAGTTGCTGGGAAAAAATTCATAACAAAATTATGGAATGCGTCTAAATTTGTTTCAATGAATCTAAAAGATTATAATTATAAAAAACCAAAACTCGAGGCAATTGACGAATATATGCTGATAAAAACCAAGGAGATGGTTGAAAGTGTTATTAAAGAATACAAGAACTATAATATTTCCAATGCCAAAAGAATAATTGAGATTTTTTTTTGGCATGATTTTTGCGATAATTATCTTGAGATTGTAAAGAAAAGAATTTATAGCGATAAAAAAGGAAAACAATCAGCACAGTATGTTTTGTATGAGGGTTTGCTTGCTGTTTTGAAAATGATTGCACCGATTATGCCTTTTATAACTGAAGAGATTTATTTATCAGATTTTAAAAAACGTGAAAAGGAAAAATCAATTCATCTTACAAGATTTCCTGAAATAGATATTAAAGGAAAGACTGATGCAGGAGATTTATTTATTTCTATTTTATCCAAGATCCGTCAGGCAAAAACAGAAGCAAAAAAATCAATGGCTTCTTCTATAGAATTAACTCTGCATCGTGATGAAATAAAAAAGCTCGGTGAGATGATTGAAGATTTGAAAGATGTTGCAAATGCCCCGCAGATTAAAGAAGGAAGTTGGAAAGCGGAGTTTGTTTAATTATTTCAATATAACTCTATAGTCTTTCCCTTTTTCATAACCTGAAAATTTTAAGTCTATCCTATCTTTTATTGTTGTTATTTTTGACCTTTTCTTTAATAATCCTTCTCCATCTCTCCAAAACGGGGGAAAAAATCTGGAGACAACTTTTTTGTAATAATCTTTAATTGTTTTATATTGATTGGAAATTAGCTCTTTTACTGCATGGTTAAAATAGTCTATTCCTTTTCCAGTTGGTTCTGGTAGTTTCTCATTGTTCACTTTATCTGCAACATCTTCTATAAAAGTTAGACATTCTCTTTCTAGTCCTTTATATTTATTACTCTCTCTAGTTTGTTCATTCATTGCTCTTCTTAAAACACTCCAACATTGTTCTAGTCCTAATTCGTCTACTAAGCTCGTTTTATAAAACATTTCTAAGATTGGCTGAGGATTATATCTTATTTCACTTCCTGATTGTTCTAAGTCTAGATTAGGGGTTTGTTTTTTAAAATGAAATACTTCATTAGCATCATAAAACCAGCAATTCTCAAAAGAACAAGTATCGGAAAATAATTCAGACTGATAGTTTCTAAAAACTCTCCATATACGGTTAAGATCTCTCCGAAGGGGGTTAAATTCAGAGACAGGATCTTGAAATTTATTCATTTTTTCTTTCAAACTTTTAATTTCATCCTTTATGAAAAATTGTTCTTTTCTAGACAGTCTTTTTATTTGTCTTAATAAAGAATATGTTCCTTCCAGGTTAAGTTTTAAAAAACTTTTTAAATCTTCATTTCCTGAATGATAATTTCTCAGATTATCCTCTAGAGATTCAACTATCTGAACTAATCTTTGAGATTTTATTTTTTTCTTAAGACTCCTTAATACACTTAAATCCATTTTATTCTTTATTCAAATTTAATATCATCTTTAAAAAATTAAGTATATAATAAATCTTTTCTATTATTATTTTAGCAAAATAGCAAGATTTATATATTAAATGTTATAATGATAAAATATGTTAGAAAATTTTAAATTAGATGTAAAGGATTTAAAGATACTCACTGAATTAGATAAAAATTCAAGGCAGTCAAATTCTCAAATTGGTAAAAAAGCGGGATTAAGCAAAGAAGTCGTAAAATACAGAATCGATAAACTAATTGAACACGGGATAATAATAAGATTCCATACTGTGATTAATTATTTTAAATTGGGTATTGTAAAATTTAAGCTATACTTAAGGTTAACAAATATAAACTCGCAAAAATTAGATGAAATCTGTAAATATTTTTATAAACATGAAAAAACAGAATGGGTTGCAGTTACGACGGGAAAATGGGATTTAATAGTGGGTTTTTTAGTTAAAAACGCCAATGAGTTTGATGATGAAGTTCAAGAGGCTTTAAATCAATTTGCAGAGTACATAGAAGAAAAAGCTATCAGTACAACTATGTATCTCGCTCATCATACAAGAGATTTTTTAAATAAATCCAATAAGAATTCATCAAAAGTGGTTTACCACACTATTAATGATTCTCAAGAAAAAATTGATCTTAAAGACGAGGAATTGCTAAAAATAATAGCAAATAACGCAAGAATGCCTGTTACTGAAATAGCAAAAAGATTGAGAACAACTCCAAGAGTTGTTCAGTATAAATTGAGAGATTTAGAAAGGAGAAAAATAATTTTAGCATATAAATCTCATCTAGACCCTAAAAAAATGGATAGAATTTTTTGCAAGTTAATAATTTACCTTCGAAGCCTTACAAAAGACAGACTAAATAGTTTCATTGATAATGTATCTTCTCTTCCTGGAGCGATATGGCCTCAAAAAGTTATTGGTGCTTGGGATTTTGAGCTAGATTTTGAGCTAGAAAACTATGACAAATTTCAGGAAGTAATTTTAAATATAAAAGAAAAATTTTCCGATATAATAAAAGATCATGATTTTTGCATTGTATCTAAGGAATATAAACTAGACTTATTTGCAGGGGCTCATTCTAGATATTAACTGTTTTTAACAATAACTCCTTCTCACCACAGAATAAATATACAGAATGATTGAAAAGGTGAATGTAAGTAGAGAAAAATAAATGCTTTGACTGTTAAAACATTCTTTAGAAGTTGAGTAGAGAGCATAGAAAAAAGAGGCTGTCGCGAGGAGGTAAGAGAAGTTATTTAATACCTCATTAAGCCTGCTCATTTCTTATCAAACTCCCAAAATATTTTTTACAAAAGCGTATGCAATCATAATAAATACTATTATCGCAAGAACTAGCAATATCCAGCCAATTAAATCTCCACTTTTCTTCTCTTTTTTCATAATATTAATAATTGATTATTATTTATAAATCTATTTGGAGATTATCTTATAAATTTTTAGAAATTAATTCAATTTCAAAAACAAAAACCCTTAAAAATTGCTGATTACTGATTATATTATGAAAAAAAGAGATTTTAAAAAATTCAGAGAAACAAAAAACATCAAAGTTGAAAGAATTTTTGGAAAAGAGAAAAACAGAGGATATAAAATCAGAAGGGACATTTTTTTTATAGTCCTGGTCATAGTCATTGGAATTCTATGGTTTTTTCTTAGATATTTTGAATTATTTAATTATATTTATGAAATACCTAAGTATATTCAAATTGTTAACTCTGTCTCTCTTCTTGGACTGGCAATAGCAATATTTGGATTTTATATGTTAGACAAAATTTTTAAAATAGGATTTAAAAAGAGACATTATTTTTTTGCGATTTTAATGTCTATAACTGCAATTATACTGAGCTTTCTTTATTTTGAATATCCTAACTTTGATAAAATTCAACACTTTGTTTTTCCGATGATGATTGGTTCTATTGTATTCTTTGTAATAAACAAACTAAACATAGGAAAAAAATGGAAACTTGTTTTTACATTTTCAGTTGTTATTTCTATTTTATGTGTTTTTGAACTAATAGAATATTTTCTTGATTTCTTATTTGATTGGAAACTGCAGGGAGTTTTTTTAAGGGACTTAACGGGACTGGAAAAGTATAATATGATTATGAGCAGGATTGATGATACTATGGCAGATCTTTTGCTCGGGATTTCTGGAACTTTAATATATGTCTTTACAATTCTTTTCATAAACAAGAGAAACAATTAAAAACCAGACATCCTAATTCTTATTATGGCATTAGACCCAAAAGACAAAGACAAATTAGAAGAATTTCTTGAACAAATGAGAGAATACAGAGCAAGACATACAGAACTCATAACAGTATTAGTTCCAAAAGGATTTGACATTAATTTGATTACTAAGCAACTTGAGTCAGAGAAATCAACTGCTTCAAATATCAAGTCAACATCAACACGGAAAAATGTTCAGGAAGCTTTGGAGAGTTTAATCAGAGTTACCAAAGGAATGAAACAAACTCCAAAAAATGGAGTTGGACTTTTTGCAGGAAATGTTTCAAAAATAGAGGGGCAGTCTGATTTTATTGTTGAGATTTTTGAACCGCCTGAAGAATTAGGAGTTCGGCTTTATAGATGCGACCAGACTTTTGTTTTAGATCCTTTGGAGGAAATGTTAGAAGTCAAGGAACTTTATGGATTAGTTGTGATTGACAGGCAAGAAGCTACAATTGGATTATTAGTTGGAAAGAAAATTAAAACTCTAAGCCATTTTGACAGTTTTGTTCCTGGAAAAACAACTAAAGGAGGGCAATGTTTAAGTCCAGATACTTTGATTATGAAAGATGATGGAGAATTGATAGAGATAAAAGAGAGCCATAACCCCCTGTTCGTTGTTTCTGAAAACTTTAATAAAGAAGAATCTGAGATAACCCCTGTTGTTGCTAAATGGGAGAATAAAAAACAATTATTTAGAATCGTTACAAAATATCCTAGATTAGAGATTAAAGCTTCTGAAGACCATACTTTTTTTGTCAGAACAGAAAAGGGAATTGAAGAAAAACCTCTTCGAGATATTAAAGAGGGAAACTATTTAATTATGCCTTCTAAGATAAATATAAAGAATAAACTTCAGGAATTAGATTTTATGCCGGTTAAAGATTCAAGAACAAAAGATGTTATTTTTCCGAAATATCTTAACGAATATTTAGCAAAAATCTTTGGCTATTACTTGGGAGATGGAAATTACGAGCCTTACAGAATTAATTTTTCTGAACAGAGAGAGGATGTTGCCAAGTATTACCAAAGACTTTTAGAAAGTTTATTTAAAATTCCCTGCAAATTAAGATTTAGAGAAAATAAGAATTATTATCAATTAAGAGTTCACAATATTTATCTGGCTCAACTTTTTAAACATTATTTTAAAAAATCTGATAAGACTCTGAAAGAGAAGATCCCCTCAATAGTCCTTAAATCTCCTGATAAAATATTGTCCTCTTTTATCGCAGGATTTTTTGATGCAGAGGGTTATGTTTCTCCCAGCAGAGTTGGTTTGGGCATAAATAATGAGAAAGTAATAAGGCAATTGAACTTATGTCTTCTTCGATTTGGAATAATTAATTCTATTCATGAGTATGATAATAAAAGAAATCCTTATTCAAATAAGATTAGGTACACTCTTGAGATAAGCTGTTTAAATTCTTTAAAAAATTTCTATAAATTTATTGGTTTTACATCTTTAGAAAAACAAGAAAAATTAAGAGATCTTATTAAAAATAGAGGAAATCAAAATAACGTTAATCAACTAGTGGTTAATGGAAAAGAAGTTGCTCGGATAATAAAGAACTCAGGATTAATTCCTAATCATTTTAAGTGCCCTATGTTTTTTAATAATCATAGACAAATCAGCAAGGAGGTTTTTAAAAGAAAGATTTTAGACAGGATTGATAACTTAGATTTAAAAAAAAGATTGGAATTTATTTATAATTCAAATCTTATCTTAGTTAAGATAAATAAAATAGAACCTTTAGGATTTGAGAAAACTGTTGATATTGAAACAAAAAATCATAACTTTATAGCAAATGGGTTAGTCGTGCATAATTCAGCTGCGCGTTACGGAAGAATTCGCGAAGGAATGGCAAAAGAATTTTTCAGAAAAATTGCAGAAGTTGTCAAGAAAGAATTTTTTGATTTGAAAAATTTAAAAGGAATTTTGGTTGGAGGGCCTGGGCCGACAAAAGAGGATTTTATTAAAGAGGGGCATTTGATTACTGCAATTCAGGAAAAAATTTTAGGAGTAAAAGATATTGGTTATGCCGACGAACATGGTTTGGAATTGCTCGTCGAGGGTTCTGGAGATTTATTAGCAGAACAGGAAATTACTTATGAGAAAAAAATAATGGAAAAATTTTTTAACATGCTTGGAAAAGAAAGAGATAAAACTGCTTATGGAAAAGAAGCTGTTGACAAAGCATTAGGCTTCGGAGCTGTTGATAGTCTGCTATTGAGCAAAAAACTGAAAAAAGATGAAATCAAATATTATGAAAAAAAAGCTGCTGAAACTTCTGTTGATGTTAAGATGATTTCAGTTGAAACAGAAGAAGGTGTGCAGTTCTGGAATTTAGGCGGAATAGGTGCGATATTAAGATTTAGGATTTGAAAATCTCTGGAAAAAGTTAATTCAATTCTATTTAATATTAATTCAAAATAGGTTGTTTTTTGATAAATAGATGAAATAGCGTCGGAAGATGAAAAAGTGTAAGGAACTTAAGGGCTTAAATGGGCACATATGCCCAAAAATGGGCTTTTAAAGAGGCGGGTGATAAAATTTAAAAAAATAAGAAAATCAAAGAAAAGCACCTTAGCGTAATCTAACTTATAGCAATACATTGGAAAAAGTTGCACTGATTATATCCCTCTGTCAATCAAAGCAACTTTAAACTCTTTCTCAATTTTCACAAGATTAATTATGTCCTGCGATAACTCCTTTTTATTAATCTTAGATCTGATTTTAGAATAGTTTAGCATAGACAAATCTTCATACAATCCTTGTGTTTTAATTAATTCAATAATCCCTTTTTTATCTTCAGGGTAAATAATTTTATTGAATGGCTTGACTAAACACATTTTATGCGTTCCAAAAATAACTTCCTTATTCTCAAGCTTCGCAATATTAACTATTTCTGATTTAATATTGTTAATTTTGTCTTCTATTTCTCTTTTTATTTTATCAAGCCTGTCAAGTTCATCGACAAGTTGTCTATCAATTTCTATCATTTTTTTAGACTTTAAAATTTCAGGATTTTTGTATTAATCTATCACTACTTTTTCATCTCCCCTCTAATTTCTCAGTATATTTAATCTTTTCTAAAATATGTCGTCGGCGAAGAGTGATGAAACTTTCTGCTATAAATAAAATGTCCAACAAGTTCTGAAAAAACTTTATAATTAATATAAAGGATGTTTTTGTTATTAAAGATTCTTGATCTAAACAATGAAAACTCTTTTATGTCATCTATCAAAGCTATCATTACATCTGTATCAAGCCCGACTCTTTTAATTATTTTATTTGTATGTATGATTTTTCCAATAGCACCAATTTTTATTTTATCTCTCATAATAGAATCATGAATCAATTAGTTTCAAATCTTTTCTGCAAGTTATTTACAGTTAGAAATTTGAATAAAATTTTCCTATTTATAAATCATTTCTACTAATTTTTCAGAATTGAAATATTTTTTTAACCCGCCAATCCAATCAGCACTTTTGCAATTTTATCAGGATTGTGCCTGAGCAAATCTTTTTTTTCCCAAAGAAGTTTTTTCTCTGAAACCTCGTCGATAAGCTCTTCCTGAATTATTTTTGTTTGTGGAAACGTTTTGTTTATTGCTTTAATATCATTTTCAACAAGTGAGGCATTTTCCTTTTCATAAGATTCAATAATATTTTCTGGAGGAAGTTTTGTATTGAGAATTATAAAATCAGGATGCTGTCCAATATAATCTGATACCTGCTTTAGATGATCAGATGCTTTGTAATTGTGAGTCTGAGAAATTTGAGTCATTATATTGCAGACGTAGATTTTTTTTGCTTTTGAATTTTGAATAGCCTCTGGAATTCCTTTTACAAGAAGATTTGCAATAATGCTTGTGAACAAACTTCCTGGGCAGAGAATTATTAAATCAGCCTGTTCAATTGCCTTAATTGCAGCAGGATTTGCAGCTGCTTCTGGGTTCAAAAAAACTTTTTTAATTTTCGGGCGGTTATGAACATCTTTATTATGCCTGTCGACAATATTATTCTCCTGTTCAATGACTGAACCGTCATCGAGTTCTGCGCAGATATTGGTGTTCTGAAAAGTTGATGGAAGAACTTTTCCTGTTAATTTTAAAATTCTGCTTGTTTCTTCGATTGCTTTTTCAAAACTTCCTGTTATCTTTGTAAGAGTTGCAATGAATAAATTTCCAAAAGAATGCCCGTTTAGAGAGCCATTTTCAAATCTGTACTGAAATAAATCTGACATCAACTTTTCTGAATTAGACAAAGCGATTAAACAGTTTCTTATGTCTCCGGGAGGAAGAACATTCATTTCTTTTCTTAAAATTCCAGAGCTTCTTCCTGAATCTGTAACTGTTGATATTGTTGAAAGATTTTTTGTATATTTTCTCAGTCCCTCGAGAATTGTAGGAAGTCCTGTCCCTCCTCCAATTGCCACGATTTTTAGATTTGCTGATTTACCGTCGATTATATCCAGAATTTCACTTAAACTATTAATTGTATAATGTGGTTTTTCAATTTCTTCCTTTGGCTGAACTGTTCTGTATTTTCCTTTTAAAATTCTCGCTGTTTTCATGCCGAGCTTATTTCCATCTTTTATTTCTTTGTTTATTTTATCTCCCACGACTAATACTTCTTCAGAACAAAGATTAAACTCTCCTAGAATTTTTCTGAATTCCTCTTCTTTTTCCCTGCACACGATTATTTTTTCAAAATATTTTTTTATTCCTAATGTGTTTATTTTTTTATTCTGCTGTTCTTCATATCCGATTGTAACTAAAAATAATTTCATTTTATCTTTTAATTTTTCAAGAGTTTCAATTGTTTCTGGATATATTTTAAGACTGTCAAAATCTGCGTTTGCATAATTCCAAATTCCTGTTTCGATTATTTCCTCATCAACAGGGCCGAAAAATTCAACTAATCTTTCTATTTTTTTATCTAAAGGATTTTTTTCAAGTATCTCTTTTAATTTTTTAATTCCTTGTTCAAAACTGCAGTTTAATCCTTTGTCAACCATTGCCTGAACACTTTGCCTTATTGCAGATTCAGTCAGTTCTTCGTTGTCACTTAAAGTTTCATCCAAATCAAAAATTACTGCTTTTATTCCTGTCATTTTCATTAAAGAGAATTCAAAGGTTATTTAAAGATTGTTGAGATAGCAGTATCCTCGCACAGACTAAAAATGGTTAAAATCTAGAGTATTAAACCTTGCATTCTTTTAATCTCATTATTTTTGTTATTCTCGATAAACAGTTCGTTTAATTATTGGTGATTAGCAGATAACATAGAAATTATGCAGGAAAATTCCTATGCAGAGATACTGAAGATAAAGAGAGAGGGGATTCAAAGATTTGGAAAAGAAAAATTCTAAGATAGAAAAAGGTTTTAAAACACTATGAATGTAGTAATAATATGGAAGAGGAAACAAAAAGAAGAGAAAAAGAGAATTTAAAATTTAGCTCTGAAACTGTCCGAGAATTAGATGAAATCAGGGAAACTGAAAATCTTAAAAAAATCGAGGCTGCTTTGTTTTTGTCTGCGCGGTTTTTGAATCTTCAGGAGCTTGTTCTTTTGACTGACATAAATCCTTTAATGCTTCGGGAATTGATTGAAAAACTTATTGAAAAATATAATAAAGAGGACTCTGCGATTGAAATTGTTGTAAAGGAAAATATGTGGAAGATGGATGTTGCTAAGGAATATGTTGGAATGATTAATAAACTGGCAACTGGTTCGAGCGAATTTACAAAAGCAGAGCAGGAAACTCTTGCTGTAATTGCATACAAACAACCTGTAAAGCAATCTATCATAATAAATATTAGAGGTAATAAAGCTTATGAGCATATAAAGCATTTTATTGAAGTTGGATTGGTTTTTGCAAAAAAAATCAGCCACACAAAAGAATTAAAATTAAGCGATGATTTTTTTGACTATTTTCATTTAACCAGAAAATCTGATGGAAGTTTTGTTGGAGTTGAGAGAAATGGCGATGATAAAAATATTGATGACAGCGAGGGCGATGAAAGTTCTGAAACTGAGGAAATTGCAAGTGAAGAAGTGAATGATGAAACTGATACAGATGAAGAAGATGATATAACTGAAGAAGAAAATGAGGATGAAGAAAACAGCAGCAATAGAGATTCTAAAAAATTCTGAAGATTAACTGGCATTGACATCAGAAGGGCGTGTCTAAAAATTAATTCTTTAATCTTCTTTTTCGACGGAATTTCATATCTTTTTCACAATCCCAAATCTTATTTTTGTTTATTAGTAATTTGAAATTGCTCACCCTCTGCCCTCCAGATAGAAGTGAAGAATTAATGAAATTCCGTTTATAAAAATATAATTTTCTCTGAATTCTCAGACACATTCGCATCACGATAATCCTTAAATATATTTCTTTTATTGATTTGTAAAAATGGAGTTCATGACTTTTATAATTTATGCTTCAATTTATATTGGTTTAGTTGCAACTTCGTTTTATGTCCTGACTTATATTTCGGCAAGGAAAAATAAGGAAAATTTGTTGGAGGATTATGAACTCCCTTCTGTGAGTGTTTTAATTCCTGCTTTTAACGAGGAAAAAAGCATTGAAGCTACAATGAAATCTATTTTAGCGAGTGATTATTCTTCTAAGAAATTAGAAATTATCATAATTGACAATAACAGCACAGACAGGACTTACATGCTTGCAAAAAAATTTGCAGAAGATTATAAAAAAAATAGTGGGAAAGTTGAAGTAAGAGTTTATATTGAGAAAAAAAAGGGAAAGGGGAATGCTCTGAATTTGGGAATTTCAAAAGCAAGAAATGAAATAATCCTGACAATGGATGCTGATACTTTTGTTGAGCCTTGGAGCTTGAAAAATCTGATTAAATATTTCAAGGATGAAAGTGTGATGTGTGTTTCTCCGGCGATTGTGATTCACAATCCAAAAAATATTCTTCAGAGAATTCAATATATTGAATATGTTTTAGGATTATTCTTGAGAAAAACTTTTGCAATTTTAAATGCAGTTCATATAACTCCCGGAGCTTTTTCAGCATACAGGAAAAGTTTTTTTGAAAAATACGGAGGTTATGATGTTGGAAATATTACTGAAGATTTGGAGTTGGCAATGAGAGTTCAGTATTATGGTTACAGAATTGAGAATTCTCCTGAAGCTCCTGCATACACAATTGCGCCTTCAAAATTCTCGCATCTGCTGAAACAGCGTCGGAGATGGTATATTGGATTAATGAGAAATATGTGGAAGTACAAACGGCTTCTTAATCCTAAATATGGGGATATGGGAGTTTTTGTACTGCCTATTGCATGGATTAGCATATTTTTCGCAGTTATTATTACATCTTATCTTTTTATTAAAACTCTTTTTGATATCAATGATGAACTGCTTTTTTTGAAAAGCATAAACTTCGATCTTGGAAGTCTGGCTAATTTGAGCTTTTATTCAATTGAAAGATTTTTCTTTTTATTGCTTACAAATCCGGTTTTTATTTTTATTCTGCTTTTTTTATTTGTTTTAGGGTTTTATCTTTTTTATGCTTCGAGAAAACTTGGAAAAGTTTCAGGATTTGCAATTAATCTTCCCTTGTTTTTTATGTTCTTTGCAGTTTTATTTGGATTCTGGTGGATTGTTTCAATAATTTATGTTATTTTTAACAGAGATGTAAGCTGGAAATAGAGAACAATAATTAATATAAATGCATGGTTTATTTTACTAAAATGGCGAGAGGGAGAAGAAGAGAGAAAAAATCTGATGGCGAAACTGAAGAGGAATATATCTCAAGTTTAAATGAACAAGGAAAAAGAAAACTTCAAAGCAGGAAAAGATATGTTCTGGCGTTTATAATAGGAACTCTTATTTTTATTTTTGGATTTTTGCTGACTTATTCTATTTCATATTTTGAATTTCAGAGAATATCAGATTTTCAGGGAATTACAAGTTATAATATATTTGACAATAAACTCAGAGTCAGTCTGTTTAACGAGGATATTTGCTCAGCAATCTCGTTTAAAAAGGTTTCAGATGATTTGGCTTTTCAGGGGGCAATTATTGATGATTTGGAGAAAAAATTTGGAAAAAACAACAAGGACGTTTTATTCAGGAAAAAGTTTTATAATTTAGTTGAGTTGGAGCATTTTGAGTTTGTTAATCAGGTTAATGAAGAATGCAACAAAAGCATTCCAACTATTTTATTTTTTTATTCAAATGAAGAAAGAAATTTAAGCACGAGTGAAGATGCTGGAAAATTGCTGGATTCCCTGAAAAACAGAAATCCTGAATTGTTAGTTTATTCTTTTGATATTAATCTTGACAGCGAGTTAATAGAAAAGTTAATTAAAAAATATGAAATTGAAATTTCTCCGACAATTATTTTGAATGATAGAATTAAACTAGAAGATTTCAGGAGCATTGATGAGATTGAAGCAGAACTTGGAAGTTTTGGAAATGGGAATTGGGATGAAGGGGATGTGATAAGGTTGTAAAGAAGTAATCCTATCAGGAAATTTTTTGCTCTATTGTTCCAAAAAACATATATTTTAAACTGCAAATAAGAATAAAAAGGAAAATTCTGTAGGATTTCTGTAAAATGGCTGAGACCTGTGTAAGATGCAAGGTTAGTGGAAATGAAGTGAGGCTTTTTAGTGCTATCTATGACGGCAGAATAGAAAGCATTTGCGAGAGATGTTCTGTTATTGAAAATGTTCCTATTATCAAAAGCCCGAATATCAATCAGTTAAGGGAACTTGAAGGAAGCAGAGTTGTATATGATAGAATAAAAAAATTAAAGGGAATAAGAGATGAAAGAAGAGATGAAACTTTTTTTCAGGAAGACAGATTAAAAGAACTTGAAAAAAATCCTGAACTTGAAAAACCGCAAAAAGACAGCCTGAATTTAATTGATTTTTTTCATTGGGAAATTATGAAAAACAGGAGGAGAAAAGGGCTTTCGCAAAAACAACTTGCAAGTGCAATAGTTGAATCTGAAGTTGCTGTTCAAATGATTGAAAAAGGAAAACTGCCCGAAGGTGCTGAAAGAATTATAAGAAAGTTAGAGCAGTTTTTTTTAATAAGGCTTAGAAAAATGAGCGATGCAGAAAGAATTATGAAAGAGAAACAAAAAAGAGAGAGAATTGTTTTAATTGGAGCTGATGGAAAAGAACTTGATTCTATTCCAGAACCTGAAATTATTTCTGAAAACAAAGACGCAGAAGAAGATTTTGATTTGAACAAAAACAGCATTAATAAAAATAGAGTTGAATCTGGAATTGAGGATTTTAACAATAAGAGAAAAATTATTCTTGAGCCAGTGAGCAATGTTCCTAAGAATTATCCAAAAGAATTTAAAAAAATACCTCTAAATGATGAAAAAACTTTTAACAGGCCAGCACTGCCTGGTAATGGCAGGGTTTTTAATAGGCAAACATCGTCGGGTGATGATAAAAAACAAGAAATTTTTGATGCAGAGCAAAAACAAACTGCTGGAGGCTTTGGTGATATTAAAAAAACAGACTTTAATCTTAGAAAAGCAGATTTGAGCAGAGTTACAATTAATGATTTAAAAGAATTGCATAGAAAAAAAATTGAGGCTAGTCGTCAGGAAAAAATTGAAGAGCAAAGGAAAATTGAAGAAAGGCAGAGAATATTAGAGGCATTTAGGGAAAAAGAAAGAATAAAAAATGAGCAAAAGAAAAAAGAAGATGAGATGATGAAAAGAAAATTAGAGGATGAAAGGCAGAGGCTTGTTGAAGAAAGAAAAAAAGAACTTTCTTTGATAAAAGAAAAAGAATCAAAAGATATTGACAGATTTTTAGGAGGAAGTGAACTTCTTTCTGGTAAAAGGGAGAATAATAATTATAATGAACTTGACGAATAGAATTTTATAATCAGCAGGGGTAAAATGACTTTTAATGGTTTTTTGAACATCAAAAATTTTTCAGAAAATTTTTGCGGCTTAAAAGTTTCGTTAGGGAAACTTTTAAATGAAGCAATAGGTTTTATGGATATTTATGAATCTCAGAAAGGCAAAGTAAATCGTGCAGGGGTTTATCTTGACAAGGCAGAATTTTTTTTAAGAGGTGCTTATACTTCTGGGGAAAATATCGATTCTATTCTTCCAAGATTTCTTGAACTTAAGATATCTCGTATGTCTGATGATTTACAGCATCTCCGATGAGATTTATTTACTATCCAGTTGATTGATACTAATAAATCTGATTTCTCAAAAACCTTTCATAAAATTATTGTGAGCTCACAAAATAATAGTTGGAAAGGTTAGAAGATTAAATAAGAATAAGTTTGTTTATAATTATTTGAGTTTTAAGGCGAAGATTTA
>Ga0209541_10008020_pt1 | contig 17573 bp, 13 predicted proteins | sample RifCSPlowO2_01_FD_184027 | JGI IMG/M metagenome (GOLD analysis project Ga0209541, IMG submission 184027) | Groundwater microbial communities from Rifle, Colorado - Rifle CSP2_plank lowO2_0.1 (SPAdes) (version 2) | ecosystem: Environmental > Aquatic > Deep subsurface > Groundwater | place...
AATCCAATTTAAATTCCCTTGAAACAATGCAAAAGTCATGGCTTTTTATGATATCAGGAAATTTTTCTTTAATGTTTAGAATTGTATCCTGGAATATATCATAGTTCTCTAATTCAAAATCAAGTTCAAAATCCCAGTTGCCTATAACTCTTTGAGGCCAAATCGCTCCTGGAAGATTAGAAGCATAACCTATAAAATTTTCTATTTTTTTTTTTGTTGTATTTGACAAATATATAATTGCCTTGCAAAATAATCTGTTCATCTCCTTTGGATCTAAATGGACTTTATAGGCTAAAATTATTTTTTTTTTTTCAAGCTCCTTTATCCTATACTGCACTATTCTTGGAGTTTCCTTTAATTTTTTGGCTATTTCAGTTACAGGCATTCTTGCATTATTTGTCAGGATTCTAAGCACCTCTTCGTCTATCTCATCAATTTTTTCCTGTTTGTCTTTACTGGTATGGTATACAACTGTGCCCATTTCTTTATTTGGAGAGAGAAATTCTCTTGTATGGTGTGCTAGATAAAGAGTAGTAGTTATTGCCTTTTCTTGTATATACCCTGAGAAATTGTTTAAAACGCTTTGAACCTCATCATCAAATTCATTGACATTATGTACCAGAAAACCAATTATCAGATCCCATCTGCCTGTTGTAGTTACTACCCATTCTGTTTTTTTGTGTTTTTTGAAGTATTCTGCAATTTCCTCTATTTTTTTTTTATTGGCATTTGTCAGCCTTAAATAAAGTTTCAATTTGATTATTCCTAATTTAAAATAATTGATTATAGTGTGGAATCTTATTATAATCTTTTTCTTTATTAAGCTGTCAATTCTGTACTTAACTACCTCCTTACTTAATCCGACTTTTTTTCCTATCTGGCTGTTTGACTGTCTGGCGTTGATATCCAATTCAGTTAATATTTTTAGGTCCTTTTTATCTAATTTGTACATAATATATTATCACTATTACAACTTATACTTAAATTTTGTTATTTTGTTAAAAAATTTAATAAATAAATTTATCTATACAATACAACTAACAAGTAATAACATGAAAGAAAACAAGAGATCCTATTTTGGATTGGAAAATGTGCCTATAGGCATAGGTGCGTTAATTAAAGGGTGGGATATAAAGGAGGAAAATTACAGAGATCCAAGCAGGCTTCCTGTTATCGATTTTCGCGCTATGACCAATGCCTGCCCATGGGACTGTTTTCATTGTTTTACTGATAAAAACAGGAAAAATCTGGCTCTTGGAGAGATAAAGAATATTATAAACCATCTAGCAGAATGTAAAACCCACGCAATTGATTTTTTAGGGGAAGGAGAACCTACTATTGATAAAGATTTTTTTGAGATTATAGAATATACTGCTGCAAAAGGTATTCAACCGATTATCTTTACAGATGCAGCAACAAAGATGAGAAATCTTTCTTTTGTTAAAAGAGTTTATGAAACAGGAGCAAGCGTATGCCCTAAATGTGACAGCTTGTTCAATCCTGAATACCAGAATTGGGTTGTCAATGATAAAACCAGAAGATATTTTACACAAAGAAATGAAGCGATTGAATTATTAATTGAACATGGGTTTAACAAAATTCAAGAAGATGGTACTACCCGCTTAGGCTTTGATATGATTATTTCAAAAAGAAATGTTGATGAAGTTGAAAAAACCTTGCGTTATTGCAGAGAAAATAATTTATGGATAGTATTTTCGTTTTATCTTCCGTCTGGAAGAAGCGGAAATGAAAATTTTGATAGATCCCTTGAATTAAACGAGCAGGAAAAAAAAAAAATGAGGGATATCATCAAAAAAACAGATGCAGAATATGGATTTAACCATCCTATATGGAATAATTTTGCTACTATGCCTTGTGTTGAATTCATGCAGATATACGGTGATGGAAGAGTAAGCCCCTGTCCTGGAAATGAAACAATCATAGGAAATATAAGAAAAAATAGCATAATTGAATTAGAGCAAAAAATATTAGAACAATTTCCATGCCATAACATAGCTGGATTTGATGGTCATTGTTTATACAGGGAGCCTATCAAAGAATGAATATTCTAAATATTTCTAAAAAAAAAAAACAAAAACAAAAAAAGAAAAACGGGCTATATAAATAATAAGCCCGTTATATATGAACTTTTGGAAACTAGTCACCTCTTTTTCCTTTTTGCGCCTTTGCTTCCAAAAGAAGTATAAGGCTCCTTATTGTTTTAGAGGGTGGTTAAGAATTAGCACAATAAGGAGCTTTATAAGCATAAGATAATAGCCAGTATTATCTCTTTTTTATATTCAGTTGGGGGTATTGCTTTCTTAATTCCTTAAGCCACATCAATCCTATTCTGATCATTTCTTTGTTGAAATTATCGCTTAATTTGTATGTTTTCTTATACAAATCATAATCAATGATTCCCATTGATTTCATCGGCGTCAATATCCTGTCGTAAAACTGCCTTTTGTTATAGCTGATCTTTACTTTCTTGCCCTTGTATTCAGGCTCGTCTATCTCTGTGATTAAACTTCCCTCATGAAGTTTTGTTGCAAACAAAGACATTTCTGTTTTGTTCAACTCTCCTTCTTTTTCTTTTAATTCGTTAACTAACAGTTTGCCAACAATTTTTTGCTGCTTTGTTGCAAATATAACTTCAAATACATCTTCAGGCAGGTTAAACCTGTCAAATAAAATGACCATTTTATTGTTATTATAATATTGAATTAGTATATAAATGTTTCTATTTACAACACTAGTATACTATTTTGTATATTAACAAATAACAAGATTAATAAATAGCGGAAATTTACTAATCTCAGAAGAAATTCTGAAGATTTCAAAATTTTAAGGAGATAAAATGTTAAAAGAATATTCCAAAGCTCTAAAAAACATGTTAAGATCAGGGAAAATTAATGATGAATTGCTAAATAAACTGCCAAAAAATGATTTATTAAAGTTGATTATCTCAGAATTTAAAAATTTACACAGGATATTGTCTAATATAAAACCAAAGCCAGGAAGCATTCCTGAAACTGAAGGATTTGATATTTACGGAAGCTCAAAACCTTTTAATAACATTTCAGGAGGGGATCATATTATTTATATTGATTTTAAAAAAAGATTTAATCTTGAAAAAAGACTAGAAAAATATGGAAAAGAAAAAATTATGGAAAATAAGAAAAAAAGCGGAATTCTTATAGCAGATGTATCTGGACATGATTTTACAGATGGCGTGCTGGCATCACAGTTTCATCAGGCATTTCTGCTAGGAGTTCAATATGAGTTAAGGGAATACGGAGAAATAACAACAAATCTTTTTGAAGAATTAAACACAAGATTTGCAAGATCATCAAGGTTAAATGAATTAAAGAAATACATAACAGCAATCTATGGAGAGTTATCTGAAGATGGAAATTTTAAGTATATCTCAGCAGGGCATCCAATTCCTATTGTTTTTTCAAATGAATATGACCAGATTGTTGATATTGGCAAAGAAAACAGAAAAACAGGCGCTCCTATTGGATTTATGCCTTCAAAAGAACATATTGATTCTGATAGAACAGGATCTAATCATTTTAAAGAAAATTATACTGTTAATACAATAAAATTATTTTCTCCAGGAGATATATTAATAATGTATACTGACGGATTGTCAGATATTTTTAATGATAGTGGAGTGCCATATTTTGATCCAGATCTAAAAAATACGCCATTAGAAAATAAATTAAAAGAAATTAAAAATCTAAGCTCAAAATCAATTCATCATAGAATATATAGGGATATATTAAGATTTCAGCCAAATCTTCCAGATGATTTAACCTATCTAATTATTAAAAAATAAAAATAAAAATAAATAAATAAATTAACCAATAAAATCTTTAATATCCTTAACATAATCCCTGCTTACTTTAATATTCCAGTCTTTTGGAAAATATTTATTATAAATCGGCCATGTATACCTCTTATCCATGAAAACAATAACCCCCTTATCTGTCTCGCTTCTGATGCATCTTCCTGCATTCTGCATTGCTTTTGTTATTGCAGGCATTATATAACCATATTCAATTCCTTTTTCAAACTTTTGATTATAATATTTTATCAGCTCTTTTGTCTCTAAATCAGGCTTTGACAATGGCAGTCCGACAACTACAACGCACTTAAGCAAATCTCCTGGAAGGTCTATGCCCTCTCCGAAGCTTCCGGAAGTAACTCCCAATAGCATAGCCCCTTTTTTTTTATATTTTTTAAATTCCTCAAGCAGCTTTTCCTTGTCTGTTTTATTCAGTTTTGGTTTTTCAAGTATCATCTTATCCTTACTATTATTTTTTAAAATATTATAAACAGAATCCCTCAAGATGTAAGAAGGAAAAAAAAAAGCAGTATTCCCCCTGATTGAATTAAATATGCTGCTGCATATCTGTGCTATTTTTTCATATTCCCTGTCATTTCGTTCTGTAAACTTTGTTGTTACCTCATCCACAATCAAGTTTAATCTGTTTCCAGCTGGAAAAGGGCTTTCAAATTCTTCATTTAAACTGTCTTCAGGAAATCCCAGTAAATTTTTATACATCTCAGTTGGCATTAATGTTCCTGACATTAGGATAGATGAATATGATTTTTCAATCACTTCCCTTGTAATCAAAGAGGGATCTAAACAGCTGTATCTTAAAGAAATAAAAGACAGCTCTTCATTAAAATATAAAATCCTTGAAAAACCTTCATCTTGGTTCTGCCATGCCTCTAAAAAATTAGCTATGCTTCCGATATAGCTTTTTTTTTTTTTTATTCTGATTTCTTCTCCAGCAAGATTTAATTCAGCGACCAACTCATTGTAATCCTTAATCTTGTTCAAATAATTTATCACTTCTTCTTTTTTTATTTTTTTTTCCTGCTCTTTAGCCAATCCATATGACAATTCATTCAGCATATCCTGCAGATAGCTTAAGTGTTCTATTACACTTTGATTATATTTCTTTGCCTCTTTTATGGCGTTTCTAATTGTAAAATTGCTTAATTTGAATGTCATTAATTCCCTGGCTCTATTTGCCAGATTGTGGCCCTCGTCAATGATTAAAATGCACTCTTCTATCTTTTTGTCGATTTTATTTAAGAAAATATTCCTTATTGAAGGATTGAAGATGTAGTAATAATCTGCAATTATCACTTTGCTTTTTTTAGCAAGCAGCATAGCTGCCTCATAAGGGCACAATTTATTCTTCCTGCATTTCTCAATTAATTCCTCTGCATGGCTTATATTTTTTTTTAAGTCATCTAATAATAAATTTGCTTCTGCTGTAACTTTATTTTTTTTTTTTACATTATTATAGAACTCGCATTCATCCTTTTCCCTTATTGATTTGCAGTATTCATTGAATTCACTGCTGTAAAGATATTCAACATTCTGCAGGCACATCCCTTTCTTGCCGATAATGTCTGCAACAGAAAATTCTTCTTTTATTTTTTTTAATGTATCTACTGCTATCTTATGCTGTGTATGCCTTGATGTGAGAAAAAAAACAGTCAGATTATTTTCCAAAGCATAGCTTAATGCAGGGCTTAAAGAAGCAGCTGTTTTTCCTATCCCTGTCGGAGCATGAATTATTTTTTTTTTTTTTTTTTTTAAGGCATAATTGATTGCCTCAATCATCTCTTTTTGTATATTCCTGATCTTTTTGTGCGGAAATAGCATAAGCTTTTTAAATGATTAATCGTTCTTTTAAAAATATTATCAAATTAAAACAAAAACTTTAAATATACAACATAATATATATTAAAAAATAATTATTAAGGGGGTTATATTAATGATTGACAATAAAAAAATATTTAGTGTTTTTTTTCGTGAAAAACCTGCTTTGATGCTGACAAACTTATATAATTCCAAGATGGATATATATGCATCATCTTTGGCTAAACAGATTGACTGCACATATTCTCATGTTGTAAAAATATTGCAGCAAATGGAGCGGGCAGGGTTAGTTAATTTTGAGAAGCAGGGCAGGCTTAAACTATTATCTTTAACAAAAAAAGGATCAGAAGTAGCCTCCCATATAGAAGGGATAAAGATTAAATTATAATCTTTTTTTTTTTTTTTTTATTTTTGACTTTTCTTTTCTTTTAATATTTTTCTTGCTTCTTCAATGAATTTTTCCTCATCTTCTGTTTTGATAATTGCTCCTGCAGCATCTTTATGGCCTCCTGCTTCTCCGTCTATTTTTTCTGTGATGTCCTTGATTATACCCATCAAATCACTTTCATTGTCCCCTGCGCATCTTAAGGATACTTTTGTTGTATTATCCATCTGCTGAGCCATTGACATGATCAATGTTCCTTTTTTAAATTCATTATTTCTTGCCAGCATAGAAGCTAATGTTCCTGTTATTGTAGACAGTATGTTGTCTTGCGCATTGATTATTATAAAACCATCTTCTTTGATTATATTGCTATTTTTTTTGTTCTTGTTATACCAATTGATTGCATTAACAATCTCTTTTTTATAATTAGACAGGTTCTCAATCGCTTTTTTTTTTTTTTTTTTATCATCCAAGCAGCATCCAATTCCCAAAGAAGCGTTATTCAGCCTGCCGCATGCATTTAGTATTGTTGAGAATTCTTTTGCTTCTTTCAACTGCTCATATGTCTCCTTTGTAAGGATATAGGAATAGCCTATGATATCCTCTGGATTTGTCTGGTTGTTTCTTTTCATGACGACAGCAGCAATCAGCCTCTGCATCTCCTCATCGCTCAATTCATTTATTTTTACCCATTCTTTTCCGTTTTTCGGATTAATGCCAATATCCTGCAGAAATTTAATTGAATTTGTCTCGCTTCCGGTAACGCCCGGGATGTATATGTCTGAAGAGTATTCCAAAACCTTGTGCAGCGGCTTGGTATAACCCCCAAAAACCCTTAAACCTTTTTTTAGTTTAATTGTTCCCTGCTTCAATGCTTCCTGCAATATCTCATTATTTAATTTTAAGAATCCATTATTTTCCTGTATATCTCCGATTGCCCCTATTACTGCAATATGAGCCATATCCTTGTTTTTTTCATTTAATTCCTTGGCAAACAAATATGCCAGGCCTGCTCCGCTTATCTCCTTGTTTCCATCAATGCCAAAAAAATGAGGATTTATATGGGTTGTGTTGGCAAATTTATCTTTCATCTGATGATGGTCAAGGATAAAAACCTTCTTGAAATTTTTATAGATTTCACTTGCATAGCCTGATCCCAGATCAGAGAAAAAAAAGAAGGAATAATCCTCATTTTTTAACTCATCTACTATCTTCTTATCCAGCTGCTGGATTATCGAAATAGAATATTTCCTGTTGTCCCTGTTAAATGCCTTTATCAGAATAGAACATGCAGCAATGCCATCGCAATCCAGATGGCTTATCACCCTTATTGTTTCCTTTTTATCTATTTTCTTAAATTCTTCAACGCTTTTTTTAATCTGCTCTTTAAGCTTATCATACTTCAAACTATCACCTTTTAAAATTAGAGATTAACTTACATGCCCTATTTTAACATCATCTGATTTCCAGTTCTCAGGAATTTTTTTTTTTTTTTTGTAATATTTTGTTAATCTGTGAATCTTAGCATCTGTTAGTTTTAATCCCCTCAAAGCAGCCTTATCCTGCCTGTTTTTTTCCAGATGTTTTTTTATCAAATCTTTTTTTTTTATTAGGTTCATAAGATGATCAGGAACTTCCGGCAGTAATTTGTTTTCATCCAATATCTGATTAATTTTTTTTTTTGTTAGAAACTGGACATCTGGAATTCCGTAAGAATCCCTTAAAACAATTCCTATTTTCGAAGATGAATTTCCTTCTTTTGCGAGCTTAACAACTAATAATTCAATTTCTTTAGCCTTATATCTAATCCAGATATTTTTTTTTTTTTTAAAAGGCTTTTTGCTTCTTGCCCTTCCCCTAGCTCTTGAATGCATCTTTGCCATGATATTAAGAATAAGTTCTAAGTTACGGCATAAGCAAGCAATAACCGACTTATCCTAATCAAAAAAAGATGTTATGCATGTTTATAAATATTATGGTTTTTATAAATTTTCCATTTGTTATGTTTGTTAATAACCATGAAATACTATATTTTTAACAATAATTAAGCTTAAAAAAAAACAACAAATAATCCTAATTTCCGGTGATAGACAAAAATCTAGATTTCACCTTCAGACCCAAAAGAGGTGATCTGAAGGTTTTAATATTTTCTAATAACACTTTTTTCTAATAACACTTTATTATTATTCTTAAATAGGGGGAATAATTACTTCACGTTTTTAATTCTGTTCGTAATGTTCCCCGCCCCTTTCTGCTTCTAAAACTAAAAAATCTAAAACTAAAAAAAAACTTAAAATCCAATAACTTTTTAAACTATTATTTATCTCTAATCCCTATGGCGCGCGGAAGAAGAGCAAAGAAAGTAAGGGCATATAAGCCAAGGGCAAAAAAGGTAGTTTGCGAAAGACAGTTTCCAGAATGCCCTGAAGAGCCTAATCCAGTAGACTGTAAAGGATGCCCTTTATACAAGTCTGCTGCTCCTGTTATAAACAAAGAAGAAAAAGAAAAGCTTAAGAAAGAATCAAAAGAGACTGAAATAGAAGCTGATGAAGATGTAGATCTTTCTTATGAAGAAGAAAAGTTTGAAATAGAAGAAGAGCCAGAAGAAGAGAAAAAAAAGGAAGATACTGAAGAAGAACCAGAATCTGAAGAAACATCAGAAAAAGAAGAAGAAAAAACTGAAAAAGAAGAAGAACCAGAGAAAGTAGAAACTCCAAAAATAGAGCAAGCAGAAATTCCAGAAGAAGAAAAAGAAAAGAAAAGAAAAAAAGAAGAAGAAGATGAATTGGAAAAAGCAACAAGGCCTGATGAATAATCTGAAGAAACTACTCAATAATTCTAACGAACTTATATTTTAAAAAACACAAAACTATATAAATAACCTTATCTTGTAAAATAATTATTTTTCACTTTTAACCACAAAATATTGTGTTTTAAGCAATAAATATCAATTCTTGCACAATATCTTGTGTTTGATATTTCCTAAAAAATGACAAACCAATTTAAATTTAAAATAGCGATAGCTATAGGAGGAGAAAATGAAATGTCCATATTGCAATGAAGATACAAAAGTTATTGATAAGAGAGGAGATGAAATAAACAGGAGAAGAAGAGAATGCCTTAACTGCGGAAAGAGATTTACAACATATGAAAGAATGGAAGCAGAAGGAATAACAAAAATAAAAAAAAGAGATGGAAGGATAGTTCCTTTTGACCAGGAAAAAATAACAACTGCAATATGGAAGGCAGCAAAATCAGTTGGCGGGAAAGATAAATCCTTGGCAAAACAATTATCTGATCAGATTGTCAAGATTATTAATGAAAAATTTAAAGATGTTCCAGATGTTGAGCAGATACAAGATATTGTAGAGAAGACATTGACAGAAACAGGCCATTATAAAACAGCCAAGGCTTATATGCTGTATAGAGAACAGCACAAGCAGTTAAGAGAGCAGAAAAACTTCCTGGAAGAGGTCAATAATATAATTGATGAATACTTAAATCAGACAGACTGGAGAGTTAAGGAAAATGCAAATGAGCAGTTTTCTTTTTCAGGATTATTATTGCATACATCTGGCAAGGTTATAGTTAATTATGCATTAAACAAGATATATACTCCTCAGATTAAAGATGCATTTGAAAAAGGATATTTTCATATTCATGATTTAAGCCATGGTTTTATAGGATATTGCGCTGGCTGGAGTTTAAAGAACCTATTGCTTTTGGGATTCGGAGGAGTTCCGAATAAAGTAGATGCTCATGCTGCAAAGCATCTAAGGGTAGTTATACATCAAATGGTTAATTACATTGGCTGCCTGCAGATGGAGTTTGCAGGAGCTCAGGCATTTTCTTCAGTAGACACATTATTAGCTCCTTTCATAAGAACAGATAATTTAAATTATGAAGATGTTAAACAGGCAATGCAGGAATTAGTCTATTCATTAAATGTTCCTTCAAGATGGGGTTGTGTTACTCCTGATACTGAAATCTTGACTCAAGAAGGATGGAAAAATTATTATGAATTAAAACAGGATGAAGATATATTATCTTTAGATATTGATTCTCAAAAAATTGTTCAAGATAAAATAAAAAAAATAAACATATATGATTTTGATGGAGAATTGATTAAATTATCAAACAGAAGTCAGGAACAACTGTTAACCCCAAATCATCGTGTTATAAGAACAAAATATAATTCAGATAAATTAATTGATGCAAAAGCAGAAGAGTTGATGGATTATAACTCTCCAGTCTATATTCCAGTTTCAAGAGAAAATACCAATAATGAGTTTGATATAACTGATGAAGAATTAAAATTATATGCGTGGATCATAAGCGAAGGCTCTATTGATAAAGGAGAAAGAACAGGAAGGGAAAGAATAACTATATGCCAATCTCCAATAACAAATAAGGATTACTGTAATGAGATAGAAAATCTATTAAAAAAACAAAATATTCCCTTTAATTCTACTTTTACAAATACAGGGTTAGGAAAAGGGGTATTAAGATACAGATTAAATAGAACTGTTTCAAAAGAAATAGTTAAAAAAATTGCTAAGAAACAGCTTCCAATGAATATCCTGAAAAAATGCTCATCCAGGCAGATTAGATTATTTATTGATGAGTACATAAAAGGAGATGGCAGCAAGGAAAGATTAAGAATTTACACCAAGGATGAGCAGATAAAAGATGACTTCCAGGAATTATGTGCTGTTTCTGGCTATGGTTCTCATGTTCATTTAAATAAAAATAATATATTTGTAATAAATATCCATAAAAATCAAAATCAATCAATCATGGAAAAAAAAAAATTAAAATACAAAGGAAAAGTATGGTGCCCTACTACTTCTACCTCAACTTGGATTGCAAGAAGAAATGGCAATGTCTTTATCACAGGCAACTCACAATACCCTTTTTCTAATATAACCTTTGATTGGGTTGTTCCTGAAGATATGAAAAATGAGAAGGCAGTTGTTGGAGGAAAAAGAATGGAATTTACATATGGCGACTGCCAAAAAGAGGTTGATATGGTAAATAAGGCATTTTTTGAGGTTATGCTGAACGGAGATGCAAACCATTCTCTTTTTTCATTTCCAATTCCAACATACAATCTAACAAAAGATTTTGACTGGGATTCAGATAATGCCAAATTATTATTTGAAATGACTGCTAAATACGGAACTCCTTATTTCCAGAATTATATAGGTTCAAATTTAGATCCTAAAAGCATCAGGGCAATGTGCTGCAGGTTGAATATGGATCTTAATCAGTTAACTAACCGCCCTGGCCATAGTTTTGCAGCAGGAGACAATACAGGAAGCATAGGAGTTGTGACAATTAATGTTAACAGACTGGGTTATGAATCTAAAACAAAAGAAGAGTATTTTGACAAGCTTGCTTATTACATGGAGCTGGCAAAAGATAGCCTGGAAATAAAAAGAAAGATGCTTAGCAAAAACCTTGAAGCTGGTTTAATGCCTTACACTAAACGATATCTTGGAACATGGAAAAATCATTTCTCAACAATAGGATTAGTTGGGATGAATGAAGCATGCCTTAATTTCCTTGGAAAAGATATATCTTCTGATGAGGGAAAGAAATTTGCAATTGAGACTTTAAACTTCATGAGAAATAAATTAATAGAGTTCCAAAAAGAGACAGGAAATCTATATAACTTAGAGGCTACACCTGCTGAAGGAGCTTCTTATTCCCTGGCAAGAAAAGACAAGAAATATTATCCAAGCATTATCACATCAGGAAAAGATGAGCCATACTTAACAAACTCAACACATCTTCCTGTTAATTATACAGATGATGCCATTTCAGCCATAGAGCACCAAAATGATATACAGTATCTCTATACAGGAGGCACTGTATTCCATACATTTATGGGAGAGAAAATGTCTTCAGGAGAAGCATGCAGGAGATTAGTAAAAAAGATAGCTTACAATACTCGAATTCCTTATTTTACAATAACTCCTACATTTTCCATCTGTAAAGAGCATAAGTACATTAAAGGAGAGCATTTCCTCTGCCCGACATGCGGAAAAGAAACACAGGTATTTTCAAGAATAGTTGGTTATTACAGGCCTGTGCAGAACTGGCATGCAGGAAAGCAGGAAGAGTTTAAAGACAGATTAGAATATAGTGAAGAAAAAACATTAGCTCATGACTTTAAGACAAAAATAGAAAAAGCAATTGAGGTTAAGGCTTAGTTTCTTTTTCTTTTTAATTTTAAAGTAATTCTAAAAATTCTTCTACTGTTAATCCAGATTGCCTTATTATTGCTCTTAAAGTTTCCTTTTGCTAATTCTTTATGGTTAGGAATTGTTAATCTTCTATATGGCGGTTCTTCGTGTCTTAAAATCATATGGCTTCCGGTTTGATGGTCAATTTTATATCCAAGTTTAGATAACGCCTTAACAGCTTTAAAGCCAGATATTATAGGCAATTTAGACATCTAAATCAACAATATCTTCTTCAATTGATGGAGGAATTGGTTCGTTATGCTTCTTCAAACTTTCAATATAACCTTTTGCAGCATCTTTAATATTTCTTCTTTATATGCAATTTGCAGCTCTAATATTGAGATATTTAATATATGCCCATTGAGATATATTTTTATCTTATTGTTTAATGACTCTATATCTAAATCATCTCTTGAAAATTTAATCTCAATATTGGGTGAGATGCTGTCTTTTATTGCAAATCTTACGCTATGTTTTGAAACTAGTATATCATATATTTCATTTAGCTCATCTGTATTTATGCACCAAAAACCTTCTTTTAATAAATCGCTATAAAATAATCTAATTTTTTTTTTTATTTTTTTTTTGGAATTATTATACCAATATCATCAGTAGCTCTGTTTCCGCCTAATAAAATAGAAACATATCCCGAAACAATAACATAATCTGTATGCCTGCTGAGTATTTTTATAAATTTAAAAACAAATTTATCTAATTCATTAATTATTGTCTAATCTGATTGTATTATTTATGAATTTAATATTTATCCCCTTATAATAGATATCATCAAGATTAATAAATATTATCTTTTTCAAAAACTTTAAATAAAATGCTCTATTTTCCAGCTTTATGATAAAAAACTATAAGCTGTTTTTCACTCCATCATGCCCTCACTGCCATGAGATAAAGAATTTTATGGTTACTGTTAATCTAAACGGAGATTTTGTTGATGCAACTACTTTAAGCGGAGAGGAATTAACTAAAAGATATAATATAATGTCTGTTCCCACTATTATTTTTTTTAATGAAAAAAATGAAGAGGTTTTAAGGGCAGCAACAATTGATGAAGTAAAGAATATTGCTAAGAACAGGACATTAGTTTAACTTGTTTCATAATATCTTCTCAGAAGATATTCCATTGTAAAGACAGGTACGAGATTGGGATCATTAATAGGTTCTTCTGGATTTAAAGCTATATATTCTTCTCTTACAACAGGAGAACGATACATTCCTCTTGTAGGCCTTAAATAAACCTTTGGAGGTCTTCTTATAATATGTTTGCACTCAATTTTTGTTACTTCATCTTCTTTTTCTTCTCCTTTATCTAAATCAGCCATTATCCTGTCAATTTCTGCTTGATTTAATGTTGAAGATTGCATATACTGGAATGGTTATTTTATAGTATATAAGCTTTATCATTTATAAATACTTATTTTACTTTACTATTTTATAATACTAAAGTATAGAAATCTTTATATAGAAAATGTTTTTAAGATGAATATTCATTATCAAAAGGGTGGATTATAATTAGAAAAAGAAGAGTGGCGATATTATTATTGATGTTTCTTTTAGTTTTGATTATTTTAAAAGACAAAATTAAAAATCTAAAAGGAGGCTTTTTAAAATGATGAAGAAAATAATTTTATTATTAGCTTTAAGTTTGATGATGGCTGGGGTGGTGAGTGCTGCAGATTATTATGTAAACCCATCTGGCGATGATACAACTGGTAATGGAGGTTTAGATGCTCCTTGGAAGACGATTCAAAAAGCTATTGATAGTGTAGCTGCAGGAGATACTATTAATGTTGCGGAGGGGACTTATAATGGGAATGTTCTCATAAATAGCAAAACAAATCTCATTATTCAGGGAGTAGGTGATACTACACTAGTTGAGCCTGCAAATGGGATTGGATTTGCAATCACTGATTCTAGTAGCATAACTATTAAAAACCTAAAAATTCATACAACTGGAACAAATGCCCATGGTATTTGGGTTGCTGGAAGTTCTGATGGAAATAATGCAATGAATGGTCTTACTGTCCAAGATACTACAATTGTTGTTGATGGTTATTCCAGTGGCATTTATGCCGCTCATTCATCTCCAGCACATTCAAATTGGATTATTGGAAGAGTTGGTCATGGAAATCATATCACAATAAATAGCGGTACAGGAGTAACAGGAGATGGTCTTGATCTCTATGATGTTTCAAATTCAGAAGTAAGCTACAATGATATAACCTTGAATAATCCTACAGACAGCACAAATGTCTTGTGGACTAGCGAATTGTCAAACCTCAACAACATTGTTTTCAAATATAATACAATTAGCGGCTCAAGTGGAAGCGAAGTAGCAATTGTTACAGATTTTATTGATTATTTAAGAGATGATTTACCTGTTGCACCTGACACTAATATCGCAACCGTTACAATTACAGGAAATATATTTAGCAATTGGGGCTCCAAAGCGATAAGAGTTGGAACTGCGATAGGCACAGGAACAGTAACAGGAATAACTATAAATTCAAACACATTCAATATGACTGCTGACACAACTGAAGTTATTGGCGGAACAGCAGCAGGAAGTGCAACAGGGGCAGGAAATACATTCAATGTACATTCTCCTGCAAAGATTCAAAAGGCAATAGATGCGGCATTTGCTGGTGATACCATCAATGTCGCTGCTGGAACTTACGCTGAATCCCTTACAGTTAATAAACGACTCTCAATTATTGGTGTGGGCCCAACAACAATAATACAGCCAGCACAGGATTCAGATGGGATTACAATCACTGCTAATAATGTTCTGGTTAAAGACTTAAAAGTAAGCACGTCAAATTCTGGTGTTAACCCAAATATTGCAATAAGCATTGAAGGAACAGATGGCGTGGAAATCAATAATAATGTCATTCAAACAACTGGAAACAAAGCAATGGGTATCTGGGTGGGTGGTTCAAGCGCTAGCATGAATCCATCAACAAATCTTAAAATTGTAAAAAATACAATTACCGTAGCTGGGGTAGCAACAGGTATCTATGCGGCCCATTCAAATCCTGCACACTCTGGTTGGACCATTGGCGGCAGTTCTGCAGATGCAAATACTATAACTATGGCTAGCAGTAATGCTATAGAGCTGTATGACGTCTCAGATTCAGAAGCCAGTTATAACACCTTAACGATAACCACTCCCGTAGACGCTTCAAATGTTATTTGGTCCAGTGAACTATCTAATATTGATAGTTTGGTCTTTAAAAATAATATTGTTGATGGATCCAGCGGTAGTGAGGTTGGAATTCTTACTGATTTTGTAGAGGATGCTACTGCAACTTCTATCCCTCCAGACACCACAGTTACAACAGTCACAATATCAGGAAACACTTTCCAGAATTGGGGTTCAAGAGGTCTGAGAATAGGAGCTGGTGTTAGTGGTGTAACTGCAAGTACTAACAAATTTTTAAAAACAGGAGAAGCATTGAAAAATGAAGATACCTCCTCAGTAACTGCAGCAAACAACTGGTGGGGGAAGGCATCTGGACCAACGCATACAAGTAACCCAAGTGGAACAGGAGGTTCTGTAAGTGATAATGTTAACTATGATCCATGGTGCTCAGATTCAACATGCGCAGCAACAACTGACGAAGCCTCGACAGTCAGTTATTCTTCGACATGGGCATCAACAGTCAAAGCAGCTTTAGACTACCTCTTCAACAGGGCTGCGCAGGATTCAGATGGAGTTAACATCTACCTGCACAAGGGATGGAACACCTTCAAGATGCCCTGGTTCGTGTTGACAGGAACCGCCCAGAACACAGCGGTTGCCGATGCACTGGCTGGCAATTATTCCGTCACGAATGTCCTGGAAAGCATCAACGGCAACTACAACTACCTGGCCTATTACGATGGGGCTGCATGGCAGACCTATGTTCCGGGGGACGTGTCCACATTCACCGCTTTTCCCACAGCAGCGACAAATGCAGACTACGACTTCCACATCTACATGACTGCATTGGACAGGCTCGTAATTGAGTGAAAATGAAAAAGATTTTTTTATTATTTTTCATGGTCTTATTCTTGGTTCCGTTAGCTTTAGCTGTGCCTGCGAGCTATAAAGGGGTAATTGATTACACTGGCGACATAACTACAGGCCATACAATAAAGGCAGAATCTGCCTCAAGGACAACCACAAAGACAATAACTGAAAGCAGCTTTGTAATAAATCATTTGGTTAAAAAAGGTGAAATAGTTAAATTCTATTTTGACAATAACTTATTCACGGAATACACCCAGCCGTTGCCGGGAACTGTTGTTGATTTAGGCACATGGAAGCTTGGCACTGCGGGAATAACTTCTGACTTATTCAAGGCAAAAAGCGCTTTAACCTACACATTAATACTGAACGGAAACCCTTCAAAAGACAATGTTATCGGGAATCTTTACCTTCCAACAAGCCTGGCTGCTTATCCTGGTGTTACAATTGGCTGGTCACCTAATCATGCCAGTGTTGCAAATAACGGAACAGTAACAAGAGACAACAGCGACCATGAAGTTACTTTAACAGCAACATTATCAAAAATAGGAGAGGATGCTATAACAGCAGCTTTTGCAGTTACTATCAAACAGAAAGTAGCAGCTATTGTGCCAACAGATGGAAAGATTGATGTTCCTTTTGATCAGCCTGAAATCGTAATCAATGCTACAACTGGTAACCTAGTTAAAAATATTGAAATACCTGAAACAGTAAGCGCTAATACTGTTATATCTTTAAATTTAAAAGAGGTAATGAGTGGCAATAATGTTACCCTGGGAAATAATACCCTTACTCTGACAAGAAAAACAAATTCAACAGTTAATTATTCTGCTGAGATTCCAGCCAGTACAGTAATCAGCGGACCAGCAGACTGGAACGGCTTAATCAATCTTCCTACTGTAAAGGATACTTCAGAAGTAACCAGCGATGGAACTACAGATTTGGTTATAGAGATGGGCTATGCCAACGGGCAATTAAATTTCTCAAATGCAGTTAAGGTGGTGCTTTCCGGTATGACAGGTAAACAAGCGGGTTATACTCATGGAACTACCCTTTCCACCATCACTCTTGGATGCGCCAGCGCGACAGATTCAAGCAATATTGTGGGCAATGGAGAATGTTATTTTGATGACGGGAAGGACTTAATTCTCTGGACCAAGCACTTTACCAAGTTCGCGGCCTATACTCCCTCATCCGATGGCGGCGACGGAGACGATGGCGGAGGCGGTG
>Ga0209541_10008021_pt1 | contig 17571 bp, 23 predicted proteins | sample RifCSPlowO2_01_FD_184027 | JGI IMG/M metagenome (GOLD analysis project Ga0209541, IMG submission 184027) | Groundwater microbial communities from Rifle, Colorado - Rifle CSP2_plank lowO2_0.1 (SPAdes) (version 2) | ecosystem: Environmental > Aquatic > Deep subsurface > Groundwater | place...
GTGCATCATGGTCGCCTCCCGCATGCGCTTTTGCCTGGTCCTCGAAGCGCTGCGCCTGGTCCGCCGGGTCGACGAGTTCCGAGTAGGCGTTCATGATTTCCCACCCGCCGACGACGAGCTGGAACCGGTCGGTGACGTCCGGTTCCGCGTCACTCCTGCGCGCGAGAGGGGAGAGGTCGATCGGGTGGTGCGTGATGAAGGTCGGCTGGAGGATCTTCGGTCGGCTTACTTTCTTGTAGAGCTGATCGAGGATATTCCCGCGCGCGAGCGCGGCGGTATCCACGTCGAGTTTGATCTTCTTCTTCGCGATCGCTCTGCGCAGCGCGTCGGCCGACGGCGTCTTCCGGACATCGATGCCGCAATCGCGCTTGATGACGTCCGCGATCCGCAGGCGCGGCCACGGCGGCTTGAAGTCGGCTTCGATCAGCTTGCCGTCGCGATCGGGGATCTGCGCCTTCGTCGAACCCAGGAGCGCCTTTGTGAGCGTCGAGAGCATCTCTTCCGCGAACCGCATGTTCTCTTCGAAATCCCAGTAGGCGGCGTAATGCTCCACCATCGTGAAATCCTGCAAATGCGAGGGGTCGAGTCCCTCGTTGCGGAAGCACCGCGCGATCTCGAACGTGCGGTCGAATCCGCCGACGAGACATTCCTTCTGGAACGTTTCCCCGGCGGCGATCCGGAGGAACACATCCATGCCGTAGGCTTCGTGGTGCGTGCGGAACGGAGTCGCGAGGGCGCCCGATGCGGCGTTCGTGAGCACCGGCGTCTCGACTTCGACGAAGCCGTGCGCCCAGTAGAATTCGCGGAGGCGTTTCAGGAACGCGCTGCGGAAGAGGAACCGGTCGAATGTTTCCCTATTGGAAAGGAGATCCAGATAGCGCTGGCGCCACGCCGTCTCCTGGGACCCGATGCCGTGCCATTTCTCCGGGGGCTGGCGGAGCGCCTTGCTGAGCATCGTCCACTCCTTCACGCGGACCGTCGGCTCCCCCTTCTTCGTCGTGAAGCGTTCGCCGGAGACGCCGATGAAGTCCCCGAGATCGATCAGCGCCAGCGCCCGTTCGTACGGCTCCGTCCCGAGGTCATCCTGCTTCAGGGCGATCTGCATGCGTCCCGTATGGTCCTGCAGGGTCGCGAAGGTCATCTTGCCCATTGGGCGCAGGAGCATGACGCGTCCGGCGACGGCGAGTTCCGTACCGTCCGCGCATTCCTTGCCGTCCGCGCACGTGTGCGTCCGGTCGAATTTCGCCGCGTACGGAACGCCGCCTTGCGCGCGGATCGCCTGTGCTTTTTTCATGCGGAACTCATCCATATATGTCCAAGGATAGCGTAAAGACCGCTCTGTTTCCAACGAAGCCGAAAGCTATAAGCTATAAGCTGTTTCCGTGCCCTTTCCCGATTTTCTCATCATCGGCGCGCCGCGGTGCGGGACGACGTGGCTCTCCCGCTCTCTGCGGCAGCATCCCGCCGTGTGGCTGCCGCCGGAGAAGGAGCTGAATTACTTCAACTACGCAATCGTGCGGGGTCCCTTCCGGAGGTGTCGGACGCTCTGTACCCAATTTCCCCTGCGTGCGTGCCTGCGGAAGCGGACAGGTTGGCTCTTCACGCAACCGCACAGGAGCAAGGCGGCGTGGACGCTCCGGTACGTGTTCGGCGCGCGGAGCGACGAGTGGTACGCGAAACTCTTCGATGGGGCGCGCGGCCGGATTGCCGGAGAGGCGACTCCGACATATGCGGGACTCCCCCGAAGTACAATCGCGCGCATCCACTACCGGATGCCGCGCGCAAAGATCCTGTACCTCCTGCGCGATCCGATCGACCAGATGTGGTCGCATTTCCGGTTCATCTGCGCGCTTCACGGGAGATCGGCGACAGTCGTCCCGGACGAGGAAGCCATCCGGTTCTTCACGGGGCACATCCCGCAACGCAGCGCCGATTACGGCGGCAATCTCCGAAGGTGGCGGGAATTCTACCCCGATGTGCGGGTGTTCTTCTTCGAGGATATGGTGCGGGACCCGCGCGGTTTCCTCACGGAGATCTTCCGGTACCTCGGGGTCGCCGACGCGCCCGGCATCGCGCTCCTTCCCGAGAACGCCCGGAACGCCGCGCCCGCCTTCCCGATGCCGCCGCGCGTTCGCGCGTTCCTCGCCCGCCTGTGTCATCCGGGTCTGCGGGAGCTCTCCGGATCCATCGGCGGATACACGACGCAGTGGCTTCGGGAGGCGGAGAGCATCATCGGTGCGGCGGATAACATTGCCATTCCCTTACGATGAAGGTCGCATTCCTCGCTCCGTTCAACGTCGAAAATCCGGCCGCGTGGAAACCATACATGTGGGGGAGCCATATGGCCGCTAAGGAACCTCTGCATAACTCCTGCAGTGCGCGGAGCACCTGCACAAAGGCAATGCGGAGCAAGAAGGCTTCGCTATGCAAACCAGGGGAAAGGCTCGGGCGCACCGGATGCGTACGACTGCGACGCGCGCGAAGGAGTTATGCAGAGGTTCCTATGGTATGGTACGAATGTCATGCCCTTACCGAACGTGACGGTCGTCATTCCGGTCTACAACCAATTCCCCGCCCTCGCGGCGTGCGTTTCTTCCCTGCGCCTGCATCTTCCGCCGCGGCACCGTATCGTCATTCTCGATGACGCCAGCACCGAGGATCGGTTCGGGGAGAACGTCCGGGCGCTCATCGTGGACATGCCGCATGCGCGGTACGAACGGAACAGCGAGAATCTCGGGTTCCCGGGGACGTGCAACCGGGCGGTGCGGGAATTTTCCCGGGCGGGCGACGACATCCTCCTCCTCAACGCGGATACCGTCGTCACGGAAGGGTGGCTCGACGAGATGCAGCAGTGCCTCTATGCCTGCGACCGGCACGGCGTCTGCTGCCCGCGGAGCAACGATGCGACGATCCTCACATTCCCGCGCTCCTGCGGCGATGGGTGCGGCGCCGCCGAAGACAGCTACGCGTGCTGGAACGCGCTGAAGGAGCACTTACCGCGCTTCGCACGGATCCCGACGGGCGTCGGGTTCTGCATGCTCATCCGTCGCGGCCTGATCGACCGCTTCTGTCTCTTCGATGAATCGTACGGGAGGGGCTATCACGAGGAGAACGATTTCTGCTGTCGGATCAACCGCTTCGGATACTCGGTCGTTGCCGCGAACCGGGCGTACGTTTTCCACCATCAGGCGTATTCGTTCAGCCGGGAGGAGAAGCGCATGTTCGACGAGAAGAACGGTGCGCTGCTCCAGCGGCGTTATCCGGAGTACCGCAGGGAGCTAGCGGAGTTTCATGGATGGTACGAGGATGCCGTCGAGCATTTCGCAGATATCCTTGGGGGATGTGCCGCACGCAGGCGCATCCTCATCGATCTGTCGCACCTGTCGGCGGCGCACAACGGGACGAGCGAGTATGCGCTCTGTCTGTTACGGCACTTGGTGCCGCTGCTCGAAGCGGCATGCGAGACGCACGTGCTCGTGGACAAATCCACGGCGGCTTTTTTCGGTATCGAACGCGCGTACCGATTTTTCTGGACGGGGCAGCCGGTGCCGCTTCGGTTCGACCTCGCGTTCGCGCCGTTGCAGATATTCGACATACGGCAGATTGTTGCGCTCAATACGATCGCTTTCCGCATCGTTTGCACCTTGCACGACGTCATCTCGCTCCGTTGCCATTATCTCAAGTCAGCGGAAAGGGAGGGGGCGGAGCGCCTGACGGTCCGGCACGCGGATGGGATCATCGCCGTGAGCCAGACGGCGGTGGACGATCTCTCGAGCTATGTCGGTCAGTACTGTCCGCCTCTCGTGCCGCGGCGGATGCGCGTTGTGTATCACGGGCACGATAACCGCGGCCGGATGGGAACGCCGCCGCGGTCTTTTGAAAGGAAAATCGGGAAGGGATTCGTCCTTCTCGTCGGGAACGCGTTCGAGCATAAGGCGGTTCGAGAGGCGCTCGCGCATGTGCCGGGCGAATACCGCGTGGTTGTCCTCGGAGGGAAGGCTCACCGGTATGGCCGCCGGAGGAACACGGCATATCTCCGGAGCGGATTTCTCTCGGAGAAGGAGATACATGGTCTCTACGAGCGTTCCCTTGCGGTGCTCTTTCCGAGCCAGTACGAAGGATTCGGCCTGCCGATCCTGCACGCGGCGTCCCACGGGAAGTGCGTCATCGCGCAGGCGGGGCCGGCAAGCGAAGAAATCACGCAGACGTTCGGGCTCCAGAAATACGTGCTCCCCTTCGCGCGTTTCGGCGAGATCGGCGCGCTCCTCGGACAGGCGGCCGCACGCACGTACCTTCCGCCGTTCCTCTCGCCGCGCAGCTGGGCGGACGCGGCGCGTGACACGGCCGATTTCCTCCTGGGACTTTTGAACGGTCCGGTGGATATCCCCGCGCTCTCCGCGCGGTTCCGCGAGCTCAAGATCGTCGAGTATGAGGAGAGCAAGACGCAGGCGAGGAATCCCTATTTCCGGCTCACGCGAAATGTCGGGAAAAAGCTCGACGCGTGCCCGCGGGTGAAACGGAGTATCAAGCGTGCGTTGCTTGCATGCAGGATTCCGCACTAATGTCTTGCTCTGTTGCAATCGAAGACTTGCGGCGAAGCGCGGGTCTCGCGCTGGAGCCGCACCTCTTAGGGAAAAAAGAGCCCGCGAGAGAAAAACCGTAGGTTTGTCTCTCGCGATTCACTCGTACCCGTAGAGCGTCATCGCTTCTTTCTCCGATTCGCAGACCGCCTCGGCGAGCTCCCGCGTGTACCGGCACCGCTCGCGGAATCCGGGAAGAGCGGACGCTTCGTTGACCGGCGGCACCGACCGGAGCATCGTTTCGTCGAATCTCTCTCTCGCGAGGCGAAGCGCGGCAACGAGGTCGTCTGCGAGCTGTTCGAGCTTCCCCACGAAGCGCACGCCTTTCCCGTCCTGTCCCGCGTACCGTGCGTACGTGTCCGAGAGCCAGCCGGGATAGTCGCGCACGACGCTCCACGCGAATGTGCAAAAATCATTGTGCATATGGTGTGCATCGAACGCGTTGAAGTCCTCCGGCCCCCGTCGCATCTTGTACGCCCAATACGACTGGTAGTACGCGAGCGGATGCCGGACGAATGCGAAGGAAAACCGTCCCTGCGGGCGGATGTCGGAGGGAGTCGCATGGAAGTATGCGGAGCCCGGCCGGTCATTCTGCGGGACCGATCCGCACACTTCATTCGCGGGGATGCCGGCGGCTCTGATCGCGGCCCGCACCCACGTTCCGCCCGTTTTCGGGATGTGGTAGAAGATCGAATGGGGGAGGACGAGGGGCATGCGGAGTTGGAAGCCGGAAGCAGGTGCCGGTCTGTCAAGGGGTTTCGTGCAAGGCAGCGAGGATATCCATTGCGATTCTCCGCATGACCATTTCCTTCCCCGTCTTCCCGAAGTGGCAGCAATCGTCGTTGTAGAGCGGCTCACGGATGTTTTGGAACATCATGGAAAGGTCATGGAAGCGCACGCCTTCCTCTGCAAGTTCCCCGCCCTTCTCCCGCAGCACCGGGTACCCGCGCTCGACCCACGGCTTGTACGGCTGTTTTTCATTATACGCGACGGACCGCTCCGAAGCATTCATCGGCTTGGAACCCGGATCGTACTGGTTCGGCTGGAGGTAATGCAGGTACAGGCTTCCGCGGCTCCGCGCCGTTTCGCTCATGAGCACCGAGCTCCGCTTCCAGTGTTCCGCGATGTCGCGGACCAGCTCTCCGTCTTTGCGCTCGGGATACTGTGGCCCGGTGATCGCGTATTGCGTCGTGCGCCACGGGTAGTACTGGAGAGCCGTTTCCCTCCGGTGAATCTTCCCGGAAAGATTCCGGTCGAGCGCCCGCCACAGGAATCCGATGGCGAAGCTGTACGCGGCGGGAGCGCGCGCGGCCAGCGTGGCATATTCGACTCTCTTCTGTTTGAGGTACGAGATCTGTCCGAGGAGGCTGATCGCCTGCGGATCGTGAATGTCCTGGATGCGCCAGCGCCAGCCGGCCGGGAAGAACGGATTTGTCCCGCGGTCCCTGAGTTCGAGCGGCGCGAGGGCGACCTCGTTGAATCCATCCACCTCAACGATCACATCAAACTCCGCTCCCAGGGAGAGGGCATACTCGAGTGTGAGGATCTGCTGGGGCTGCTTATATGAGCCGAGGGCGAACGGCCACACGACGATCTCGCGGTCCCGCTCGCGGGGATCTTTCCGGAGCTCCTCCGCGAGCGCGTCCGCGTGGAACATGGCGAGCTGTTCCGCGACGGATCCCCCGAATACCCCGATATGCATCGTTCCCGAACCGCGTTTCGGCGGGAAGGCGATCGGGCGTCCCGCCTGCCCTTCCGAAGCCCTGCGAAGGAGGGAGCCCGCCGAAGGACGCGCGTTCGCGAAGCCGATGCTTTCCCTGTTCCCGCCGGCGTTGAACGCCGGTGCGCCTACGAAGCCGAGGTAGGGGTGCACGACGTGCTTCTTGTCCCACGGCGTCGCGCGTGATTCCGCGACGTATGTGACGCGGGTTCCCGTACCGCTCAGGGCGGACGCGGAGGACGCACGGATCCGCAGGGCGCGTAGATCGCCCGGCGATACAATTTGTTTTTCGAGGACGGAGAGGAACAGGAACGACGCCGCTTCCGTCGCAGCCGCAACGGTACAGGCGAGAAGGAGCCACAGGAGAACCGCCTTGCGTCCGCGGAAACGTTGATCCATCGTGCGCATTATAGTGGGTATAATCGTCCCATGCCGATCCGGGAGAACGCGTACGTCGTGTATGAACTCACGAAGGCGGAGTTCAAGAAGAGGAATGAGAGCAGTCTCCTCGGCGTCCTCTGGTATCTCCTCGGCCCCCTGCTGACGTTCGGCGTCCTGTACGTCGTCTTCACGGACCGGCTGGGGAGCGGAGTGGAGCGCTATTCTCTGTATCTCTTTTCCGGCATCGTCGTCTGGAATTTCTTCGGTTCCGCCACCGCGCACGCGCTCAGTGCCGTCCAGATGCGCGCGGGTATCATCAAGTCGCTGCCCGTGCGGAGGGACATCATCATTCTGTCCGTCGTGCTCGATCTCTTCGTCTCGCATCTCTTTGAGCTGGCCGTGCTTCTTCTGCTCGTCCTTGCGTCCGGCGCGCTCGCGTGGACGGCGGTTTTCTTTCCTCTGATTCTCCTGCTCCAGTTCGTCTTCGTGCTGGGGGTGAGCAAGGCGCTCGCCGCCCTCTTCTGCGTCTTCGGGGACCTGGACCAGATCTGGTCCGTCGTCATGAAGGCGTGGTGGTTCGCGACGCCCATCTTTTACGTTCTGACTCCGGACGGTCCCGGGAGGAGGGTGAGTATGTGGAATCCCCTGTTCCACGCGATCGATCTTTCGCGGGACGTGCTCGTATACGGCACGGTGCCGGACATCCGGTCTCTCGCGATTTTCGCGGTCTTCGCTCTGGTCGCGTACGCCGCAGGATCGCGCATCTTCGCCGCGATCTCCCCGCGTTTCGCCGAATACGTATGACGGACGCCGTCGTCATCGCCGAGCGCGTGTCGAAGCGGTTCATCCTCCGGGAGTACGACTCCCTCTTTGCGCGTCTTGCCGGGTTCATGCGCGGCGAGGAGATGCCGCAGCGCATGTGGGCGCTGCGCGACGTGTCGTTCACGCTGAAGCGGGGGGAGGTGCTCGGCATTGTCGGGAGGAACGGGTCGGGGAAGACGACGCTCCTGCAGGTGCTCGCCGGGATCCACGTCCCGGACGGTGGGTGTGCGCAGGTGCGCGGGAAGCTCGTCCCGCTCATCAACGTCGGTGCCGGGCTCCAGCCGAAGCTCACGATGCGGGACAACATCGCGCTCGCCGGTTCGATCTTCGGCCTCTCGCACGGGGAGATCCGGGAGAAGTTCGATGCCATCGTGGATTTCTCGGAACTCCGTGCGTTCCTCGACGTGCCGGTGCGCAAGTTCTCGGGCGGGATGACGGCGCGCCTCGCGTTCTCCGTCGCGGCGCATCTGGAACCGGAAGTGCTCTTCCTGGACGAGGTCCTGCAGGCGGGCGACGCGACGTTCCGCGAAAAGAGCAGGAGGAAGATGGAGGAGCTGATCGCCGGGAACACGACGGTCATCCTCGTCAGCCACCAGGAGGACGTGCTCCGGCGCCTCTGTAGCCGCGTCATCTGGCTCCATGAGGGCCGGGTGCTCATGGACGGGAATCCGCAGGCCGTCACCGACGCCTACGCGCGCAACTGCCGGGCGCAAATCGCCGCGTGGAACGCGGCGCGGTTCTGGCGGCAGAAGCGCCGCTGTGTGTGGATCATGCGCCAGCGCATGCGGCGAGTGTTTCATGGCCAAATTCATTGACTTTGCCCCGCCTGCCCCATAGATTCTTCGCACAGCACGGTCTCTTCGTGTTCGAGCGTGCCTTCGTGTCGTCCTTCGAGACGGCCCTTCGGGCCTCCTCCCTCCTCCGCCAGGGCTTGGGGGGGCGGGCAAGATGACAGGTGAACAAGCGCGCCGGATGAACCTCCGAATGTATGCCAAAAGGCCTGATCGCCAAGAAAATCGGCATGTCGCGCGTCTTCCTCGCAAGCGGGGAAGCGATCCCGGTGACTTATCTTCTGGTGGAACCGAACGTGATTGTGCGGACGAAGACGAAGGAGCGCGACGGGTATGACGCGGTCGTACTCGGCGTGAAGCCGCGCGTCGTACGGACGCGCAAGGGGAAGGAACACACGAAGTACCGGTTCCAGAAGGAATGGAAAGTGGAGACGCTCGAGGGTCTCCTGCCCGGCGGCGAGGTGAAGGCGGACGCGATTCCCGCGGAGAGCCGCGTGAGCGTGTGCGGCGTCAGCAAGGGGAAGGGGTTCCAGGGGGTCGTCAAGCGGTACCACTTCTCGCGCGGACCCATGTCGCACGGGTCCCACCATCACAGGGAACCCGGTTCCGTCGGGATGCGCGAGAAGCCCGGACGCATTTTGAAAGGGAAGCGCATGCCGGGGCACATGGGGAGCGACACGATCACCGTCCACGGCCGGCCCGTCGTCGTTTCCGATCCCGTGCGCGGCGTGCTCGGCATCAAGGGGCCCGTCCCGGGCCCGAATGGGACAATGGTGTACCTGACAGTCGAATCTTCCCCGGAGAGTAAATGAACGCCGACCTCTATTCCGCTTCTGGCGAGAAAAAAGGAACCGTCGCGTTGCCGGCGGCGCTCTTCGACGCGCCGGTGAATGCCGGCCTCATGCACCAGGCCGTCGTCATGCAGATGAGCAACCGGCGCGGTCCGATCGCGCACACGAAGAGCCGCGGCGAGATTCGCGGATCCACGCGGAAGCTCTATGCCCAGAAGGGGACGGGGCGCGCGCGGCGCGGAGCGGTCCGCTCGCCGCTGCTCCGGGGCGGGAACAAGGCGTTCGGTCCGAAGAAGAACGCGAATTTCCGGAAGGAGATGCCGCGCAAGATGCGCCACGCGGCCCTGCGGTCGTGCCTGAGCGTGAAGGCGCAGGGCGGCGCGGTGATCGCGCTCGAGAGCCTCCGTCCGGAGATGAAAACGAAGGAAGCGGTTCTGCTCCTCGGCAAACTGCCGGTGCAGATCGGGCGGCCGGTCCTCATCGTGGTGCCGTCCCGCTCCGACGCGCTCACGCGGTCGGTCCGCAACATCCCGCGCGTGAAAACGCTCCCCGCCGCGTACCTGAATCCGGTGGACGTTCTGGGAAGCAGGCACATCGTGTTCCTGACGGAAGCACTGGCGAAGGCGGAGGAGGTGTTCGGTTCCTCTTCATCCTCCTGAAATGGACCTCACCCGCATTATCCTCGGCCCCGTCGTCACGGAGAAGACGGAAATCCTGAAGGCCCGGCGTCAATACACGCTTAAGGTCGCGCTCGGCGCGACGAAAGTGGACGTGAAGAACGCGCTGAAGCGGTTCTACGACGTTTCGGTGACGGATGTCCGCATGATCCGTACGATTCCGAAAACACGGGCGGTCGGCCGCGGCCGCTCGATGGAGAAGAGACACCGCTCCAAGAAGGCGATCGTGACGCTCGCTCCGAAGAGCAAGGTTCTGGACATCACCGCGTTCAGGACATAATCCCGCATTTCCCGTTTATCATTCCCCTTTTTCCATTCCCGTTCCGATGCCGCTCAAGATTCTCAAACCAACGACAGCCGGGCGCCGTGGGATGACGGTCGCCGATTTCACGGGGCTCAGCAAGGGGCGGCCCGAGAAGTCGCTGGCCTGCGGCAAGCAGCGCATCTCCGGACGGAACAGCACCGGGCAGGTCGCGGTGCGGCACCGGGGCGGCGGCCACAAGAGGCTCTACCGTTTTGTCGATTTCAAGCAGACGGACAAGGCCGGCGTTCCGGGAAAGGTCGTCTCGATCGAGTACGATCCGAACCGGGGCGCGCGCATCGCTCTCGTCCACTACGCGGACGGGGAGAAACGGTACGTGCTCGCGGCGGAGGGGATGGCGCCGGGCAACGCGATCGTCTGCGCCGCGCGGACGAAAGTAAAGCCGGGCAACCGCATGCAGATCCAGAACATTCCGGCGGGTTACAAGATATACAATCTGGAGGTGTCGCCGGGGCGGGGCGGGCAGATCGTGCGGGGGGCGGGGACGGCGGCGGTCCTCCTCGGGCTGGACGGGGACTACGCGCTCATTCAGCTTCCGAGCACCGAAGTGCGGAAGATCCGCAAGGAGTGTTACGCGACCGTCGGAACGGTCGGCAATCCGGAGCGCAATCTCGTCCGTCTTGGGAAAGCCGGTCGCACGCGGTGGCTGGGCCGGCGGCCGGAAGTCTTGGGGAAATCCATGAATGCCGTGGACCATCCGCACGGAGGGGGGGAGGGCCACAGCCCGGTGGGACTCAAGAGCGGTCCCAAGACGCCGTGGGGGAAGAAAGCGCGCGGCGTGAAGACGCGTCGCAGGAAGAAGTCGTCGAACCGTTTGATCATCCGCCGCCGCGTCCATAAGCAGCGCAAGAAGTAGTGTCTTTCATTTTGCATTCTGCATTTTGCATTTTTCATTCTTTCATCCCCATGTCCCGCTCGCTCAAGAAAGGCCCCTACGTCGATCCGCGCCTCCTGAAGAAGATCCTGAGGATGGCGGAGGCGCAGGAGAAGAAGATCATCAAGACGTGGGCGCGCAGCTGCGACATCCCGCCCGAGTTCGTGGGGTTCACGTTCGCGGTGCATAACGGGAAAGACTTCATGCCGGTGTACGTCACCGAGCAGATGGTCGGTCACAAGCTCGGGGAGTTCGCATGGACGACGAAGTTCCGTCGTCACGGCGGCAAGATGGCCGAATCCCAGGAGAAGGGGGCCGCCGCCGCAGGAACACCGCCCCCGCCGCCTGCCATTTCCCGCGCCAAAGCATGAGAGCCATCGCACGTTCCATCCGCATCGCGCCCAAGAAGGCGAACCTGATCGCCAAGATGGTTCGCGGGATGACCGTGGAGGACGCGCTCGCGTCCCTCCGGCGGACACCCCGGCGCGCCGCACGCCTGATCGAGGTGCTGATCCTGTCCGCGCGCGCGAACGCCGAACAGAACGACCGGCAGAACCCCGATGATCTCGTGATCCACGCGCTTACGGTCAACCAGGGAAAGGCGTACCGGCGCGGCGTGCCGATGGCGCGCGGCCGATACCGCCATTTCCGCAAGTTCCTGAGCCACATCGAGGTGAAACTCGGCGTGAAGCAGGCGGAAGAGCATGGAACCCAGCAGCACCCCTCCGGGGGTGCGGCGGTCACGGAGCGCGCGCAAGGAAAAAAGAAGAAAATGACGGCAGGAGCTTCCCAAAAGAAGGGAAAATCTGTTAAATCCTCCCGTTCCTCCTTGTCCTCTAAAGCCTTGGCGAAGGAGGGTTCATCCTCTTTGTCTTCTTAATCCTCTTCATCCTTTTCATCCCCGTTCACGTGGGTCAGAAAGTCAATCCCAACGGCGTCCGCATTCGGATCACGCATCTGTGGCCCAGCACGTGGTTCGCGCGGGGGAAAAAGTACCGGACTCTTTTCCTGGAAGACGTGATGATCAAGCGGTACATCCGGGAACGGATGCAGGACGCGGGGATCAGCAGCATCGGGATCGAGCGGAGCAAGAGGACCTCCGTCACGATCCACACGAGCAAGCCCGGCGTGATCATCGGGAAGCAGGGGGCGGCCATCGAGGAGATGCGCAAGGACCTCGAGAAGCGCTTCGGCGGCAATTTTGAGGTGAACATCCAGGAGATCCGCGCGCCCGATGCGGACGCCGAGGTGATTGCGGAGACGATCCAGGGACAGATCCAGCGGCGCATGCCGTACCGCCGCGCTGCGAGGATGGCGATCGAGAAGGCGATGCAGGCCGGCGCACTGGGGATCAAGATTCTGGTTGCCGGCCGCCTGAACGGCGCGGAGATCGCGCGGTCCGAGCTTTTCAAGGACGGGAATATCCCTCTGCAGACCCTGCGGGCTGACGTGCAGTTCGCCGTGCGGCACGCGTGCACGACGTACGGGACAATCGGCGTGAAGGTGTGGATCTACAAGGGGATGATCTTCAAGAAGGTGCGGGAAGCGCAGTCGTCCGCTTTACAAGGTTCCCTGTGATGTTCGTTCTCCGTCTCCCATGCTAGAACCCAAGAAGATCACACGTCGGAAACAGCACCGCGGCCGCGGGAAGTTCGCGGGCACGGCGCATCGCAACGCCCAATTGGCGTTCGGGCCCTTCGGGCTCAAGGCCGCGAGCAACGGGGAGCTGACGGCGCGGCAGATCGAGGCCGCGCGGCGTGCGATGACTCACTCCGTGGCGCGCGGCGGCAAGATATGGATCCGCATTTTCCCGCACACCCCCGTCACCCGGAAGGCGGCGGAGGTCCCCATGGGGTCGGGCAAGGGCGCGCCGGACCATTTCTCGACGATCGTGAAGGTCGGGACGGTGCTCTTCGAAATGGACGGGCTCCCGGAGCCCGCGGCGCGCGAGGCGCTCCGTCTCGCCGGATACAAGCTTCCGATCAAGACCCGCGTCGTTTCCCGCATCATCCGCTGATATGGCACAGACCGTCACCATATCCGAGCTCCGGAACATGACTGCGGACGATCTCCGGCGGGAGATCACAGAGCAGAAGGTTCTCGTGGCGAAGGCGCGTCTCGGCATCAAGATGAAGAAGGAGAAGGACACGAGCAAGCTCGCGAAAGCGCGCAAAATGCTCGCGCGGATGGAGACGACGCTCAGTGAGAAGAATGCTCCCCCATCCCCCTGATCTGCCCATGAGATCCAAACAAGGCATCGTGACGTCGGCGCGCATGAAGGGAACGGTGACCGTTGCCGTCCATGAACACGCGTACCATCCCGTCTACCGGAAGCGTTTCCGCAGGAGCAAGAAGTTCCTTGCGGACGCGAACGGGCACGAACTGATCGCGGGGGATACCGTCGAGATCACGGAGTGCCGTCCCCTGAGCAAGCGGAAGCGTTTCAAAGTCGCCGGGGTGATCCGGCAGGCGCCGCGGGTGAGCGATGTGCGGGAAGAATCGGGGCTTGAGAAGGCGATGCACCGGGGGAAGGCCGATGAAGAAGCCGAACAGACCCATTCCACCCCCGACGCATGATCCAGACGCAGACCATGCTCACCGTGGCGGACAATACGGGCGCGAAGAAGGCGCTCTGCGTGAAGGTGCTCGGGGGGACCCGGCGCCGGTACGCGACCGTGGGCGACGTGGTCGTTGTCGCGGTAAAAGAAGCGGCGCCGCGGGGGCTTGTCCGGAAGAAATCGGTGGAACGCGCGGTCATCGTTCGGACGCGGGCGCTGGTGCGTCGCAAGGACGGGAGCGGCATACGGTTCGACGACAACGCCTGTGTGATCATAGGGAAGGATCTCTTGCCGAAAGGTACGCGCGTGTTCGGGCCGGTCGCGCGTGAGATCCGGGGACGCGGATACCAGAAAATCATCTCCCTTGCCCCCGACGTTCTATGAAAATTCACACGGGCGATTTCGTCATAGTCATCAGCGGCAAGGACCGTGGGAAGACCGGCGAGGTCCTGCGCATCCTCCCGCAGGCCGACCGGGTCGTCGTCGCGGGGATCAATATGCGCACGAAGCACATTCGCAAGAATCCGCAGCGGGCCGGGCAGATCATCAAGTACGAAGCCAGCATTCACGTGAGTAACGTCATGGTCCAGGATCCGAAAACGCAGAAACCCACGCGCATCGGCTTCGTTGTGGACGAGAAGGGGAAGCGGCGCATCGCGAAGAGGAGCGGAGAGACGATCATCGGTGCCGCGAAGGGGAAGGGGGAGAAGAAGCAGGCGGCGAACCGGGGCAAGGCTGACGCGGCGGAGAAGGAGAAGGACGCCGGGAAGGCGGCAGAGAAAGTTTCCAAGCCCGGGAAGCAGCCGTTCTGGAAGAGTCTCGGTTTCGGCGCGCAGGCTTTGGGAGATGCCGGGGAGGTGAAGGAGGAGCCGCGCATGAAGCGGGACCAGTCGGTTCCGGATCAGGTGCAGCTGCCCGATACCAAGGCCCACCAGCGCGGCGGATAATTATGATGTACCGCTCCATCAGTGCCGGCGCACTTTTCACTGCCCTCTGGCCAGCGGTGGGCCGTAAGCTGGAAGCCAGATGCAGTTGTGGTGGGGTGCTTCCCGCTTCCCGCCTCCCGCTTCCCGCTTAATACATGGCCTACCTTTCCTTCCACCAGCGGCTCCGCGGTCCCATCGCGAAAGCGGTCGGGGAGAAGTTGCACCGCAAAAATCCGCACGCGCTCCCGGCGGTTGGGAAAGTCGTTGTCGCCGTCGGAATCAACAAGTCCCGCATGGATTCCAAGGAGACGCATGAGTACGTGGAAGGGTGCCTCATGAAGATCACGGGCCAGAAGCCCGTTTTCACCCGGGCGCGGAAAGCAATCGCGAACTTCAAAGTGCGCGCGGGGCTGGTGGTCGGCGCGAAAGTGACGCTGCGCGGAAGGCACATGGAGGAATTCCTCGACCGGTTCCTGAGTTACGCTCTCCCCCGCATCCGCGATTTCCGCGGACTCCCGGCGAGGCTCGACGGGCACGGGAACTACTGCATCGGCATTCGGGACCATTCGATTTTCCCGGAGGTGCCTCCTCCCGACGCGAACCAGATTTTTGGTCTGGAGGTGCAGATCACGACGACGGCGAAGACGGACGAGGAGGCGCTGGTGCTCCTGCGGGAGATGGGGGTGCCGTTCCGGAGGGAGGGGAAAGAGGGGAGAGCGGACCGATCCCCCCCTGTTCAGGCTGTGGAGGACGGAGAGGGGAAAGAGGGGAAGGGGCGGAAAGCAAAAAAGGCGGGCGGCTCTGTTGACCCCTGTGCGCATGCAACCGATACTGAAGCCGATTCGGCGTCATAATTTCTATCCCTCGATTCTCTCTCCATGGCCCGCACCGCGATTGTGTACAAGCAGAACAAGAAACTCCAGGAATACCTGAGAGCGAAACGCGAAGGGCGGAAAGTGGCGTTCCCGACGCGCGTCTACAATCGGTGCGGACTTTGCGGGAGGCGCCACGGGTACATGCGGTTTTTCGGCATCTGCCGCATTTGTTTCCGGGAGTTCGCGGTGAACGGCGAGATCCCTGGAGTCACCAAATCCTCCTGGTAATCCCGCATTCTGTATTTTGAATTCCGCATTCGTATGTCCATTGTCTCAGACCCCATCGGCGATCTGCTCACCCGGATGCGCAACGCGCAGGCCGCGAGGCATGCCTCGTGCAGCGCGCCGCATTCGCGCCTGAAGCAGGATCTCTGTGCGCTCCTCAGGAAGGAGGGATGGATCGCGGACATGTGCGTGACGGGGGATGTGCCGAAGAGGACCATCGAAGTGACGTTCGCGCCGGACAAGCCGCGGCTGGAGCTCACGCGCGTCAGCAAGCCGGGGAGGCGCGTCTACCGTTCCTCCGCCGATATGAAGCCCGTGCTCAGCGGATTCGGTGCGGCGGTGCTCTCCACCAGTCAGGGTCTCATGACGGACAAGGAAGCGCGCGCGAAGCGCATCGGGGGGGAAGTTCTCTGTACCATTGCATAGCCATGTCCCGCATCGGAAAAAAACCAGTGGCAATCCCGGCCGGCGTCACCGTCGAGGTGAAGGGTACCGTCGTGTCCGTGCAAGGGCCGAAGGGGGCGCTGTCCTACGCGCATCTGCCGGAGGTGACGGTGCGCGTGGAGGGCGGGGAGGTGGTTGTCGGGCGGAAGGACGATTCGGACGAAGCGAAAGCGCGGCACGGCCTAACGCGGCAGCTGATCGCGAATATGGTGACCGGCGTCAGTGTGGGGTACGAGAAGAAGCTGGAGATCATTGGAGTGGGGTACAAGGCGCAGATCCAGGCGAAGAAGGTGGTGCTCAATCTCGGCCACTCGCACGCCATCGACTATCCTATCCCGGAAGGGATCACGGTCGCCCAGGAGGAGAAGAACAAGAATATCGTCGTCGTGCGCGGGATAAACAAGCAGCTCGTCGGGCAGGTCGCGGCCGAGATCCGCGCCTACCGCCCTCCCGAGCCCTACAAGGGGAAGGGTGTCCGGTACCTCGGGGAGGATGTCCGGAGGAAGCCCGGAAAAGCCGCCGCGAAGGCCGCCGGCCCCGCATAATCCTTTCCGCTGTCACCCGTCACTCATGCTGCCAAAGAAGATCACCGACCGGCTCGCCCGCAAGCGAAGAATCCGCGCGAAAGTGCGCGGGACGGCCGCGCGCCCGCGCATGGCTGTGTTCCGGTCGCTGACGCGGATGACGGTACAGCTCATCGACGACGATGCGGGGAGGACGGTCGCATCCGCGGACACACGGGAAGCCAAGGCGAAGCCGAACGCCGAGGGCGCGAAGAAACTGGGGGCGCTCATCGCGGAGAAGGCGGGGAGAGCGAAGGTCACGGCGGTCGTCTTCGATCGCGGCGGCTACAAGTTCCATGGGAGGGTGAAGGCGCTCGCCGATGCGGCGCGCGAGGGAGGGCTCGTGTTCTGACGTTTCATTTACTATTTACCATTTTCCATTCCCCGTCGCATGGCCAAGACCACCCGTCCGGATCGCAGGAGAGGAAGCGGCAGAAAGCGCGAAGCCTCCGAGTTCGAGGAGACGACGCTGTCCGTCGATCGTGTGACGCGCGTGGTTGCGGGCGGGCGCCGGCTCCGGTTCCGCGCGGTGGTCGTGATCGGGAACAAGAAGGGGAAAGTGGGGCTCGGGACGGGGAAGGCCAGCGAGGTGCAGTCTGCCGTGAAGAAAGCGGCGGCGGACGCGAGGCGCCGGATGATCCGCGTTCCGATCCGCGATGGGACGATTCCCCACGAGATCAATGTCAAATACAAGGCGGCGCGCATCCGGCTTCTGCCCGCGGCCGAGGGGACGGGGATCATCGCGGGGGGCGCCCTGCGGACGGTGCTCGAGAACGCGGGCGTGCGCAATGTCCTCTCGAAGCGCTTCGGATCTTCCAATAAGCTCGTGAACGCGCAGGCGGTCATGCTGGCACTACAGAAGCTCCGCGGGACCATCGTCGAATCGCCCGCCCTGAAGCCGGCCGGCGAGCAACGGGGAGGCGTGGCGGGGGGCGGCAGGCGGACGACGGAGGGCGCGGTCCTGACGGAAGCCGATCAGGATGCGGAGGCTCTGAAAGGGGAATCGACGCTCGCCGTTCAGG
>Ga0209541_10008024_pt1 | contig 17567 bp, 19 predicted proteins | sample RifCSPlowO2_01_FD_184027 | JGI IMG/M metagenome (GOLD analysis project Ga0209541, IMG submission 184027) | Groundwater microbial communities from Rifle, Colorado - Rifle CSP2_plank lowO2_0.1 (SPAdes) (version 2) | ecosystem: Environmental > Aquatic > Deep subsurface > Groundwater | place...
GGCCGATTAACATCGGCCACTTTTTAATTTTTCAATATAGTAATAAAATTAAGCTATGGTCAAAGTCTTATTAGCTACGACTCTTATTCTTCTAGTCTTCGGACTGGTTATTTTATCATCGGCTGGACTCGTTGAGGGTCAGAAGAAATTTGGTTCTGATTATTACTATTTGAATCATCAGCTTATCGGTGTTGCTATCGGCCTGTTTGCCATGTTTGTATTATCCAGGATCAATTATAAATTCTGGAAGAAGATCTCCTTCCTGATATTATTCGTATCTTTAGCGCTGATGATTTTGGTTTTTCTACCTAGTTTCGGTTACGGCTTAAAAGGTGCAACAAGATGGCTTAATATCGCCGGAGTATCATTTCAGCCCTCGGAGCTTTTGAAATTAGGACTGATTATTTATCTTGCTGCCTGGTTTGGAAATAGAGGTGATGGAGTAAGGAACTGGAAAAATGGCATGGCCCCTTTCTTTATTGTCTTATCTTTTGCCGGCACCCTGTTGCTTCTACAGCCTGACATAGGAACACTTATCGTGGTTTCATTTATATCAATAGCCATGTACTTTTTCGCCGGTTCGCCGACAAAACATTTTTTGATACTTGGATTAGTTATAGTTGTTCTTTTTGCCGGCATGATAGCAGCTGAGCCGTATCGGCTTAGTAGAATAAAAACTTTTATTGATCCCGGTCATGATCCCAGAGGCATTTCTTATCAATTAAACCAATCGCTCATATCTATCGGTTCGGGAGGAGTATTTGGAGTTGGTTTTGGGAAGAGTACTCAGAAGTTCGGATTTCTACCAGAGGTTACAAGTGATTCCATATTTGCCATTATGGTAGAAGAGCTTGGATTTGTCGGTGCCGGATTTTTGATCGGATTATTTGTCTGGCTTACTTTTCTAATGGTTAGGGTAGCTAATAACACAAGCGATAAATTTGGTAAGTTGTTGGTAATGGGGATGGCTGTCTGGATAATCGGACAAACCTTTTTGAATATTGGTGCAGTATCCGGTCTTGTCCCTCTGACAGGAATTCCATTGCCTTTTGTAAGCTATGGCGGGACGGCGATTACGGCTCTTCTGGCTGGAATGGGGATAGTATTCAATGTCGCCAAGCGGGCATAATTGAAAATCTTGTAAAAAATACAAATATGTTTATAATATGATCGTACGATCATATTATAAACATAACAATGAAAGGAGATTTTATCATAAAATTTATAGAAGCAATTATAAAAACAGGCAAAGACATAAATACTATATCAAACTGGACTCCACTTTATTATAAGGGCATCAAAATAAGAGGCTACGATTATAAAAAGACTCATCAGGGGTTTAGGAATCTAAAAAGTAGGGGAATTATCGCCGAGGATAAGAATAGAGGATTTAGACTCACTGCTGGAGGTAGGGTTTGGTTTAGAGACATACTATCTAGAAATTTTAAATACTTCAGACAAAAATGGGATAAGAAGTGGCGAATAGTTATTTTTGATATTCCTCAGGAATTACACAAAGAAAGAACTAACTTTAGAAGAAAACTAAAATCACTAGGTTTTTATATGCTACAAAAAAGTGTTTTTATATTTCCTTATCCTTGTGAGGAAGAGGTGGGAAGATTGGCTAGCCATTTTAAAATAAGCGATCAGGTTGATTTTATAACCGCTGAGTCAGCGGGCTATTCGGAAGATGATATAAAAAGATTTTTTAACCTGTATTAAAAATTATACTTAACCCTTAATGACGAGTAGCTTGGCTGCTGCTGATTTGAGACGGGCAGCTTTGTTCTTTTTTATGACACCGGTTTTGGCTGCCTTATCAATTGATTTGTAGGCTTTAGCTAACAGCTTCTGAGCTTCTTTTATCTGACCTGAAGATACAATTTTTTTGAGTTCTTTAACTGCTGTTTTATAGGCGTTTGAACGTGTTAAATTACAGACTCTTCGTCTTACGGATTGTCTTAACGCTTTTTTTGCAGATGCTGTAATCGGCATAACTTGTATATATTACTATATTTTAAATTTTTATGCAATGCCTTGACTTAATTACGTAACAATGATATAAGTTAAAAACTTAAAGGAGGAGGTTCCATGAGAGATACGGTAGTCGGTATTCTGGGCGGATTAGCTTTTGGGGGAATGGTAGCCCTGATAGTTCATAATGTGCATTTCAGCTACCCATATGTTGTGTTTGCCGGCCTTGCGGCTTCTGCTGTAGCCTGTCTATTCACAATGAATCTTTTGCGGCGGGGGTAACCCCGCTTTTTACTTTACAAAATATCATTCTTGATCTTTCGGATTTGTTCTCGAAGCGCTAAGGCACGGTCGTATTCCATTTTTTTGGCAGCCCGGTCCATCATTTTGGTTAATTGAGCGACAACTTTGTTTCTGCTGCCACTGCCGAATATAACCATTTCATCTTCTTCATTATTTCCCCAACGCTTAGTTTTGGTAAGCCCATTGTTTGAGATTGGCAGGTCAAAATCACCGATAGCCTTTTTGATAGTTGTTGGTGTAATATCATATTTTTTATTATGTTGTTCCTGTTTTTTTCTTCGGCGACTCGTTTCATATATTGCTGACTCTATCGATTTAGTTCGTTTATCAGCGTACATGATTACATGTCCATTTACATGTCGGGCGGCTCGTCCCATGGTCTGAATAAGAGTGGTTGTATTACGTAGAAATCCTTCTTTATCAGCATCAAGAATGGCGATAAGGGAAACTTCAGGCAAATCAAGACCTTCTCTGAGAAGGTTGACTCCAACTATTACATCATAAATTCCCAGACGAAAATCTTTTAACAGCTTAAGGCGCTCAAGGGTTTTAATCTCAGAATGAATGTAGTTAACCTTTATTCCGGCATCAGCCAGATATTCGCTTAAATCTTCAGCCATCCTCTTGGTGAGTGTAGTAACAATAACCCTCTCTTTATTTACTATTCTTTTCTTTATTTCTCCAAGCAGATGCTCTATCTGATTTTTTGTCGGTTGTATTTCTATTGTCGGATCAAGCAGCCCTGTCGGCCGGACAAATTGTTCGGCGACATTAGTTTTACCGGCTTTTTCCAACTCGTATTTTCCGGGCGTAGCCGATACGTAAATAGTTTTTTGTATTCTTTTATTAAATTCCGGAAATTTTAATGGCCGGTTATCTATTGCTGAAGGCAGACGAAAACCGTAATTTACCAAAGTGCTTTTTCTTGAATGATCACCACTAAACATACCTCTTATCTGGGAGGTTGAGATGTGTGACTCATCAATAATAGTCAAAAATTCTCCTTTTGAGATAAAAAAGTCAATAAGGGTATATGGAGGTTGGCCGGGTTTTCTGAAATCAATATGGCGGGAGTAGTTCTCAATGCCGTGGCAATAGCCGGTTTGCTTCATCATATCAATATCTTTCAGGGTCTTCTCATATAAACGGCTTGCCTCCTGCAGTTTGCCGGCTTTTTTGAGGACTTTCAAATGCTGTTGTAGCTCTACCTTAATATTCTCAATGGCGATGGCTATTTTGTCATCGGAAGCTATCCAGTATTTAGCCGGAAGTATAGTGGCTTCAAGTATTTTTTCAAATTTGGGATCGTTTGTCTCAAGCTCTTCCGGGTCTACAATATCGGCATGATAAATTCTATTTATACGATCATTTACGAAAACTATTTTAAAAACATTCTGTCCGTCGGGACCCATCAGCTCTATTTCATTTCTGGTTTTGCGGAAACAGCCTCTTTTTAGTTCTATATCTTGGGCATATTGAAGTCGGGCTAATCCACGGGTAAGCTCATCAGGCTTTATTTTCTGGCCTTCAAAAATATTAAGGCCCATGTTTTTGTATTCTTCCGGTGAGCCAAGATTGTATATGCACGAAACTGAAGCAATGATTATCACATCATCACGGGACATTAGGGCTTGAGTAGTTGCATGTCTTAATCTATCCAATTCTTCATTGATTTTTGAATCCTTCTCAATATATGTATCGGTGTGGGGGAGATATGCCTCAGGCTGATAATAGTCATAATATGAAACAAAATAATGAACGGCATTTTTGGGGAAAAATTCTTTGAATTCTTTGTATAGCTGGGCGGCTAGGGTTTTGTTATGAGAAATTATTAAAGTAGGTTTTTTGTAAGCTTCTATCACTTTGGCCATTGTAAAAGTCTTACCGCTGCCGGTTACACCCAAAAGCACCTGGTGTCTTTTACCAGACTTAAGTCCTTTGGTGAGCTTGGCGATTGCATCAGGCTGGTCACCGGTCGGTTTGTAGCTTGAGGTTAGTTTAAACATGGTAGTCAGCTCTAATCTTTAAAAATTTGATAATACTTGACAAAAAATATGATCATTGGTATTATACTCATAGTTACTTTTTATTAAGTGTGGAGGTTGTGATGAACTGGAAAGTTTTTACCGTTATCTCTGTTTCGGCGGGTGCTACTGAGCTTACCGGCAGTATGATTCTAGGCATTGCTTCGGGTATCGTTACGGTTGTTATGCTAAAGAAATAAAAGTTTATTGTTTGGGGCTCAATATGAGCCCTTTTTTATTTCTATTTTCAATGATATCCTTAAATCAATGATCTCATTCCTCGAGGGGACAATTGAACATTTGGGTGATAAATACGTCATTTTGAGCACGGGAGGTATAGGCTATAAGGTTATAGTAGTCCCCAAATTACTTAATATTTTATCAAAGTCTAGCGAAAAAGTCAACCCCGCACCAATCAATTTCGCTGGCCACCAAGCAAGCGGGGGCGGGATTGGTACGGGGCAAGGCTCTAAAATACGTCTTCACGTACATTCTCAACTCAATATGCGAGAGGGGACTTTTGATATGTACGGCTTTCAGAATAAAGAAGACCTGGAGCTATTCCATCTTTTAACTTCGGTCTCTGGTATCGGACCAAAGGGCGCGATGAATGTTTTGTCGGTAGTTGAGCCGAAGCACTTAAAGGCAGCGGTAGTAAATGAAGATGCCGACTATTTGAAAAAAGTTTCCGGACTTGGACCGAAAACCGCTTCACGGTTAATTCTTGAGCTTAAAAATAAAGTTGATCATGTTGATATGGGTGACATGAGAGGTGTTGACTTAGGTCAGGAAGGCCAAGCCACAGAAGCATTGCTGGCTCTTGGTTACACTCAGTATCAGGCCAAGGATGCGCTAAAAGAGGCCAAAGGCAAAACCTTAGAAGAAAGGGTCAGGGAAGCATTAAGGTTGTTGGGGAAACGATAGGCTCAGAGACTATACCCCGACTCGGACCACATTTAATTTCTTCCAGCGAGAAATTAAATCTTAAGTTCTCGCCCCGGTCGCAGAACCAAGCCGACCGGGTCTGCGAATTTCCTCTCGGAGTATAGTCTCTTCGCTACCCCACCATTATTAAATAATCAATGAGATCATTCCTACAGACAGAAGAATGGTTAAAATTCCAAGAATCAACTGGACAGAAAGTCTGGCGGTTTGATGATGGGAAGATCAGAGCTAACATCATTAAGCTCGGGCTACCTTTGGGCAAGAGTATGTTGTATGTGCCTCACGGACCGGAGATTGATTTTGATCATATCAGGAGTGGAGTAAAGAATGAGCTGTCCGGCTTTATTAAATATTTAAAAGACTTGGCACGACAGGAGAAATCTATATTTGTTAAGATTGAACCGGCTTCAGATGTAGTGATGGAACTTTTGTATAGAAGGGGATTTAAGCGTTCAAGTAAACAAATTCAGCCATATAGAACTGTAATCTTAGATTTGAATTTGCCGGAAGAACATCTATTGGGCAAAATGCATCAGAAGACCAGATACAACATAAATTTATCGGAGAAAAAAGGTCTGGTTCTGGAGGAGGGTCATGATATTGATATTTTCTGGAAATTACTGAAACAAACCGCAAAGAAAGACCAATTTTCAACCCATCCCAGGGAGTATTATAAAAAATTACTTGAATTTTTTGGAGATGGCGGAAAAATACAGACTAAGCTATTTTTCGTTAAACACGATAGCAAACCAATCGGAGGCGCAATTGTTATGATGTATCATAACACGGCATACTATCTTCATGGAGCGATGGACAGAGAATATAAAAACCTGATGGCTCCCTATTTTATGCACTGGGAAATTATAAAAAAGTTACAAGCTACAGGTTATAAGTCCTACGATTTCTGGGGCGTCGATTCTAAAAAGTGGCCGGGTGTTACCCGTTTCAAGCTAGGCTGGGGCGGAGAGCTCAAAGAACTGCCCGGTTCATTTGATATGCCAGTATCAAGGCTTTGGTATCTGATCTACTCTTTAGCCAGAAGGGTTTTTTAATCAGCCTTTTCTTTTTTCTTAATCGTATTCACCTCAGAGACTAACCATCTTCAGCACAGCTCCGGTTGCCCCAGCGGGCAACCTCACCTAAGTGAGCTTCTCGTTTTTTCTTTGTTAAGAAATATTATAACAAAGAAACCATGCAAAATGAGAAGTCTCAATTGCTTCAGATAGTTAGTCTCTGAAGTTCGTATAATTAGTAAATACAAGTTATTTTAAAAGCCTAAGCACTTAGTATTGACATGGCGGGCTATTTAGGATAACATACTATCGGTTCATAAATAATGGAGGTGTTCGGTGAGAAAGCTCGTTCTTCTTGGCTCTTTGTTTATTTTGGCTGGCTGTGATAGCGGAAGGCCAGTTGAGGTCGGTAGCGATGTTAAATATAGAACTGTTATTGAGAGGGGAATAACCGCGGAGCCCAATCAAGTAGTTGTTGTATTTTCTGCAGAAGTTTCTAGGTCCGTAGACTCAAAAACGGGAGTTAATAAAGTTGAATTTATCTGCCCATGCTATGTAGGAGATAGAATATTTCGAATAGAATATGTTGCCAAGCTAGAAGTCGGCGACAAGCTCATCATTTCTTTACCGCCAGGCGCAGATTATAACGTTGAAATTAGGGAGCTAACCAGTCTCAAGTGAGCTGATTCAAAGTTTAACCGAGCATTGCTCGGTTTTTTGTTTTTAATATCCCTCTTTTAACAAAAAAATTTCCCGTGAGGGAATACAGTGTCCCTCGCCTAGTAGGCGAGGGACTTTGGTACGGACCGCGTTCGGGCGGTCCCTTGTCTCCGCCAAAGCCGTGCACGGCTTTGACTTCTAACTTGGACAGACGACCGAACGTTGATCCGTAGCATGTTTTTTGAAAGTGGTTGCATGCTCCACTAGGAATTTCGCGGGCTCAGATTCCGGGTGGTTTACCACCATGCCGCTTGTCTTGCGTACTAGGCGGAATCTGCGCGTCCTTTCGGATGTTAGCGGGGTGCTCCCGCTTAAGTTATACCTGGCAAGTCCAACTCCTTTCTTTACTACGTATGGTATTAGGTTGTTGGTGCATACCCCCGTCCCATGCACGCGCACAGGATCGGGAAGTGTTGAGCCTGGGGCTCGGAAAAGGCCTCTACTGCTGAATCAGCAGTTTTCGTGAGACCTTATCTGAGCCCCGCCCTTGAGAATGGGATCTAAAGTCTAGAAAATTATCTTTGTATTTAAACTAGCCCGAGGGTGATTGCAATAAACTCTATGCGGTTAACTTGCTGAAAGCAACCCATTCTCAAGGGCGGGGTGAACCTCCCGGGGTATAGGTGAAGGAGCCTAACTATACTATAATTATAGCATAAGCAATATATTATGTCAAGTCTAATAAAAACACAATAAATATGCTATAAATTAATAATAATTTTGGCTTTTAAATAACCGCCGTGATAAGAGAAACAATATTAGATAAAATACTTTTTAATGTCAAGAGACTGATACCAAAGTTAGTTTTTAACTTTTTTCAACCGGCATACCATACCGCCCTAGCTTATACCGGAGCTTTGCTATACGGTTTTCCGTCAAAGAAAATAAAAGTCATTGGCATAACCGGAACAAAGGGTAAGTCAACGGTTGTCTATCTCACCGCTAAAATACTTGAGGGAGCTGGTAAAAATATTGCGATGTGCGGTTCTCTGGGCTTTAGAATAAAAGATAAGGAATGGCCAAATACTTTGAAGATGACTATGCCGGGAAGATTCAGGCTTCAAAAGTTTTTATACGAGGCTAAAAAGGCCGGATGTAAATATGTCGTCCTTGAGGTTACATCGGAAGGTATAAAGCAAAAACGTCATCTGGGTATTACATTTGATTGCGCCGTTTTTACTAATCTTCACAAAGAACATATTGAGAGTCATGGCTCTTTTGAGAAATATTACCAAGCCAAACAGGAACTGTTCAGTCTTACCAAAAATATCCATGTCATAAATGCCGATGACCCGAATACCGAACTGTTCGGTAATTTTTCTGCCAAGCACAAGATATTCTACGGACTTAAAAAGGGCGACCTGGTGCCTGATAAAGTTACTCCAACGGCTGAAGGGATGTCGTTTGAACTTTACGGAACTCACTTTAATACTTATTTAGCCGGAGAATTTAATGTATTTAATTGTCTAGCTGCATTTGGGGTGGGAGTAATGTATGGCCTGGATCTGCCCAGCATGAAGCCGATACTGGAATCTGTAAAATCAATTCCTGGTAGGATGGAGTATCTTCCCGCCTTCGTTAAAACTTCGGCGGGCGAAGCAGCAAAACACTTTAATGTGGTTGTAGATTATGCACATACTCCAGACTCGTTAGAGGCGGTATATAGGACTCTTAAATCCGAAATCCGAAATCCGAAATCCGAAACAAATTCAAAACTCGAAATTCAAAACTCAAAATCAAGATTAATTTGCGTGCTCGGTGCGGCTGGAGGAGGGAGAGATAAGTGGAAAAGACCGGAATTTGGAAGAATTGCGGCTGAATATTGCGATGAGATAATACTGACTAATGAAGACCCATACGACGAAAACCCAGCTTCAATTTTGGATGAAATTGAAGCTGGGTTTTCGCAAGTATCAAATACCAAACCACAAATTACAAAAATTTTGGACAGAAAAGAAGCAATCAAAACAGCATTGACAAAAGCCAACGATGGTGATACAGTAATCATTACGGGAAAAGGTTCGGAAACTTCTATGGCCGTGGCCGGGGGTAAGAAAATTCCTTGGTCCGACAAAGAAGTCGTCCGCCAGGTAGTGAATTTCCTGAAGTCAGAAGACAGATAGCGGCAAAGCCGCAATCAGGAAATCTACTATCTGGTCTGCGAACTTTTACAATAGGAGAGAGACATGGGACTACTAGTCATACTTTTAATTATTGCTGTCGTGCTTCTTATAGTAGCAGGCATATTAATAACTAAGGGGGACTACGACGATATTATAGCTATGGCATGTATTGCTATGGGCGTCTTTTTGCTCGGTGTGCTTATTTTTCTTGCAGCTCCTCAAAGATTGCCAACTGGAGCGCCGGTAACTTCAATTTCAGCCGGAGAATATAAGGTTGCTTCTGTCTATGTTACCGTTGAGAATGTAAATCTTATCCTTGAAATCAATGATGGTTTGGCTGAGAAACCATATTTCTATCAATTTCCCATCAACGCTTTTGATGGAGGTCAGGTCAATCCGACCGGAGCCAAGCTGATAGTTGTTGAATCCGGAAACTTCAAGAAGCTCAAGCTTGAGTGAGTTACCCAGCCCCGACGTAACGTCGGGGCTTTTTAATTTGACGCCTTTGCTATCTAAGAGTAGCATGTCTCTCATACACGCAGTTTTTTAAAAGGTTGATGTTTGGCTGAAGAGACAGAAGGATCCATAGACGCAGTTCTTTGTTTTGACGCCAACCTGCCCAATATGTACGCCTGTTCCGAAAGATGCAGTAAGAATCCTTTGGTTTTATGCCGCCATCGCTTCAATTTTAATGCTGATATAAAATATTATAATACAAACCAATTTCGCGGCTGGTCTGATTCCAAAATTCTTCTCCATGCCTTAGACCATGTCAGAAATGATATCCAAAAAGGCTCTCTGTCTCAGGATGTTGTAGTTGCCATCTTAACTAAAGATATTGATTTTTTAAAAGATGCAAAAATGGAACTTGGCAAAGATGTCCAGGGGAATGGTCTGGATTTTTTTGATAATTATGTGATCTGCGGAGACATTACTATCCACGTTAAGCTGTTAGACTGTAAAAATTACGGAACCAAGAAATTAGACAACCTAAAGTGTGCTATTTATAAAATGAATAAGTTTTTCAAGAAGTACCAGACAAAAGAGCCTAAGTAAAGGTTCTTTTTTATTCGGTATTTTATGTTACAATATCCTCATGACTTGGCCTAATTTAAAAGTTAAGGATTTCTCCAATCAGCATCGCAATCCAGCGATCTTTTGGGCGTTTATAATTTTGTTAATGATTTTGTCGGCAATTTCTGTTCAGATGCTCGGAAACAAACCCCATCTCTCATCTAACATTACGCCAACCCCGGAAGCCAGCAAACAGCCCAGATTATACACTGTTTCGTATAGGAGCGGAGTATTCAGTCCGACTAACTTGAGAATTCATGCCGGCGATACTGTTAGGTTTAAGAATGAAAGTTTCTTTGGCATCAGAATAAAGAGTGATAATAACCAGCTACCCGGACTTGATAGTATTGGCGATATACCTCAGGGCAGTTACTTTTCTTATACATTTTCAGAAATAGGAATTTTTGGTTATCATAATGATAGTGAATTGGAAGAACAGGGAACGATAATAGTAAGGTAATTATGAAGAATCCATTAACATTTCATGTTGAGTCGTCTTTGGGGGCGGTATTCATATCTTTATTAGCCTTATTTTTTATCGGACTTCTTTTTATAGCCGTCAAAAATTTTGAGTCGGATATAGATATTATGACGACTACAAGTAATAGTATTAAGACGGCAAGGGTTTCTGAGCCCGAGCTGGTCCTTATTAGAGAATGGCTGGATATGAGTAATGTGGAAATTCCGGAAGGTTCGGGATACAAATATTTGGTAAGAAAATACCCTAATAAGCCTTGGCTGGATTAATGGTCAAATTGACCTAATTGATCTAATTATTCTAATTGACCTAAGTCTCGGAACTTGTTTAGGTAAATTAGAAATTATTAAAATTGATTCTAAGACTCAACATATTTTTGAACGAATTATTTTTGTTTGGAACCACTTTGTTACTAGGTATTTTTTCGGCTTACAACTTTATTCCGCTGATAGAAAAAAGCATTATTGAACCGCCATCTTTTTCTTGGGACGGAATAGTAATATTTTTGGCATTTTTCACTATCCTATCACTTATACTCACTAAATTTAAAAAAATAAACGGTGTCTTTTTAAAATTTTTTCTTTTAATCGTAGTATTCTCCGGATCTCAGATAATATTCGGTTCAATGGTAAGCTCTCCCACCGATCTATTCTTAGCCTTATTCATTGCCTTTATATTCTTAACCGTACATAATGTTTTAGTTCATAATGTAAGTATTATGCTGGGCATTGCCGGTGTTTCCAGTTTACTGGGAGTTACTATCTCGCCTCAATATGCAGTTATTCTTCTAGTTCTGTTATCTTTTTATGATATCGTTGCCGTCTATTGGACTAAGCACATGGTTTATCTGGCTAAGGGGATGGTTGAGAGCGGAGCGATTTTTGGTTTTGTTGTTCCATCTAACATAAAAGATTTATTTTATCACAAGCAAGAGGCCAGACAGGAATTAGGCGATAGGTTTATGATTTTAGGTTCTGGAGATATTGGGTTACCTCTTATCTTGGCCAGCTCCATGGCCGTAGTTTCTATAGCTCAGGCGCTCATAGTCGGACTATTCGCCCTCGGTGGTTTATTTTTAACTCATATTATTTTTGTAAACCAAAAAACCCGTAAGCCGATGGCGGCATTGCCTCCGATAGCAACTCTTACCATAATTGGTTACATGGTAACCCAATTATGGTAAACCCTAAATTCAAAACTCTAATTTCTAAACAAATCTAAATATCAAAATTCCAAATTCAAAAAGTTTAGGGTTTAGATATTAGGATTTAGGATTTTAATGCGATTATCATTCCATGGTGGTGCAAGACAGGTTACCGGTTCAAACTATCTTTTACAGATAGGGGATTTGAAATTACTTGTTGATTGCGGACTTTTTCAGGGCTCAAGATATGCCGAAACACTCAACTATGAACCTTTCTCCTATGATCCGAAGGAAATAGATTTTGTTTTAATTACTCATAGCCACGCTGATCACTCCGGACGTTTACCCAAGCTTTATAAAGATGGTTTTCGGGGTAGGATTTTTGCTACTAAGCCTACATTAGATCTTTCGGCTATTGCCCTTGATGACAATCTGGACTTGATAAAAGAAGAGGCTCGTAAAGACGGACATCAGCCGCTTTTTAGTTCCGGCGATTTACATCAAGTTTTTCTTTTAGCTCAGGGAGTTGAATATGGCGAAGAACTTGATCTCGGTAATGGCGTTAAGGCAGTTTTTCATGAGGCCGGCCATATTCTCGGTTCGGCTATTATTGAAATAAACTGGAAAGACCTGCCTACCGGTCAGGCAGGCGAAAAAACTAATCAAACCCGGACTATTTATTTTTCGGGAGATTTAGGTAACTATCCGGTCCCACTTTTAAAACATTACGATATGCCCAACGGCGCAGATTATATCGTTACGGAATCAACTTATGGCGATCGTATACATGAAGGCAATACTAATCGTAAGGAAGTTCTGCGTCAGGTGATAGAAGAAACCGTAAAAAGGGGCGGTACGGTTATTATTCCTACATTTGCTATTGAGCGGACGCAAGAGCTTATTTATGAGCTTAACGAATTGATAGAGCATGAACATTTACCCAGAGTTCCAGTTTTTCTTGATTCGCCCCTTGCGATAAAATTAACCAAAGTATACAAAAATTACGAACAGTATTTTAATAAAAATGTGCTTCATGATATAAGATCTGGAGATGACATCTTTAGTTTCCCCGGTCTTAAAATTACTTATTCCTCTCAAGAATCAAGAGCAATAAACGAGGTAAGGGGTCCAAAAGTTATTCTTGCCGGTTCAGGCATGTCTCTTGGTGGCAGGATCTTATACCACGAGCAAAAGTATCTGCCAGATCCGAACTCAATTATACTTTTTGTGGGCTATCAGGTTGAGGGTTCGCCCGGCCGGCAGATATTGGACGGCAAGAAAGAAGTAAAGATTTTAGGCCAGAAAGTAGCAGTAAATTGTTCAGTCAAGCTTATTGAGGGATACTCAGCTCATGCTGATCAGGCAATGTTGCTTGATTGGGTTGGCAAGGCTAAAGAAGATGGTAATCTGAAAAAAGTTTTTGTAACTCATGGCGAGTATCATTCAAGCTCAGTCTTCTGTCAGAAATTAAAAAATAAAATTAATGTTGATGCAGTTGTGCCGGAGATGGGGGAGGAGTTTGCCCTGTAGTGAATTTTTGAGTTACTTTCCCGGGTAGTAGAAGTTCGGGCTAGCTTCGCTATTACAATTTACAGAAAGTAAATTGTATCCCGAACTTTCACTACCTGGTTCAGCTCTGTGCTTTCAGCGCATCTCAAAAATCTACTACGGGGTTTGAGCTTGAGTAGGGTTGTGCGAATGTATGCTGTCTTGCTTGTCGGAACCTACTAGTATAAAATTAAATCATATGGACAATATGAAATATAAATTTGTAGTTTCAGGAGCGGCCAATATGAGTTTTTGTTGTTCCGAGGCTGATAAAAAAGCCTACGAAATTGGTCGTGAAATTGTCAGGCAGGGCGGTATCCTTATTACCGGAGCAACAACAGGAGTTCCTCATATGGCTGCTAAGGGGGCGAAGGATGAAGGGGGAATATCAATCGGCATATCTCCAGCCGCTACTTATGCATCTCATGTGAAGAGCTATAAACTGCCGACTGATTATTTTGATTTCATTATCTATTCCGGTTTTGATTACTCTGGCAGAAATTTAATTTTAACAAAAGCCGCCGATGCAGTTATTATCGTCTGCGGAGGATTTGGAACTTTGAACGAATTTACTATCGCTCTTGAAGACGATAAGCCTATAGGTGTATTATCTGGAACATGTGGGGCGTCAGACGAGATTTACAATCTCCTCAAAAATATTAAGGATCCTCACCATCATGGCGCGGGAAAGATGGTCTTCTCAAGCGATCCCAAGGAGCTTATCTCCGGCCTTATCAAGGTTATTGACACAGAAAGAAAAGATGTTAAAGTAGGACCGTTGGTAGGAGAATAAGATAATTAAATCCTAAGCACGAAATCCTAAATCCGAAACAAAGCCCGAAAATCTTAAATTCTAAATCTTAAACCGTTTGGAATTTAGAAATTCTAATTTAGATATTGTTTCGTATTTCAATATTCGAATTTCGGATTTTTATTAAACTGGCATCATATAAACTCAACAACATAATAATACCGGAGGAATTGCCCTTGATAGCCTTAAAGAATACGGTTCTCTTTCCAAAGATAGTTATTCCTCTTATCGTCCAGCGGCCAAAATCTGTGAGTGCTCTGGAATATGCCATGTCTCATGAAAGACTGGTATTTTTTGTTACCCAAAAAAGCATAGAAGATGATGTCCGGGTTGATGATATGTTCAAGGTAGGAACCATAGGCCGAGTTGTTGCTGTTTTTAAACTTCCTGACGGGTCTTCAAAAATTGATGTGGAGGGATTAGTGCGTGCCAAAGTATCTCGGTTTACTCAGCAGGAGCCGTTTTTTAAGGTGAACGCACAGCCTTCGGCGAATTTTAAAGTCCATGGGCAAGAAAATCTTGAAGAAAAAGCCCTGACCCGTTTGGTAATTGATCAGTTTAGAACGATTTCTGAACTTAAATCTTTTCCTGCGGTTTCTCCGGACATAATTTATATGATGTCTCAACTCAAAGATACTGATCAGGTAATAAGTCTGGTTACGGCCAATTTGAACCTTGAGCTTCAGGATCAGCAGCTAATTTTGGAGACAGAAAATCCGATTCAGGCTTTGCAAAAACTCAACTTATTCTTAACCAGAGAAGTAGAAATTTTAGAAGCCGAGAAAACGGTTGCTAGGGAAACTAAAAAACAAATCGGCAAGATGCAGAAAGAACTATTCTTGCGGGAACAGCTTAAGAGTATTGAAAAAGAACTTGGGGTGGATGATGAAAAGGACGAGCTGAATGTTATAAAAGATAAAATTGAAGCAGCCGGCATGTCTAAAGAAGTAAAAGAAAAGGCCCTTAAAGAATTAAATCGTTTGATAAGAATGCCACCATTTAATCCGGAGGCGTCATATCTTAGAACTTATCTGGATTGGCTGGTAGAATTGCCTTGGTCCAAAAAAACAAAAGAAAAAATTGACATGAAAGAAGCCGAAAAAATACTAAATCAGGACCATTACGGATTAGATAAGGTCAAAGAAAGAATCCTGGAATACCTGGCCGTGCAGAAGCAAGTCGGGAAATTAAAGGGTCCAATTCTTTGCTTAGTCGGTCCTCCCGGAACGGGTAAGACTTCAATCGGCCAGTCAATAGCTAGGGCTCTTGGCCGGAAGTTTATTCGTGTTTCTCTGGGTGGTCTTCGGGATGAGGCCGAGATAAGGGGTCATCGCAGAACTTATGTCGGTGCTTTACCGGGAAGAATAATTCAGGGGATACACACATCAGGCGTCAAAAATCCTGTTTTTATGCTTGATGAAATTGATAAGCTGGGTATGGATTTCCGGGGCGATCCTTCATCGGCCTTACTTGAGGCGCTTGATCCCCAGCAGAACAATGCCTTTTCGGATCACTACCTGGAAACTCCATTTGATCTTTCTGATGTTATGTTTGTAACAACGGCTAATGTTCTTGAAACTATTCCTCCGGCTTTGCGCGACAGATTAGAGATTATTCCATTTCCCGGCTATACTGAGCAGGAGAAGTTCCATATTGCTAAGAATTTTCTTATACCAAAACTTTTCAAAGACCATGGCCTTAAGAAAAGAGCCCTTACTTTATCTGATTCGGCGCTTATGGACATTGTTCAGAACCATACACGGGAAGCTGGAGTTAGGGAACTTGAGCGTCATTTGGCCTCGGTCATAAGAAAAGTAACTCGTAAACTAGTTGAATCTCCTTCTCATAAACAAATTACGATAACTAAAGAATCAATTCATAAATATCTGGGGCCGGCTAAATATTCTCATCAGATGGCCGAAACAAAAGATGAAGTTGGGGTAGTTACAGGGCTTGGCTGGACGCCGGTTGGCGGAGAGGTATTCTCTATTGAAGTAGTAAAAATGCCCGGTCGGGGCAGGCTTAACCTGACCGGTCAGTTAGGAAACGTAATGAAAGAATCAGCTCAGACCGCTTTGAGTTTTGCCCGAGCCTATGCTTTAAAGTATGGTATTAAAGAAGATTTTAACAAAGACGATATCCATGTTCACGTGCCATCGGGGGCAATAAGAAAAGACGGCCCTTCAGCCGGTATCGCTATGACTACGGCCTTGGTTTCTTTATTCTTGAAGAAACTGGTTAAAAAAGAAGTTTGCATGACCGGAGAGGTAACTTTACGCGGAAAGGTACTCGAAATAGGCGGTCTAAAAGAAAAGATTTTGGCTGCTCACCGAGCCGGATTAAAAGTTGCGATTGTGCCGGCAGAAAATAAAAAAGACATGGAGGATATTCCCAAAGAAATCCAGAAAGATATGAAATTCTTCTTCGCCAAAACAATGGAAGATGTACTAAAAATAGCTCTCAAGTAGGTTCGTGAGCCTCTTATAATTTTTAGACCTGTTGGCTTTCTTCGGACAAATACTAGAATTAATCTCAATTTAGTTAACAAATTATCATTTAATTCTAGTATTATGTTACCCTCGAAACCAAATGGTCTGCAAAATTATAAGAGGTTCTCGCCTTGACTTGTCACATTTTAGGGCTTCTTCTGGACTCCTTAGTAATTTGTAGTATGATATAGCAAACCTTAACAACTTGGGGGGTGCTAGGTGTTTGAATATCTGAGTTGGCTTTTCAAGTTTGAGTATTTAATATTACCGACTGGATCATCTTTAGTTTTCTATGTTTCTTCGGCGATCTCGGCAATTATATTTAGATGGATTATTTTTCTTAGGTTTCTTTATCTGCCGTTGATCGAACATTATAAAAAGATGGAAGAACTGCATGGAAGACCAAGAAAGTCATCGTTGTTTAGTTATCTTAAATTTTTTATTCTGGGGGTGATATGGGGGCCAGTTAGCGAAGAGATATTGTTTAGAGGGCCAATATTATATTTTTTGGTAAATAATAGTCTTGGGTATGCACTTATATTCATACCACTAACTAGTTTAATCTTTGGGGCAATCCATTATGGTCAATCCGGCCAGGTTACTTATCGGGATGGGATAAGAGACAGCTACTCAAAGATTAGTGTTACCAGCTGTATCATTGGAGGATTTGTATACGGATTTCTAACTTTACTCAGTTATTCCCTGTGGCCGGCAATCTTTACCCACATACTTTGGAATATTTCCGCCGGCATGATGGCATTCGGATTTGTAGATAAAAATAAATTAGATAAATTTGCTCAAGCTATGCAGCGGTAATCCCTGTCTACCGGCTTTCTGTTAGAAAAATAACGAAACAATTGAGTTAGGTGAATAATACTCTTATCCCACTCATCCACTCAAGAATTTCCATGATGCTGGTAA
>Ga0209541_10008025_pt1 | contig 17566 bp, 16 predicted proteins | sample RifCSPlowO2_01_FD_184027 | JGI IMG/M metagenome (GOLD analysis project Ga0209541, IMG submission 184027) | Groundwater microbial communities from Rifle, Colorado - Rifle CSP2_plank lowO2_0.1 (SPAdes) (version 2) | ecosystem: Environmental > Aquatic > Deep subsurface > Groundwater | place...
TGTTAAAAATAAATAATGAGGGCATGTTTCAATGAATACGTGCTTTGTTTTTTGTTTTTTTATTGTTTTTAAGTCTTCTTTTGCAGTGATATGGCAGAAATAAAGCTTTTTCTTTTTATCTCTTGTTTTATTGAACAGCTCTAATGCCAGCTGTATTTTTTCATTTTCCGCATGGACAGCCAATCTCTTTGACTCTTTAAAGATTTTTTCCAAAATTGCTTCATCATCTACCATTAAGCTGCCTGTTGTGTCATTCATGTAAACTTTGACAGAAGCGATATCCTCTGCTTTTTTTATTTCCTCTATATTCTCTTTGGTGCAGCCAAAATGGAATCCATAATTTACAATTGATTTTTTTGCCAATTCCCTTTTCTGGTTTAACAATTCTATAGTTGTTGTAGCTGGTTTTGTGTTTGGCATGTCTATTATTGTTGTTATGCCGCCAGCTGCTGCTGCGCAGCTTCCTGTAAAAAAATCCTCTTTATGTGTCAAACCTGGCTCCCTGAAATGAACATGTGAGTCAATTAAGCCTGGCAGGATGATGTTTCCTTTTGCATCAATAATCTCATCAACTGTTACCGTGCCATCAATTATGTCCCTTATGTAATGATTTTCAATCAGGATGTTTCTTTCCATTAATTTGCCATTTTCAAGGAGCTTGCCGTTGATTATTAGTTTGGAGATCATTCCTTCCCACCAAGTTCTTTTCTTACAAAATTTTCTATTCTTGCTGACATACTAATTCCATTTTTCTTGCAGTAATTTCTGTATCGAATAAAAAGATCCTCATCTATTGTAAAGCTTGGCCTTATTTTGTAGCTCCTTTTTCTGAATTTACCTGTTCTGTCAAGCTCTTCAAATACAGCTAACATATCTTGGTTTTCATCTATTACCTTCTTGGCTTTGTCAAAAAATGTTTGTTCTTTTTTCATCGTTTCCAACTCAGGAATATCCCTGCTTTAGTCATAGGTTGTTTGTTTTTAGTAAATAATTATACTTTTAATCAGCCTCATTATCTTGTTTATGTCTGTTATATTTTTTTTAGAGATGTTCCAAAAGACCTTAGTTATTCTATCCTTATCGCATTCCAATTTTTTCTCTTTTAGGTAAGTAGCAACTATTATCATTGTAGTTCTCTTGTTCCCATCTTCAAAAGCATGGTCAACTAATAGACTTCTTACCAAATAACTTAGCTCATACAACCAGCTTTTCCTGTGCTTTATTATTGACAAAGCAAAATCCAAACTGCTTTCATTGCTGAAGTTTCCACTTTCACCTATTTCTTGGTTTATCCCTATTATATCCTTCTTGTTGATATAGGTCATTTTAGTATATATGAATATATATTAGTATATATGACTAATATTTAAATCTTTTGGTTTTTAGCTTGTCCTGCAACTAAAATACCTTTCTAATGGAACTTTCTCGCCAGTCTTCATCCTTGCTGATTTTCCAAATTCAGTCATTTTTCTCAACTGTGAAGAGGAAAAAACAGGGCCGTCCTTGCACACCCTAAACTCATTTATTACGCATTGCCCGCAAATGCCAAATCCGCATTTCATAAATCTCTCTAAAGATGCCTCGCATTCTATCTTGTTTTTCTCTGCAATCTCAAACACCTTTTTCATCATTATCTCCGGGCCGCAGGTGTAGATGACACTAAACTTTTTTTCTTTTAGCAGCTCTTTTAGCAAATCAGAGGTGAAGCCTTTAAAACCCACGCAGCCGTCATCTGTGCATAAATTAGCTTTGTATTTTTTCATTTCTGCCAGAAATAAAAATTCCTTTTTTGTTTTAACGCCAAAAATGATTGTTGGTTTTTTTAGTTTATTTATTAGGGGATTTAGACAAGCAATTCCCAATCCGCCAGCCACAATGCAGGCATTGTTTTTTATTGAATAGCCATTTCCATAAGGGCCTCTAACCCCGATTTTATCTCCTTTCTTCAATTTAAAGAGTTCTTTTGTGAACTTTCCTTTTTCCTCAACTGTAATTGCTGTTTCTTTTCCGATATTAGAAAGCGTGAATGGCTTTTCATCAACACCAGGCAGCCATGCCATTATAAACTGCCCAGGCTTGGCATCAATTTGTTTGTCTAAATAAAAGGTTTTTACCTTATAGTTCTCATTTACCACCTTTTTTATTGTTGTTATTTCTGGTATGTCCATTTTTTGATATCTTTTATTAGTTCGCCAATTTTCAAAGAAAATTGGCGTGGTCGGCCAGGCTTTTTCCTCCGGAAAAAGCCAAACTTATTATTTTTATTATTTTATTGATTATTATTTATGAGCAACACCAATCATATCTTTTATTGACCTTGTATTATTCTCTTTCATCCACTGCAGCATTTCGTTTTCTATCTTTCTGAAAACATCTAAACCTCTGTAATAAACTGCAGAGCCTATTGCAACGGCTGTTGCGCCTGCCATGAGCATCTCAATAGCATCCCTTCCTGTTGTGATGCCGCCAACACCTATAATCGGGATTTTAACTGCTTCATAGATCTGGTAAACAGCATTAATGGCAATTGGTTTTATTGCAGGGCCTGAAACGCCGCCAGACTTGTTTGCCAGTATTGGCCTTTTTGCTTCGATATTTATCAGCATGCCTGAAACAGTGTTTATAGCAGAGACCGCATCTGCACCCCCTTTCTCAGCTGCTCTTGCTATTACAGCTATGTCATCAACATTAGGGCTTAATTTGGCTATTACGGGAATTTTGACTGTTTCTTTAACCTGCCTTGTTATCTCTTCCACCAGAGAAGGATTTTTCCCTATGATCTGGCCGACCATTTCATCTTTTGTGATATTAGGGCAGGAAACATTAAGCTCAACAGCATCTGCCCCATACTCCTGCGCTTTTAAGGCTGTTTTTGCAAATTTCTCTGCATTCTCTGCGTATATATTAACAATTGTCGGGATTCTGTTTTTTTTCAGCTCTTTTATTTCATCCTTGAACTTGAAAATAGAAGGGTTGGACAAGCCAACTGCATTCATCAGGTAGTTGTCAGTCCCTATTATTGTTGGGTTTGGATGGCCTGTTCTCTCTGTTAACCCCACCCCTTTGGTTATAACAGCAGCTGCCCCATTCTCATAAGCCCGTTTCATTAAAGGAGCAGTTAAATCCAAAACACCGGAAGAAAGAAGCAATGGGTTTTTTAGAGCTAACCCGCATAACTCTGTTTTTAGCATTCAAATCAACTCTATATCTTCTCTCTGCATACACCTCTCGCAGTAATGACACCTTATCTTTAACGGCTCTTTGCCAAGCGCATAAAACTTTGTTTTAACCTCTTCATTGTTAGTTATGCAGTCAGGATTGGAGCATTTGACAATCTTTTCAATTACATCAGGCAGCTTGACCTTTATCTTTTCCTTTACCCTGTAATCTTTTATTATATTGACAGTCGCTTTTGGCGCAACCACAGCTATCTTATCAACTTCCTCCTCTGTTAAAAATTTGCCTCCAATCTTGATTATTCCTTTTTCACCTAAAGTTTTAGAGCGCAAATTTGTTGCAACAGAAACAACATTGCTCATATTTGCCACATCAAGCATGTTAGCCACCTTAAAAGTGACTTTAGCAGGTATATGGTCTATTACAGTCCCTTCCTTTATTGCGGGTATTTTCAATTCTGTCTTTATTCCAGCTTTGCTCATTTTATCTTGCCTAACACTAAAGCCAGCAATGCTTCCCTCACAGGAATCCCGTTTCCTGCCTGCTCAAAATAAACAGCATGAGGCGTTTCATCAAGCTCCGGGCTTATCTCCCCAACCCTTGGCAGGGGATGCATTATCTTTAAATCTTTTTTGATAAAAGGCAACAGCGACTTATCCAGCTTGTAAAAATCCTTATATTTTTCATACTCCACCGGATCAGGGAACCTTTCCTTTTGCACCCTTGTGACATAGAGCACATCAAGCTCTTTGCTTACTTTTTTTAGCTCAACAACTTCTTCGTATTTTATCTTTTTTTCTTTCAGCTCATCTATATATTCTTTAGGCATTTTAAGCGCCTCTGGTGATATGAAATAAAATGTTGTGCTGAAATGGGACAATGCAATTGCCAGGCTATGCACTGTTCTTCCATATTTTAGGTCGCCAAGCATGCCTACTTTCAAGCCATCCAGCTTTCCTTTTGTTTTTTGTATTGTATAAAGGTCGACTAATGTCTGCGTTGGATGCTGGTTTGAGCCATCGCCGCAGTTAATTATTGGAATAGAAGCTGCTTCTGCAGCCAGCCTTGCTGATCCTTCTATTGGATGCCTCATTGCTATTACATCTGCATATTGCTCAACCATCTTTATTGTGTCCCATAAGGTTTCTCCTTTCTTTACCGAGCTTACGCCAGGAGTTGCAAAGCCCATTACCTGGCCGCCTAATCTTTCCATTGCTGCTGTAAAGCTGAGCCTTGTCCTTGTTGAAGGTTCAAAGAATAATGTTGATAATATTTTTTCTTTCAGTAAATTGGGATTAGGATTTTTTTCTATTTGCTTTGCAATCTTAAGCACATACAATAACTCACTCTTAGAAAAGTCCCTTATGGAGATTATGTCTCTCCCTTTAAAACCACCCTCTTTCATCTTAAAAAAATTAGAAGGATATACCTATATTTATAGCTTTCTATTTTGATTTTCTTGATTGAAAAGAGTAGCCTCAGAGAACGAGTCTCAGGTGATAGAAAAATAGGTTTTCTTTTATAAAGGTTTCGAAAATCAAAGATTTTCGAAGCCCAAAAATCCTTCGGATTTTTTTTTATGTTTTGGTTTTTTCTTTAGAAAAATATTTAATGTTAAGCATTTTCTTTTGTTGCGAGGGGCTGTAGTGTAATTTGGCATCACTCTACCTTGGGGTAAGGCCTCAACCTATCTGTAAATAGGATTTCCAGAGTGGTAGCAATCGGAGTTCAAATCTTCGCAGCCCCATTTCTGTTTACATAGCAAGATTTAAATATAAGTAACACTCAAATAGGCTAGAGGTAATTAGATGACTAGCATAACAAGATTTTCCATTTTGCTGATTTTAGTAATATTTCTGCCTATTGTTTTTGCGCAAGACTTTGATGTTAGTATAACTCCTATCAAAAATAAGATTACAATAAATGAAGAGGCCGAATTTGATGTTGTTATAAAGAATAATCTCAACTCTTACGAAACATTTAGAATAACAAACCCAAATTATCCGCAATGGGATATGAGAACTGAGCCGAGAGTCAGCCCTATAACAGCTGATATTAGCCCAAACGGGACAAAAACAACCAGGGTGTATATTGATCCATTATATGTTTCAAATTTAGGCGTTTATGATATCTATATAACGGCCCAATCTGAAAGAACCAACGAAATAATAAAAAGGCAAACAAGGGTTTCTATCACATCTACAGCCCCAATAATCGGAGGGTATGTTCCAACTGTTGTTATAAAAACAAACATACCTGACAAGATTGACCCAAGGGAAAAGATTCCATTGAAATTGAAGTTAGACAACCAAAACCTTTTAGATATGCCTGAATTGATTTTGAAAATAGAGGGCGATTTGGTTGAGAAGGAAATTAAAACTAGCTTGGGCCCCAAAGAGCTTAAAGCGGTGGAGCTAGAGGAGAGCATAGACCCTTTAACGACCCCCGGCAAATACCTAATTACATTTTCGCTTTTAATACAAAACAAATCGATAGACATACCCCTTCCTAAATCCATCGAGGTTATTAAATATTCAGGGATATCCGAACTAAAAACTGAAACTAAATTTCTTAAGACCAAAAAAGAATTATTTTTTATGACTAATGATGAGAAATTTGACAGCCTAATCAAATATGAAACCACTTTATTTAAGAATTTATTCAGCTCAACAAAGCCAAAGTCAAAGCTGATTAAGGAAGGGGATAAAAGCTATATTGCATGGGAAGCGGCCTTAGATGAGGCAAATACAATGAAGCTGGATATTACTGAGAATTACAGGCCCCTGTTTTTTGTGATAGCCCTTATGATAATTGCAGTGCTTCTCTATTTTAAATACAGGAGCCCGCTAACTTTGAGGAAATCTGCCGCAAATGTAACAAGGAGAGAAGGCGGCATCTCTGAGTTGAAGGTTATAGTCAATATGAGAAATAGGAGCAAAAAACCCATCAAGGACATTGAGATTGTTGACAGGATACCTAATATAGCAGATGTTGAGAGAGAGCTTTATATTGGGACATTGCAGCCAATAAAGATATTAAAGCATGAGAAGAAGGGCTCAATAATAAAGTGGATTATAGACGATTTGGGTATTGGTGAAGAGAGGGTTATCTCCTACAAAATAAAGTCAAGACTTTCTATATTGGGGGGCTTTAACTTGCCATATGCAACAGCCAATTTCAAGATTGGAGACAGGCAGATAATGACCACTTCTAATGTGCTTAACATAGCTCCTTAATTATTTTAATCAATAAAATTTTATGTCAGAAACCTACTAGGTCTATTGGCCCGCCATAATAGTGCTGTTCCGCGCGATTCAGGCGGGCATACTAACCTTACTGTGAGCAAAGCGAACAGCCAAGTTCCAAAATATTTATAAAGTGAGTGGTAATTTTAATGATTATCCCCACCTAGCTCAACCGCAGAGCGCACCGCTGTAGCAAGTTGCTTTGATGTGCACTTTGAGTGCTTTGATGATAAGCAATCAGTGGTTACGGTGAGGTTCGTGGTTCAAATCCGCGGGTGGGGATATTTTATTTATAAAGTGATTTAAGTTTCAATACCTAGAACTTCTCCAGTTTCAATATCAATAATGACATCTGTTTCTGTTCCATCAGCATCAATTTCAACAATATAAGCAGTTTTTCCATACTTTTTTTCTATCTCAACATCAGTTACTTCTCCTTGCACTATGTTTTGGGCAATTATGATAGCTTTTGCTTCTGTTATCCCCTTTTTTAGTTCTTCTACCGGTTCGTCTGTTATTTTTACATCAGAATCCTTTTGAACATTAATTAACTGTACACTTTCTCTATCTTCAATTCCAGCTTCATAAACAGCATTTCCAACTTCAGGGCAGTAATATTTGTATTCATCAGCACCCGGCTCTAAAGGCGTCCACTCTCTTGTTTGAAGGCAATTTGTGAATGTGCCATGTTTTACATTTAGTTTTACACCAAAAGCAACTACTTCCCCCATGTCTTCTGCTTCTCCTTTGTAATATTCCTGTTTGTATGTATCTCCTATTTGTGGATTTGCTTCCATTATAACACCTGGCTTGGCGCCATCAATTCCAGCTTCCCAGGAGCCCTTTGTGCTTACTATTTTTTCATCTATGATTTCTTTAGAGTCCTCACCAAAATACCAGACATTTCCATATTTATCCTGAGCAAACCAGTCTTTTGTATCTTCAATTAGTTCTCCATTCAAATATTCCCTATCCCAAACAACAGTTGTTAGGATACCCATCACCAGTTTTTTTTCATTGGTCACATACACTTCAATACGCTCAGTGCCTTCTTCTGTTTTTCCACTGTAAATAAATTTAGTGCCTGGGGTTAAGGTAAGATATTTATTGTTGATTACAGAAACAAAATCATTTGAGTTTATTTTTGGGTTATATGTTTCTTCTGCTTCTCTGTTAAGAAATGTAGTTACAAGCAATGCACCGAATATAATAAAGATTAGTCCTAAAAAGCCCAAGATAATAATCATGGCAGTGTTTGTTTTCATTCTACCCCTTTTTGATAGTAATCCCTTAGGTCTTAAATATTTTACTGTTTAGTGTCTTTTTCTCTAGGCGAAAAATTTTCAGAATTATACAGCAATATTTAAATACGGCAACATACCTCTTTTGCTGTTATGGCAACTGACAAAAAGAAAGCAGATACATACAGCTATAAGGGATGGTTAAACTCGGATAAGTTCCTAAAAAGAGCTTTTGCAATTTATGGTTATACCATGGTTGCGGGTTTAATCATTATGGTACCGTTTTATGCGCTGATGTTTATAATCATACTTATAGCCTCTTTAACGATGTAATCATTTTCTTTATAAATGCAGAATTTATCTAATCAAATCCATACACTCTAATGTGTTTTCTAAAAGCATAGCTATTGTCATTGGGCCTACACCGCCAGGCACAGGCGTTATGTAAGAAGCAACTTTCTTTACATTATCAAAATCAACGTCACCAACAAGCCTACCATTAACCTTATTTGTTCCAACATCAACAACAATAGCCCCCTTTTTAACCATATCAGCTTTGATTACTTTTGCTTTTCCGACTGCAACTACCAAGATATCAGCCTGTTTTGTGTATTGAACTAAATGTTTTGTTCTTGAATGGCACATCGTCACTGTTGCATTTTTTTGCTGCAGTAAAATAGAAACAGGCTTTCCAACTATATTGCTTCTGCCAACAACAACAGCATATTTTCCTTCTATATTAACACCTGTTGATTCTATAAGCTTCATTATGCCTTTTGGTGTTGCTGGGATTATCAGGTTATTGCCAATTAACATATTTCCTACATTTATGGGATTGAAGCCATCCGCGTCCTTATGGGGCAAGATAGCCTCTATGATTAGTTTTTCATCTATCTGCTTGGGCAGAGGCAATTGGATAATCATCCCGTGGATTTTCCTGTCTTGGTTTAGCTTATCTACCAAATTTAACAATTTCAGCTGGTCTGTGTTCTCTGGCAGATGATGTGTTTCTATATAGAAACCGGCTTCTTTGCCTGCCTTGTCTTTATTCCCTACATAAAGCTGAGAAGCAGGATTATTGCCGACAAGAACGAATGCCAGCCCCGGCTTTACATCTAGCTTTTTTACTTTTTCCTTTATCTCTTTCCTTATCTTTTCGGCTAATTTTTTGCCGTCAATTATTTTTGCCGTCATTTTAATATTCCCATCCCCGGATAAAGCGGGAATTGCCTTGTTAGCTCTAGTATATTTGATTTTACTTTATTTAAAACTTTCTTATCTTCGTAATTATCAATAACCGTTGCAATTGCTTTTCCGATTACTTCCATTTCGGGTTCCTTCATGTCGCGGGTTGTTACAGCCGGCGTCCCCAGCCTTAAACCTGATGGATTGAATGGGGAGGCAGGCTCATAAGGAATTGTATTCTTATTGACAGTTATTAGGGCCTCATCCAAAGCATTTTGCAATTCCTTGCCCTTTCCCGTTAAATTCTTTTTTGTCAAGTCAATGAGCATCAAATGGTTGTCAGTTCCGTCTGTTACTAATTTAATGCCTTTAGCCATCAATTCATCTGCCAGTGCTTTTGCGTTTTTGACAATCTGTTTTGAATAATCCTTAAACTCCGGCCTTAAATCCTCAGCAAAAGCGACTGCTTTTGCAGCATTGACATGATCATGTGGGCCTCCCTGTATGCCTGGGAAAACATTAAAATCAATCATCTCTGCCAGATTTTTCTTCCAGTCAGGATGGTATTTCTCTTTTAATCTGTCTTCCTTTTTGCACGTTATCATTGCTCCTCTTGGGCCTCTTAGTGTTTTATGCGTTGTTGTTGTAACAACGTCTGCAAAAGGAACGGGGCTTTCATGAACTCCTGTTGCGCATAAACCAGCAATATGAGATATATCAGAGAAATGATAAGCGCCTATCTCTTCACATATTTCTTGGAAAGCTTTGAAGTCTAATTTTCTAGGGTAAGCTGTAAAACCAGATAAAATCATCTTTGGCTTTTCCTTTAAAGCCTGTTTTTTTATTTGGTCCATATCCAAAAGCGAAGTTTCTTTATCAACCTTATAAGGGATGCATTTGAATAGTCTTCCAGAGAAATTAACTGGGCTGCCATGAGTCAGATGCCCTCCTGCGCTTAAATCCATGCCCATAAATTTATCTCCATATTTTAATAATGTTAAGAAAACAGCCATATTTGCTGGTGAGCCGGAGTAAGGCTGGACATTTGCATGCTCTGCCCCAAATAATTTCTTTGCTCTTTCAATAGCAATGTCCTCCATCCTATCAACAAATTCCTGGCCGCCATAATACCTTTTATGTGAGTAGCCTTCAGAATATTTATTTGTGAAAACAGAGCCCATTGCCTGCAGGACAGCTTTGGAAACATAATTCTCAGAAGGGATAAGCTCAATCCCATCCTGCTGCCTTTTTAATTCGCCTTTTATAGTGCCAGCTATCTCTTTGTCAGCCTTATCAATATCATCCATAAAAGCCATTATCCCACCAAGAAAATTGGAAATATTGTTGTTTATATAGTTTTCTGTTATTGGTTGTAATTTTTACAGATAAGGAGAAATGCCTTCTTTAACTATATTTATAAGGTTTATTTTTTATTTATCTATATATATTATCTCTTTCTCAGTTATAACCTTCTTTACCCTAACATCATGCTCTTTTACCGGCACTTTACCAATCATCTGCAAAGCAAAGCAAAGCCCAATTGTATTTCCTTTATAGTCCCTCAATAAATTGTCGTAATACCCTTTTCCATAGCCTATCCTGTAGCCCTTTTTGTCAAATGCAACACCTGGCACAATAATCAAGTCAACCATCTCTTTGTCAACCTCTATTATTGATGAAGGCTCTAAAATCCCATATTTGCCTTCTTTATCCAAATCACCAAGGCCATTAATCTTTGATAATGCTATATAATCGCCTTGCACAACTGGAACGCAAACCTCTTTTTCTTTTAAAGCTTCTTTTATCATATCGTGCGTGTCAACTTCAGAGCCAAATGAGACAAAAAAAGAAACTGTTTTTGCTTTTTTGTATTCCGGCAAAGAAAAGAGTTTCTCTTCTATTAACTTTGACCTTTTTTCTATTTCGCCCTTTGTTAAAGAATTTCTTTTTTCAAGAATTTGTTTTCTCATCTCCTTTTTCATAAAACACCCTCGCTGATTAATTTGTCATAGAAAGATATGTTTGTCAGCTCCTCCTCAACATCAACCAAAAACCTAAGTATATCATCAAGGTGCTTTATAACATTTAAATCCTTCAGCTTTTCTATTTCATTTCCAATATTCCTGATTGCCTCTTTGTCTGTTTTGGTAAATGATTTTTTTTCCTTATTCATAAAAAAGTTAATTCCGCTGTTTATGGACTCTTTGAAGAATAACAGGATTTTTTTAATCTCTTTAATCTTGCTTTGGTTTTTGGATAAATAAAGCGACAGGTTGTTTATTGAATCCCCTATATTTTCCAGTTTTTTGCTGATTAGCAAATATGAAGTTAGGTAATAAATATTTTTTATATTTGAAGACAGCAGTATGCTTGTGTCAGCATGCGACAGCAGGATAATCTTGGCTATCAGGTGGTAAAGCCTGTCTATCTCATATTCATTTCCCTTAATCTCTTCGGTATTAAAGTTGGTTAAGATGATGTCTATTGAAGAATTGATCAATAAGGCAGTCCTGTAAAATATCTGGTTAATGTCAACCTTTGACTTGTCCAGCAATACCTTAATCTTAATCCTCTGCGCGTCTTCAAAAATAATCTCTGTGCCGCTCATGTGCCTTAGCGCCTCTTTTATCCTGGACTTTAGTTCAAAGGGCATACTTTTTTTGGAGAATATATTTATGTTTTCAGAGCCAAGGTAGTACAAAACAAATAAAATCTGGCTGGCATCTTCCTTGTAACTGTCTATATCAAGGTCAAATGTGTCAATTTCCTTTTTTGTTATCTGCCCTGATGGAGAAATAATCAAAGAGCCATCGCTTTTTTCATTCAATAAAAGCTCACTTTTCTCCTTAAGGCCATGCTCCTTGACCCATTTTTTAGGCAGCGAGATAGAGTATGTAATGCCAGCTATTAACTGAATCTTTCTCCTGTGCGTTTCCCCAACAAAATCCGGCATATCGGGCCATGTTATAAGCGCTGGCTATATAAATTTTTTGGAATTATATAGTTTATGTAGGGAAAATATATAAAAATTGATATATTATGCTTCGTTATGATAGATGGGGTTATAGTTGAAACAGCAGCCTCTCCCGATAATATAGCTCAAATAGTAAAAGCTATTGAAGAAGCAAAAGCAGATTTTATTAAAACAGCAAGAGAGGATGTTCCTACCGGGCTAATTGATGATCCAGCCATATACAAATTTTTAGTTAATCCTAGTAATTACCCAAGTAGCCCGGAACTATTAAAAAAGGCAGCCGTTGTTTATGTTGGTTTTGTTTTAGAAGAAGCAAATAATGCCGCTAAAAATTTGCCTGCAGAAATGGTTAAGGATGCTTTATTGCACACACTACAAACCGGTAACTTATCTAAAGCAACTGTTTTTGACTTTTCTTATATTTTTATGAAGAATTATTTTGGTGACTACCTGTCCCGAAAAGGAAACGGCGCCAACCTCTAATTAAAATTATATAATCTTATTTCTAACTATATAGTTTATTTAGCATAACTATATAAACTATTTCTACAATATGCAGTATGGTGATAAAAAATGAGTGAAAAAGAGGCAAAATGGCATTTTATAAATTGCAGTGAAGACAAGATGGAAGATTTTGAGGAGAAATAATTAAAATTATTTCCTTAACTTGTTCATATGCTCTACTCTTTTTTGTACTAAGTCTTTAGTCCCAATATCCTCTCTATGAAAAACAGGCCCTTTTACAGAACAGACAGCATCCTCTGCAATAACCTCTGCTTCTTCCAAATTGGAAGCAATGCCAACAAAAGCAATTGCCCTTGATTTTGACATGTATAAACCATCTTTCTTTTCATCGACAGAAGCAAAATACATTTTTGCCTGCTTGCTAACTTCAGAAACATCTACTTTCTTATTTTCAACTGGATTAGTTGGATAGCCCTCCGGTACAGCATACTTGCATACAGTTGCCATTGGCTCAAATTCAGCTTTAACTTTGTCAAGTGTTCCGTCAATTATTGCCTGGCATATTTTAACAAAATCTGTCTTTAATACCGGCAGAACATTCATTGCCTCAGGGTCTCCCAGCCTTGCATTGTATTCGATTAATTTAACGCCGTCTTTTGTAACAATAAATCCGCCGTACATGACTCCTTTGTATAAGGCACCTGTTTCTTTATGAATAGCATCCATCACCTTTTGCGTTATCTTATGCGCATCTTCAATATCTTTTCTGGTCAGGAATGGAAGCAAATGGTTAGCATCAGAATAGCTTCCCATTCCACCTGTATTAGCGCCTTTATCATCAGCAAATGCCCGTTTATGGTCCTGCACAGGCGGGCAGTCCAGCAAATTTTTTCCGTCTGCAAAGCTCTGTAATGAAAATTCTTCTCCTTCTAATTTTTCTTCTATAATAACTGCTTTGTGCTCTTTTAGAACTTCCTCGCAATATTTATATGCCTCTTCCTCTGTTTTAAAATGGTCGCCTTGCACTTTAACTCCTTTGCCGCCTGTCAATCCATCCGGCTTTACAACAATTTTTGGGTTTAATTCTTCCAGCAATTCTCTGACTCCTTCAAGACTTTCAAAAACCCCTAATTTCGGCAAGCCGGGGATTTTGTATTTTTTCATCAAAAGCCTTGTGAATGATTTTGATGTTTCTAATTTGGCAAGCTCTTTTTTTGGGCCAACTGATTTTATACCAACTTCTTCCAAAGCATCAACAACGCCATTATTCAATGGGTCTTCTGGGCCAATAACAGCAAAATCAACAGCATTAGCCTGGGCAAATGCCTTTATTGCATCTAAATCATCATAGCTGCCCATTTGAATATCTTCACTTAATTTAGCAATGCCCGGATTTTTAGCTTTCATATAAGAATAAAGAACTGGTTTTTTTGAGGAATTGGCTATTGCTTCTGCTATGGCATGCTCTCTTGCGCCGTTTCCAATAAGCAAAACTTTTACCATTATACCACTTAGAAAAGCTAAGAGATGGGTTGTTTATATATTTTTTGTGGTTTTTATTAGTATAATTAATTATCCTTAAAACTTTTTGTAATACTCCTCTAAAGAATTAACAGAAATCTTCTGGTTTACCAAAGCTTTTATTGCATTAACAGCTGCTTTTGTGGCTGTTACAGTGGTGATATAAGGTATTCCGAACTCAACTGCAGATGTTCTAATGCTAAATGCATCACCTTTTGGGTGTGTTCCCCTGTGTATGTTGATTATCAAATCTAGCTCTTTCTTTTTCATCATCTTTATTATTATAGGATTGTCTCTTACTTTTGGAACTTCAAACGAGCCAATGCCGTGTTTTTTCAGCACCTCTGCTGTGGATCTTGTGCAATATAGCTTAAACCCCAAAGAGGAAAGTATTTTTGCAAACGGCGCAAGCTCTTCCTTGTCTTTTTCTTTCCCTATTGTAAGCAGTATATTCCCTTTGGATGGCAATTCTGTGCCAGAAGCTGCTTCTGCTTTGTAAAATGCTTTATGGAAATTTTCATCTATTCCCATCACTTCGCCTGTTGATTTCATCTCAGGGCCCAATGCCGGGAAAACGCCGCGCAATTTCAGGAATGGCAGGACAACCTCTTTAACAGAAGCAAATTTCGGCTCTTTATAGTCAGTTAATTTTAATTCCTTCAGTGTTTTGCCAAGCATTATTTTTGTTGCCATCTTGGCTATTGGGATTCCGATTGTTTTGCTTACATACGGAACTGTTCTTGATGCCCTTGGGTTTGCCTCTAAAATATAGATAATATTATCTTTAATGGCATACTGTATGTTTATAAGGCCTATTGTGTCTAATGCCAATGCAATTTTTTTAGTATAATCTATCACTGCGTCTTTTAGTTTTTTTGAAATATTTTGAGGTGGGATAACACAAGCTGAATCACCTGAATGTATTCCTGCCTCTTCTATATGCTCCATTATTGCAGCAACAAAAACATCTCTGCCGTCACATAAGGCATCGACATCAATCTCAATGGCATTTGCAAGGTATTTATCCACTAAAACAGGATGCTCTTCGCTTACCTTAACAGCCTCTTTCATGTAGTTTTTCAGCTCCTCATCATTATCCACAATCTGCATTGCCCTTCCGCCTAAAACATAGCTTGGCCTTACCAAAACAGGGTATTTGATTTTATTTGCTATCTTCAATGCTTCTTCTGCTGACATTGCTGTTCCCCATTCTGCAGACGGGATTTTTAATTTGCCTAGTATCTGCCCGAATTTCTTCCTGTCCTCTGCAAGGTCAATGCTTTCCGGCTGTGTTCCTAAAATCTTAACTCCTGCCTTATGGAGCTTCATTGCCATATTTATTGGCGTCTGGCCGCCAAACTGAAGGATAACTCCTTCCGGCTTTTCCCTTTGAATTATGTTAAGAACATCTTCGTAAGTCAATGGCTCAAAATAAAGCTTGTCAGAGGTATCAAAATCTGTGCTGACAGTTTCGGGGTTGTTGTTTATTATTATAGCTTCGTAGCCTTCCTCCCTTAATGCAAAAACAGAATGCACACATGCATAGTCAAACTCTATTCCCTGGCCTATCCTGATTGGGCCGCTGCTGACTATAATGGCTTTCTTTTTGTTTTTAGATGGGCTTGACTCGTCTTCCGTTTCATATGTTGAATACATATAAGGCGTGTAAGCCTTGAATTCTGCTGCGCAGGTGTCAACCATTTTATAGGTCGGCAATATGCCATTCTTTATTCTGAATTCCCTTACTTCTTCTTCTGCCCTGCCGGTTATTTTGCCGATTTGCACATCTGAAAACCCGCTCTTTTTTGCATTTAGCACTGACTCTTTTGTCAGCTTTATTTTCTTGCCGGCATCATATATATTCTTTATTTTCTCCAAAAACCACTGGTTGATTCCTGTCAGCTTGTGGATTTGTTTTGTTGCCATGCCCAACTCTATGGCATCCCTTATGTACATCATTCTTTTATGCGTAGGCACTTTCAGGTTATTGATTATCTCTTTTTTATCTTTGCAGATTTTATCTTTAGGGTCATAGCCCAAGCCAAATCTTCCAACTTCCAGTGACCTTATGGCTTTCTGCAATGCTTCTTCAAATGTTCTTCCTATTGCCATTGTTTCGCCTGTTGACTTCATTTGAGTCCCGATCCTTTTATCAGCTGTTTCAAACTTGTCAAACGGCCACCTTGGTATTTTCACAACGACATAGTCAATTGTAGGCTCAAAACAGGCTTTTGTCTTTTTTGTTACATCATTGGGTATTTCATCCAAACTCATTCCAATGGCAATTTTGGCTGCTATCCTTGCAATTGGATAGCCTGTTGCTTTAGAAGCTAATGCAGATGACCTTGATACTCTTGGGTTGACTTCGATAATCCTGTATTCTCCCGTATTGTAGTTAAGGGCAAACTGTATATTGCAGCCTCCTTCTATTTTTAACGCCCTGATTATTTTTATAGCAGATGTCCTTAGCATCTGGAAATCATGGTCATTTAATGTTTGTGTCGGGGCTACAACAATGCTTTCTCCTGTGTGGATGCCCATTGGATCAAAATTTTCCATTGGGCAGACAATAATGCAGTTATCATTCTTATCCCTCATAACTTCCATCTCAAATTCCCCCCATCCGTCAACACCTAAGATAGCCTCTTCCACCAGGACTTGTTTGATAGGGCTTTGCTGCAGGCCAGAGGTTATAATTCTTTCAAACTCTTCCTTGTTGTATGCAATACCGCCACCAGTGCCTCCAAGGGTATAAGCAGGCCTTATTATAACAGGAAATCCCATTTTTTTGACAAAAATACCTGCTTCCTCTTTTGTGTTTACTGTTGCGCTTTTAGGTACTGGCTCGCTTATCTTAATCATCAATTGCTTAAACCTCTCCCTGTCTTCTCCGTCTTCTATTGATTTTATTGATGTGCCTAAAACTTCAACATTGCATTCCTTTAAAACACCGCTTTTATGCAGCTCTTCAGCCAGATTCAATCCGGTCTGCCCGCCCATTGTCGGCAACAAGCCGTCTGGCCTTTCTTTTCTTATTATCTGTGAAACAGTTTCAACATTTAACGGCTCAATATAGATAATGTCTGCAACATCTGTATCTGTCATTATAGTGGCTGGATTTGAATTTACCAAAACAACAGTATAGCCTTCTTCCCTTAAGGCCCTGCATGCCTGTGTTCCAGAATAATCAAATTCAGCAGCCTGGCCTATTATGATTGGCCCGCTTCCAATTACCATTATTTTTTTAAGGTCAGTTCTTTTGGTCATGTTATTTTAAATCTTTAACGAATTTGTCGAACATGAACTCTGTATCCCACGGGCCGCAATTAGCCTCTGGATGAAATTGCACTGCCTGAATCTGCAGTTTTTTATGCTGTATTCCTTCAACGCTCCCATCATTCAGATTTATATGGCTGATTTCCAGTCCTGTTCCATCAAGGCTTTCAGCGTCAACAGCAAATCCATGGTTCTGTGATGTTATGTAAACCTTGTTTTCCTTTATATTTTTAACAGGCTGGTTTGTTCCCCTGTGCCCAAATTTTAATTTATATGTTTTACCGCCCAACGCCAGCGCAACAAGCTGGTTGCCGAGGCAGATGCCGGTTATTGGCAATTCAGACTGGAGCTCTTTTACACAATTTATAGCATCAACTGCTTTTTCAGGATCACCGGGGCCGTTTGCTATGAACAGCCCATTTAGTTTGAGATCTTTGATTTCATCTGGTTTTGTGTTATATGGTAATCTCAAACTAAATGGG
>Ga0209541_10008026_pt1 | contig 17565 bp, 16 predicted proteins | sample RifCSPlowO2_01_FD_184027 | JGI IMG/M metagenome (GOLD analysis project Ga0209541, IMG submission 184027) | Groundwater microbial communities from Rifle, Colorado - Rifle CSP2_plank lowO2_0.1 (SPAdes) (version 2) | ecosystem: Environmental > Aquatic > Deep subsurface > Groundwater | place...
ATAATTCCAATTATGGAAGTATAATGGTTCCATGGTCAAAGTTAATCCCAGAAAAATAAATAATCCGGATCGGATGAGATATCTAGATTTATTGTGGACGAGTATCGCGGCTTTTAAATCACGAGATGAAGTTAAAAATTTCTTTAAAGATTTACTTAGCGAAAGCGAATCTATTATGTTGTCGCGCCGGATTATGATCGCGAAGTATCTTTTAGAGGACCTAACCTATGGCGAGATTAAGGCTCGTCTTAAGGTGGGTGATGGCAATATTGCTAAAGTCCATAGTTGGTTGGTAAGCGGTTTCGGGGGCTATGAAAAAGCTATTCAAGAATTTAATAAAGCACTTAATAAAAGAGGATTTAACAAAACGTCACCTTCGCCCCATTCATTTGAATGGTTAAGAAAGAAATACCCATTACATTTCTTACTGTTTAATTTATTTTTAGACAAAAAATCCAATAAGTAAAAACACTTCCATAATTCCAATTATGGAAGTAAGGTTAATTTGGTTAGAATTGATTAAGAAATTGTTTTCATAAAAAATTGTAAATTTTTGGATTTTCTTATAAAATAGGATTTATATGGCGAAAAGATTAAGATAGTTTTGCGTTAATGTGAAAGCATGAAATTTTATAAATTTGCCGCAATAATTTTATTAATTCTTTTTTTGACAGGTGTCATTTTTGTCGCAAATTTTGATTTTTTCAAAAAAATTCCGGCGGCGATTTCAAGCATTTTGAATAGTGAAAAGACGATAAAAATAAATAGGCACTTAACAGTAAATCCTCAGAAAGGAGTTTATTCAACCGTTTGGACGGCCAGAGCTAAACGTTTTAATGATTTGATTCGGATTGCCGACGAAACAGAAATTAATACCGTAGTTATTGATGTGAAAGACAGCGGTATTTACATAGATGACTATATTAAAAAATTAGTCTCCGAACTTCATGAAAAAAGCATTTATACTATCGCGCGGTTGGTGGTTTTTCAGGATAATTCGCAAATTGAAACACATTCTGATTGGTATTTTAAAAAAGCTGATGGTTCGCTGTGGCAAGACAATCGCGGCTGGCATTGGATGGATCCGACCAACCGTAAGGTTTGGGAATATAATCTGAAGGCCTCTAAACAAGCGATTGATGCCGGTTTTGACGAACTGAATTTTGATTACATCCGCTATCCAAGTTTTAAAAAAGATGATGATGTGGTTTTTCCGTCGGTATTTAAAAATCAAATAATAAATGATTTTGCGAGTTATTTAACTTCAGAACTTAAAAAATATGATCCTCAAATTACGCTTTCCATTGATTTATTCGCTTATAATATGCTTAATAGCAGCGATCTCGGTATAGGCCAAGTTTTTCTGGAGCTTTACGATTATTTTGATTATGTCAGCCCTATGATTTATCCATCGCATTATCTGCCAGGAAATTTTGGTTTTAATAATCCGGCCGAACATCCATACGAAGTTATTTTTGGGACGATTGAAAAAGGCAAACAGCAGTTGTGGGAAAAGTCGGTTGCTGAAATTGGCACCAGCACTCCGGCAATGGTTAATCCGATTTTTGAAAAGCGTCTTAAAAAACTCCGTCCCTGGCTCCAAGATTTTAATATCGGCGCGATTTATGATGGCGAGATGATTCGCAAAGAGAAACAAGCGGTTTATGACGCCGGCCTCACCTCCGGCTGGCTTTTATGGAACCCGAGAAATGTTTATACTGAAGAAGCACTAGATAAATGAATATGAACGAATTATTACCAAAAGAATTATACGAACAGAAGAAAGAAGAAAAATTGATCGGTGAAAAAAGAACCAGTCAATTTATGATGTTTAAAAAGATTTTGATTTGGGTTTTGTTGGTATTATCTATCATCGCTCTTATACTATGGATTACAGATACTTACTGGAGAGCGCAAAAGATAACTCTAAGAAAAATTTATGCAGTTGAAATCCCCGACCAGGGAAGAAACCACATAAATGTCGGCGCGTCACATCCAGCCTATAATTCCAATCCGCCGACTTCGGGCTGGCATTATGAAGAGTGGGAATCAAAGGGTGTCTATAAAAAACAACAGTCGGACGAAGGGCTGGTTCATAACCTTGAACATGGCTATATCTGGATTTCTTACCGACCGGACTCCGATTCGGAAATCATTAACCAGTTGGAAAATTTTTACGGTTTCGGAAAGAAAATCATCGTTGAGCCGAGAAAAGAGAACGACAAAGTAATTGCTTTGGCCGCTTGGGGCTGGCTTGATAAGTTTAACCCGCGATCAGGCGATTCATTAAATGAAACCGAACTGAAACGGATTCAGGATTTTATTGATGCTTATATGAATCAAGGTCCGGAACCCAGTGCGCCATAAAACTTCAATTGATATATTATTTTGTTTATGGTAGAGTAGCAGTACTATATTAGTTATTTAAAAATCAAACAGGAGCAGAACGGATGAAAATTGGAAAATCGGCATTTTTTACATTGCTGGTAATTGTTTTCTCAATTGCTGTATCTGGTTGTGCTTTTAACTCAAAGTTAATGCCTACGTCCAAAGATATGGTCAGTGGGTTAGGAAGTTACGACGACATCCAAGCCGCTTATGATAAGATTGTTCCGAATAAAACCAAAGTTTCTGATTTAAAAGAAATGGGGCTTGACCCCAAAAAGGTACCTAACATAACCGCATTTAACTATCTAGAATTAAAAAATATGTTTCTTGCGAATCCGTCGGAAAAATTTGAAAATCTCCCTCCGGAGATTCAGGAATGCGTTAAGGCCCGGGAATTATGTTCGGGGTACCGATACGGGCCGTATAGGGGGCTGTACACGAAGGGCCGGGGGAATATTTTTTCCCGACTGGTGAAATGCAAAAAAGTTGATTTGACGGAAGGCTGGGAATTGGAATTTTTTCTTTTTAGGAAAGGCGACGTTATAGTCTATAAATTACCCGGCAGGGATTTGCCGAAAGTACACTCTGTCAAGGAGGAAAGGCGCCCGCTATGTTTTTTACAGGATATAGTTGACCCCAATAAACTTATTCCGGGGCCTTAAACAGAGGATCGACATCGGTTTTCACGGGTTTGCAGCCCGTTTTTTTATTTTAAAAAATTGACAGAATTATTTTTAGTGTATATACTACACTTAGTTAAGAATGGAAAAATATGGCTAAAAACAAAACTCTTAAATTTGAGAACCCTAAAGTAACGGTTGATATAATTATATTCACAATTGAAGATAATAAGTTAAAAACCCTCTTAATTAAGAGAAAAAGTCCGCCGTTTAAGGGCAAATGGGCTTTGCCGGGAGGATTTTTAAAAAAGGATGAAGATATTTATAACGCGGCGCAAAGAGAGCTTAACGAAGAAACCGGCATTAAGGGCGTTTATTTGGAGCAACTCTACACTTTTGGAGAACCCAAAAGAGATCCAAGGGGTCGGGTGGTAACCGTTGCTTATTTTGCTTTGGTGCCGCGAGAATTAATGAAAATCAAAGCGGCCGACGACGCGACAGATGCAAAACTATTTTCCATTGCCGATTCGCCAGTTTTAGCCTTTGACCATAGAAAAATATTAAATTATGCCTTGTATAGAATCAGGAATAAAATTCAATACACCAATGTCATTTGGAGTCTATTATCAAAAAAATTTACTTTGACAGAAATTCAGAAAGTTTATGAAATAATTTGGGGCCGGCGCATAGACAAAAGGAATTTTAGGAAAAAACTCCTGTCTTTGGGACTCTTAAAATCCGCGAAGGAAACACTTACTGGTTTGCGCCAGCGGCCGGCCAAATTTTACTCTTTCAAAACTACTAAATATGTTGAACTCAAAAGATTTTTCTAAATTTGGATTTATAAAGGTTGCGGCGGCATCGCCCAAATTGAAAGTAGCCGATCTCGATTTTAATGTCGGCGAAATTATCAGTGTTATTAAAAAAACCAACAATTTGGGTGTTTCGTTGATTATTTTCCCCGAGCTTTGTATCTGCGGCTATACCGTTGCCGACTTGTATTTTCAAAAATTACTTCAAGAAAAAGTTTTACAAAATTTAGCCAAATTAGTTCATGCTTCAAAAGATGTTAAATCGTTAATATTAGTAGGGTTGCCTTTGGCTTTAGAGGGAAAACTTTTTAACATGGCGGCGGTTATTCATCGGGGAAAAATTTTAGGAATGATACCAAAGACCTATATCCCGGGGTATAAGGAATTTTACGAGGAAAGGTGGTTTGCCTCATCTCGCGATCTGGCTTCAAAAGAAGCGGATCTATTTGGCAAAAAAATTCCTATTGGAACCGACCTGCTTTTTAAAATAAAAAATTTATCCGGCGCCACACTTGGCGTTGAAATTTGCGAAGATCTTTGGACGCCGCTTCCACCGAGTTCTTTTCAAGCGATTTGTGGTGCAACCGTTATTGCCAATCTTTCCGCCTCTAACGATTTAGTCGGCAAAGCCGACTATCGTCGAGATTTGGTTAGCCAACAATCAGCCAGGACTATTTCTGGTTATATTTATGCTTCAAGCGGAGTTCATGAATCAACAACTGATGTGGTTTTTGGCGGCCACGCGATAATTGCTGAAAACGGCGTAATTTTAAAAGAATCGGAAGGATTCAATAGAGATGGCGAATTGATAATTTCAGAAATTGATTTGGAACACATTTTGAGTGATAGAGAAAAAACTACAAGTTTCGGAGAATCAATCTATGAATCGCACAAAAAAGAATTTAGGATAATTGAAACAAAAATTGATTTACCAAAACACATAAATCCTGCGCGCTATATTGATCCCAACCCGTTTGTTCCGTCAGATGTTTTAAAGCGCGACAAACGAGTTAAAGAAATATTTTCTATTCAAATTGCCGCGTTAGCTAAACGGCTTGAGTCGGCAAATATTAAAAAAATAATCATCGGTCTTTCTGGAGGACTTGATTCAACTCTCGCTGTTTTGGTTGCTGTTAAAACAGCTGATTTATTGAAACTCTCCAGAAAAAATATTTACGCCTATACCATGCCCGGTTTCGGGACGTCTAATAGAACCAAAAGAAATGCCAAAGAATTGGCGAAAGAGCTCGGGGTTAATATTGAGGAAATTAATATTGCTAAAGGCGTTTTGCAGCAACTTAAAGATATAGGGCACGATGGTATAAAAGATGACACGGTTTATGAAAATTCCCAAGCAAGATATAGGACGTTAACGCTTATGGATAAGGCAAACCAAATTAACGGACTTGTAATTGGCACTGGCGATCTTTCAGAAATTGCCCTTGGGTGGAACACTTATACCGGAGATCATATTGCCCATTATAATGTTAATTGCAGTGTTCCCAAGACGCTCGTTAAGTATCTTGTTAAATGGGTCGCAGAAACTCAGGTTGATAAAAAAACCGCTAATATTCTTGAGGACATATTAGCAACGCCGATTTCTCCGGAGTTAAAAAAGGCAAAAACCGGAGGCATAACCCAAAAAACCGAAGATTTAATAGGACCATATGAATTGCATGATTTTTTCTTATATCACTTTCTGCGATGGGGTTCTTCGCCAAAAAAGATTTTATTCCTAGCCAAAATGGCTTGGGGTAAAAAATATTCGGATAAAGAATTAAAAAAATGGTTGAAATTATTTTTAGAACGATTTTTTAAATCACAGTGGAAGCGTTCAGTAGCGACAGATGGCCCAAAAGTTGGTTCCATAAGCCTTTCGCCAAGAGGGGATTGGCGAATGCCATCCGACGCGGAAGTTTCAATGTGGCTAAAAGAGTTAGATGGCAGACAAATGATTGACAAATTGGATTAATGTGCGTTAATATATATTTATTAAAGTTTAAGGTTCTTTAAGAATTTAAATGGGAGGGAAACTAATGAAAATTCAGACATTTAGTATTGTTGCTGGCAGTGAAGCTTGTAATGCTCAATGTCCCTTTTGTGTTTCTAAGATGACAGCGTCGCTCGGAGTTGAATTGCCGGAGCCCGCTGTTAATTGGAGAAATTTTAAAATTGCGTGTCGCATTGCGAAGCAAAGTGGAGTCAATACTGCCATGTTTACTGGGAAGGGAGAGCCGACTGTCTTTCCAAAACAAATTACACGGTTTTTAGACGAAATGGCTGAATTTGCATTCGCGCCCATTGAATTACAAACCAATGGTATTTTAATTTCCGAGAAGTCCGAAAAATATCACGGGCATCTAAAAGATTGGTACGATCGGGGAATGACAACTATTGCGGTTTCTATCGTACACTTTGATCCGGAAAAAAATAGACAAATTTATGTTCCTCATAAAAAATCGTATATAGATTTGTCTGGTCTGATCAAATTTCTTCATGATTGCAATTTTTCGGTAAGACTTACTTGTATTTTATGCGATCGTTTTATTGATAGTAAAGAAAAATTACAGACTTTAATTAAATTTGCCCAAGAACAAGGAGTTGAACAACTTACTGTTACGCCAGTTAATAAACCAGATCAAACTGACAATACAGAAGTTTGGGAATGGACAAATTCACATCATCTTGCCGATAACCAAAAAACTGACATTATGAACTACCTTGAAAATCACGGAACTCGCATTTTAAAACTTTCTCACGGCGCCATTGTGTATGATATAAATGGTCAAAATGTATGTATGGGTAATTGCCTTAATGTAAATCCAGATACGGAGGAACTTCGGAATCTTATTTTTTTTCCAGATGGCCACCTGCGATATTACTGGCAATATCCGGGCTCAATTATTATATGATTTAAAAGTTTTTATTTTATTCGGCAATCGTGCCGAATATTTTATTTAAATTCAAATTTTTCTTGAAGACTTTTAAAGAAATAGTTTTTATTAAGCTCTACAAAACGGATAAGCCGTTCGGATTTTTTAATGATTATTCGATCACCCTTTTTTAGAGCAATAATCCGTTCTGAATCCGTTGCCAGTATCACATCGGCTTCTTCACCGGTCTTTTTTATTATAAAACGATTGCTTTTACGGAAGTTTTCAACAACAATTGAAATGGTTCGATTGCGCTTAATAATTAAACTCGGCGTCGGCAGATTATGATCTAAAAGCTCAGTAATTATAAAGCATTTAATATCGGGCATAACAATCGGCCCGTGAGCCGAAAGATTATAGGCGGTTGAACCGGTGGCAGTGGCGATTAACACACCATTTCCATGAATATACTGCACCGGGTGATTTTCCACTTCAACGCGAAGGTCGACCATTCCCAAAAGATTCTGAATTGTAATTTCATTAAGAGCATAACCGGAAAAAATAGTTTTATTGTAGCGTATAATAGAAGCTCGAATAAGCATTCGGGAAATTGTATGAAAATTTCCGCGTAGTACTTTAGAAAGCGCTGAGGAAAAGTATTTAGGGGAGCGAACCGAAGCAAGAAATCCGACACGTCCCAAATTTAAACCCAATATTAAAGGATTTAGATGTTGGAATTTCTGGGTGGCTTCAAGAATAGTGCCATCTCCACCCAAAGCAATTAAAAGTTGAGGAGCTCGACTTTTTTTCGGAATTATATTTGCATTAAGGATAGATACATTTGAGAAGAGGATTTTTATAGCGTTTTTTAATTTTTTTTCCCAAATAACAGCTTTGCCCATATCCGGACGGAAATAGAATTGAATTCTTTTAATATGACGTTTATTCATAATTTTTCTTGACAAGTTAGGAGGCATAAGTTAAAATACCGCCAATAGTGTTAATATTACACTAAGAACTTTAAAAATGCAAGGAGGGTGCCGTGAATCACGAAATAAGCAGCGGCGATATTCTTCCGGCGAAAGAGGCCGTGGAAAGCATTGATTTAACCGATTTAAGTTCGCCGATTGAAATTCCGCCAATTCCTGAAGACGCGCATCCCGAAAACATCTCCGATGAAGAGCGCGGATTTTTGAAGTCGGAAATCAATAGATTAAAAGAGGAACGCAATGCTCTGATTCTTGCTCATAATTATATGCCGAAAGATGTTCAAGATGTCGCTGACGTTGTTGGTGATTCGTTGTATCTGGCTCAACGGGGAAAAGATTCTGATGCCGACATTCTTTGTGAAGCTTCGGTTCTTTTTATGCAGGAGATTTTGGCGGTAATGAAAAAAACGCACCAAAAAATATTAGCTCCAGATCTTAAAGCGCTGTGCTCTTTAGCTGCCCATGTTGACGTGGGCAAGATTAAAGCATGGAAAGAAAAATACCCAAAAGGGATAGTTGCTAGTTATGTTAACACCTATCTTAAAGTAAAAGCCATAAGTGATTATTGCTACACATCTTCAAACTATGTTGGAGTCATTAAATTTATTCTTGAGAATCATCCGGGAGAAGATCTTCTTGTTCTCCCAGACGTTCATTTGGGCTTTTCTATTGCAAAATTTTTTCAAAAAATAGGGCAATCACTCGATCGTTTATGGCTTATGATGGGTGCGTGCCATGTGCATGATATTATCCGTCCTTCACATATTGAGGAACAAAGAAAGCTTCATCCCGATGCGGCTGTTGTGTTTCATGGCGAATGCGCATGTGTAAGAAGATGTATGGTAATGGTGGGTGAGGGATCTGTTCCTGAAGATATGATGCAATCGCGTTCAACCCAGGGCATGATTAAATTTGTTAAAGAATCCCCCGCAAAAAAGATAATTTTCGCCACCGAAGTCGGCAACCTTTATCCGATGTCTAAGGCGGCGCCTGATAAGATTTTAATTCCGGCAAATCCAGAAGCAATATGCGCTTTTATGAAGCAAAATACTCTTAGAAAGGTATATATTTCACTTCGCGATTTGGTGCGTGAAATTGTAGTTGACCCGGAGCTTGCTGATAAAGCTCGTAGACCCATTGAACGAATGTTATCTATTACCTAACCCAGGGGGAGGCTTTTGATGAAAAGAATAATCTGCGATGTTTTAGTAATTGGTTCGGGCATAGCCGGAGGAACTGCCGCTCTTAAGGCAGCAGATGCCGGACTTTCAGTGATTGTTCTTAATCGGAATAAAGATCCCGAAGAGTCAAATACTCGCTATGCCCAGGGCGGTATTATCTGGGAAGGAGATGATGATTCTCCGGAACTGTTAGCCCATGATATTGATATTGCCGGAGATGAGGTTGGAAACCCCGGGGCAATTAAAATCGTTGCCGGAGAAGGTCCGATGCTGGTTAAAGATTTTTTAATTGATCGTCTCAAGGTTCCATTTGATGTTGATGCTGCCGGCCGCATTCATCGCACTTCGGAAGCGGCGCATTCTAAGGCGCGCATTATCCATGTTGGTGATAAAACTGGTTGGGAAATCCAGAAAGCGCTTATTCGAGAGCTTAAAAAACATCCAAATATCAGGTTGTTTTCTGGAAATACTGCCATAGATCTTATTTCTACGACTCACCATGTCAGAAAACGCGAGGCTATATATGATCCGACAAGGATTTTAGGCGCCTACGTATTAGATGGGCGCAGTGAAATTAAAACAACTTTAGCTTCGCGAACTATAATTGCCAGCGGGGGGATTGGCGCTCTTTGGAAATATACCACCAATCCTGATGGCGCTCGAGGCGATGGGATTGCGATGGTTATCAGGGCCGGAGCAAGCGAAGATATTATCAATATGGAATATATGCAGTTTCATCCTACGGTTTTTATAGGCAAAAAAGATGAGAGATTTTTGATTTCCGAAGCAGTCAGAGGAGAAGGCGCGTTACTCATTGATCATAAAGGAAAGCGTTTTATGGCCGAATATTCTCCGGAACTTCTTGAATTAGCTCCGCGCGATGAAGTTTCGCGCGCGATCCATTTTCATATGCAGCGCGAAAACACTCCCTGTGTTTTTCTGGATTGTAGTCCGATTTGCGCCAAAGGCGTTGATTTAGAAAAGCGTTTTCCGAAAATTTTTGCCAAATGCCTGGAATCAGGTATTGATATTAGGAAGGATTTGATTCCCATTGCTCCGGCAGCTCATTATCTTTGCGGCGGGATTCGGGTTGATGAATTTTCAAAAACGCGGCTTACTAATCTTTACGCGGTCGGAGAATGCGCCTGTCCGGGTCATGACGGCGCGAATCGATTGGCATCAACTTCGCTTATGGCAGGGCTCGTGTTTGGAAATCGGGCCGCGACGCACATTATGGAAACATTTAACGAAGAAATGTTTGAAAACTGGCAAATTCCTGATTGGGACGCAAGCGATTCCACAATTGATTTTTATCCGGACAAAATCAATCCCTATTTTGATGAAATGCGAGACATAATGTGGAATAATGTAGGGATTGTGCGTTCCAGGGGTAAGCTTCTGGAGGCCTATCGAAAGACTTATCTTTTACTTGGAGAAGTCGAAATGATTTATAAAATGGCAAAAATTTCCGATGGTCTAATTGGTCTTAAAAATTCGCTTGAAGTGGCGCTTATTGTGGTACAAAGCGCTTTGCGCAATAAAGTAAATAGGGGTTGTCATTTTCGTAGTGACGGGCAAAATTAATTTGCCCGTTTTTTATTCTTTATGCGACCCGTTGACACAAAATTTGTAAGTGTATATAATACACTTAAATACTATGAATGAAATTTATATAAGAAAAAAGTTAGAAGAATTTCTTCTGGAAGATTTGGGGTATGTTGAAATTGATTTAACCAAGAATCAATCCGTCTGGGCCAATATCATTGCCGAGGAAAACGGAATATTTTGCGGCGGAAGATTTATTAATTCAATTTTTGGACTATTAATGCCCGTTGGGTATTCTTTGCCGGCAATAACGCTTCTAAAAAAAGAAGGAGAAAAATTTTCTGAAAACACTGCGATTGTCAGTTTCCGCGGTCATCCGGAAATATTAAGACACGGCATTAGAACTGTTTTAAATCTTATCCAACATCTCTCGGGGATCGCGACTAACACCAGCAGGATGGTTGAACAAATTGCCAAATATCAATGTAAAATTCTTGATATCAGAAAAACCATCCCCGGACTTAGGGTTTTTGAAAAATATGCTGTTAGAACCGGCGGGGGATATAATCATAGGTTTGGGAGATATTGCGGTATTCTTCTTAAGAAAGAAGATATTAAAATTGACGGCGGGATCCGGCAATCAATCGAAAAAGCGTTTAAAAATAAGTCACATCTTGAAGCGGTAGAAGTAGAGGTTGAAAATTTAAAAGAGTTAGAAGAGGTTTTGAAAGATGGGCGGGTAAAACATGTGCTTTTGGATAATATGAATTTAAGAACCATGCGCCAGGCAGTTAAAAAGTATGGCCGTAATGTTATTCTTGAAGCCTCTGGCATCGGCAATAAAGATTTACGGAAAGTGGCCAAAACTGGCGTTCATTTCATTTCCACCAGTTCTTTAATTCTTGATGCCAAGCCGATTAAAATGAAAATGATAATTGTAGACTGAAACCATTGACAATTTTTTTTCGTTAGAATATAGTGTATATAATACACTATAATAGCTGTCAATTAGAGACCAGGGCCTCTCAAGATTATGTCTTTAGAGGCTTTGGCCTCTATATGGCCAAGGCCTTAATCCAATTGGGGTTAAGGAATGGTCTTTAATAATTTAAAAAAGAAGGAGAGGGCAATGGGAAAATCAATGAAGGTTCATCTTGTTATTGTTGATCCTCAGAATGATTTTATGGGTAATGACGACGGATCGCCATATGCAGTTGATTTGAGAGGTGGAACGTCTCTAATCGCTACTTTGCCGGTTAAGGGCGCCGTGTCTGATATGCGGCGTTTGGCCGAACTTATTAAGCGAGTCGGGCCGCGCCTTGATGACATTCATGTGACCCTTGATTCGCATCGGGTGATTGACGTGGCTCACGCCGGAATGTGGGTTGATGCTGTTGGCAAACCGCCAACGCCTTTCACTCTCATTCGACACGATGATATTGTTAACGGCATTTGGCAGCCGCGTAATCCGGCCTATCGGAAGCGAATGTTGGATTACACGAAAGCGCTTGAATCTGGCGGGAATTATTTACTTATTATATGGCCCGAACATTGTCTTATCGGTACCTGGGGCCACAATATTCATATTGATCTGATGGAGACATTAACCCGCTGGGAAAAAACAGAGTTGGCCAATGTTGATTATGTGGTTAAGGGAACAAATCCGTTCACGGAACATTATGGTGGTCTTATGGCTGAAGTACCGGATCCGGACGATCCCAGTACTCAGCTTAATATGGATTTTATTAAAATTCTTCAGGATGCTGATATAGTTGCGATTGCCGGAGAAGCATCCAGCCACTGCGTAAAAGCGACTGTGGAACAGGTAGCGAAGAATATTGGCGATGATCACTTGAAGAAAATTTATTTGCTTATTGATTGCATGTCGCCTGTACCTGCGACGCCTGACACGCCGGATTTTCCGGCTATCGCTGAGAATTTCTTAAAAGAAATGGCTGCGAAGGGCATGAAATTAGTTAAATCAACCAAATTTCTTACTTAAAAGGAGCGTCGCGATGCCGAGACTTCAGGATAGCACGGAAACATTAAAGATTGGTGGCCGAGGTTTTACCTTTTCCGGCACCAAAATTGATCATCTTGGAGCTACGGAATATACACTGGTAACCGTCGCGACTGACGAAACCGGTTCTGTATCGGGATTTGCCGATGAACTTCGAAAGATGCTTATTATGGCCGTGGAGGCCTGCAAGAAATCTCCGCGCTCGGATAATATTCTTATGCGAGTCATTACTTTTTCGGATAAGTATCCAAAAGGTGTTAAAGAAATTCACGGCTTTAAGCCGCTTGCAGAAATTGATACGGCGGCTTATCCGGATATCAGGCCGGGAGGCAGTACGCCGCTCTGCGACGCTTGTTATTCATCAATCGGCGCCACAAATGCTTATGGCGAGCAACTTTCAAAACAGGACTTTGGCGTGAATGGCATTTGCTTTGTCATTACCGATGGCGATGAAAATAGTTCAGTTGCCACTATGGCAATGATTAAAGAAGAAATTAGAAAATCAATTTCGGGCGAAAAACTTGAATCGATGATTAGTATTTTGATAGGCATTAATGTCGCTGATTGTCAGGTTTATCTTGATAAATTCTATAAAGATTCTGGGCTTACGCAGTACGTTGATGCTGGAAACGCAACGCCGCGCCGACTGGCAAAACTCGCGAATTTTGTTTCCACTTCAGTTTCAAGCCAGTCTCAGGCTCTTGGAACTGGCGGGCCAAGCCAGAATATCGCGGCAACGATATAAAATAACTTGCGCGGGGGGAGATGGATTATCCATCTTCCACCGCGCAAAAAATTGAGCAGAAAGCGAGGTGAGAAATACTCAAGCTCCACTGCGATCATTATTTCCACTCCGGGGTTCTACATACTGGCAAGGGCAAACCCTGTCAGGATTACGCGATTTCCGGTAATTTTGGGGAATCGGCCTTTGGAATAGTTTCCGATGGCTGTTCTTCCGGCAGAAATACCGACGTAGGATCGCGCATAATCAGTCTCGCTACCGCGTCGGCAATCCGTGAACACTGGAAAACAACGCCGGAAATGGTAATCCAAGAAATCAATTTGCGGCGAAGAGTAGTTATTTCGGGAATCAGGCAATTGCTGGGGCTTGAGACAAAGGACATGTTGGCAACTTGCCTTTATATTTATCTTACACCACAAGGCGGTTTTGCCCATATTGCCGGAGACGGAGCGATTGCCTTTTTGAATAAAAAAGGCGATATTCATATGTCTTGCTTTGAATGGAATAAAAATCTTCCATTTTATCCTGCTTACACCGAAGATTATTATGTATCTTTTATAGATTCGCATGGAGGAGATCCAAGTGCATTGGCTCTTACCCGGGAAGATTGGCAATTTTCGTCAGAAAAAGGGGGATACAAAGCTGGCGATAAAATCTTTTACACCATTGAAGATGGTATTAGAGGAATCACATTTCCGATAAACGCCGAAGCTATTAATAATTTGTCATATATTGCGGTTTTTACTGATGGTATTAGGCAGGTTGATGGTATTGATTGGAAATTTGTCATTAAAGAACTTTTATCTTTTAAAAGTCTAGCTGGCGAGCTTGCCAAGCGGCGAATGATTCGTTTCATTCAAAATAGCCGGGAAAATGGCAATGGTCCTATTGATGATATTGCTTATTCTGTAATTCGAATATCAAATGGCGAGGAAGAATAATGAGCGTTTCTACCCGAAGAGGAAATATTATAGTAGAACTTGAAAGACGAGGAACTCTTACACTTCGGCCTGATGATTTTGTCGCTTGCGGAGGCGAAGGCACGATTTATCGCGCCGCTAACACTGTTGTAAAAATCTACAATGACTCTTCAAAAATGAGCCGCGATAGCATGATAAACAAATTAAAAATTTTATCTGGTCTAAGGCATCATTACATTGTCGTCCCCGAGGGAATAGTTTTTGACCAAAAAAGCCAACCCATAGGATTTTATATGGCTTTTGCCAGCGGAGAACCAATGCCCAGAGTATTTACCATGGCATTCCGCCAAAGGGAAGGATTTAATGATGAGGACGCAAAGACACTGACAGAGCGAATGCGGGAAACGGTTGATTTTGTTCACGAAAAAGGCGTCATTCTCGTTGACGCAAACGAACTGAACTGGCGCGCGATTTTTCCGGGACCAAAGGGACCGGAACCACGAATTATTGATGTTGATTCGTGGGCAATAGGCAGATGGCCAGCCAAGGTTATTATGCCATCCATTAAGGATTGGCATACTCACGGGTTTACTAAACTTACAGACTGGTTTGCTTGGGGAATTGTGACTTTTCAGGTTTTCACCGGAATTCATCCTTACAAGGGAACGCTTGAAGGATATAAACCTGGAGATATTGAAGCGCGGATGAAAGCGAATGCCTCGGTTTTCAGTCCAAAAATTTCTTTAAATCGAGCAGTCCGAGATTTCAAATGCATCCCCGGATTACTGCTTGATTGGTATAAAGAGACCTTTCAGCGTGGGCAGAGAATGGTTCCGCCTTCGGTATTTGCCAAGGGAATTTCAATCGCTCCGGCAGCAAAGATTGCAAGAGTCGTCACAACAGCTACAGGTTCTTTGATTTTTGATCTTGTTTTGCGGCCAATAAGTCCGGTAATTAAGATTTGGCCTTCTGGTGCCGCGCTTTTGAAAAGCGGAATACTGTTTGATCTTGCTTCTAAACGTCAATTCGGAAAATTAGAATCAACTAAGGGCGAGGTAGTTAAGGTAGATGATGGTTGGCTTTTGGCCGATTGGACACTTGGCAACCTCAAGTTTTTCTTTATTGATAGCAGAACTTTGGAAACGCAAGAATTATCTTTAGCGCTTGCGGCTTATCAAATCGTGCGATGCGAAAATAGGCTTTTTGTAGTTACGAAGACCGAGCTCATTGAACTTCAATTCGCTTGTGTAGGAAAACCAGTTCTTTCTACCGGGCGCCGGACATCAATTTTACAGCCTAAGGCGACCCATTGGTTTGACAGTGTGGGGATACAGGAGGCATTTGGGGCGAAATTTCTCATTACGCCTTTTGGAGAAAATGCTTGCGCGATCACGCGCGTAAGAGAGCTTGATGGACTGGTGCCGGTCGCGGCTAAAGCCGGAAATCGTTTCGTGACAGTAATTGCCGCAGATAAATTGGGAACTTACACAAAATTTGAATTTACATTTAGTCGCGATTATTCAAGCTACACTGTTTGGCAAGGAGACGCGGATACTCCGGAGCTTAGTATTGTAATTCTTCCCAAAGGTGTATGCGCGACGATTATAAATGACGGCGAGCTTAATATTTTTGTTCCCACAAGCGGCCAGCTTGTGAAAGTAAAAGATCGGCAAATCACAACCAGCATTGAACTCGCTAATTGGGGCGATAAAGTCGTATATATAGATAACGGCGAAATCTGGTCAATCCGGATGAAATAATTAATTCTTTTAAATCAGCCTTAGGAATAATTCCTGAGGCATTTTAAAATTTTTGACATTATTATATTTTCGTTGTATATTATAGGGGCTTGGTTCATTGACTTAATTAAATTTATAAGGAAGAAGAAAATCGTGGGAAAAGACGAGCCGATAATTAAAACTCTGCTTGACACGGATTTTTACAAACACACAACAGGCCAATTTATCTTTCTTCGCCATCCGGATGTTACGGTTCGTTCAGCTTTCAAAAACCGCACCACCCAGATAAAACTGGCAAAAGTTATTGATTTGGGACGATTGCGTGAAGAACTTGATCATGTTCGAACTCTTCGGCATGGCAACAGCGAGTTGCATTATTTGCGTGGGACGAATGAATATCAAGAGAGAATGTTTGTTGAACCTTATTTGGAATTTCTTAAAAATTTACAGCTTCCCGAATATGATCTTGAAGAAAGAGACGGGCAGATACGTTTAGAATTTGGCGGCAAATGGGCCGAACAAACCCACTGGGAGATTCCGGCTTTAAGTATCGTAAATGAACTTTATACTAGCGCGGTTATGGCTCCGTTTTCCCGATTTGAGAAAGAATTATTCTTTGCGGAAGGAAAGCAACGTTTATCGCAAAAGAAAAAAATACTTCATAAAAGGCCAGACATTACTTTTGTTGATTTTGGTACGCGGCGTAGATTCAGTAAGGATTGGCAGCGATATGTTATTGAAGTGCTGATGGAAGAATTACCATATCAATTCCGCGGAACATCCAATGTGAAATTTGCTATGGATATGGGACTTGTACCGATGGGTACTTCACCCCATGAGCCTAACATGGTGATGTCTGCTATCATGCACGGAAGCGATGAAAAAATTCGTCTGTCACAGAAAACGTTTCGCGATGAATGGTGGGACCAGTATGGCTGGGGGCTTTCAATTATTCTTCCGGATACCTATGGATCAAAATTTACCTTCGATACAATGACAGCGGAAGAAGCGCATGCTTGGAAAGGTTTCCGACACGATTCAGGACCGCCCCAGCGGTTTACTAAGTGGGTACTTAGATTTTATAATAAGCATGGTGTAGACACTAAGAAAAAAGTAATAATTTTCAGTGATGGATTGCGCGTAGAGACGATGATTGGCGCGGCGGATTATATTCACAATCAAATTCGTTATACATTTGGATGGGGGACGAATTTAATGAACGATCTGGGTATTAAACCCGTGTCCATCGTGGTGAAGCCGGTTGAGGCGAATGGAATCGGATTGGTAAAACTTTCGGATAACCCTGCCAAAGCAATCGGCAGGCCGGAGGATATTGAAGGAGCAAAGCGGATTTTTGGATATGACGGGGGTGTTTATGGGGAGTGTTTTTATTAATTTTCTTAATTCTTTTTAAAAAAATTTTACGGGCGGTCGCCCGTATTTTTGTTGTCTCTTGCGTTGTGGATAATAGGGTCTTGCAAAGAAAATGGCGCTATGATACACTGTCTTTACAATGAAAAGCATGATAAACAACTTAAGTAAACAAAGCGGCGTTATTACTGTGCGTAAAGATCCACCTTGGGTAAGATGGTGATCCAGGATTTTAAATAATCCGATTTAAGACCGCCGCTTTGTAACACAAAGCGGCGGTTTTGTTTCCCTAAAATTGACTATTGACTTCGGTAATTTATTCGCGTAAATTATCGTGATCGGCAGTTAATGAAAGCATCTTGAAA
>Ga0209541_10008030_pt1 | contig 17558 bp, 25 predicted proteins | sample RifCSPlowO2_01_FD_184027 | JGI IMG/M metagenome (GOLD analysis project Ga0209541, IMG submission 184027) | Groundwater microbial communities from Rifle, Colorado - Rifle CSP2_plank lowO2_0.1 (SPAdes) (version 2) | ecosystem: Environmental > Aquatic > Deep subsurface > Groundwater | place...
TTCCTTATGTCCCTCTCCAAAAATTCATTTGCGCGCGAGCTGTCTAAAGTTGTGCACTGTGAAAAATCAATAAAGACGGGCTTTTCGTTATAGTTCAGTATGTTGAATGCCGATAAATCGGAATGAACCAAGCCTGCTTTGTACAATCTTTTCATGTTTATTATTATTTTGTTAAAAAATTCTTTTTTATTTTTTGGATTTTCATCTTTTAATTTTGGCGCAAAAATTCCATCATCGCCAATAAACTCCAGCACCAATACATTGTTTAAAAATGTTAACGGCGTTGGAACGCTGACGTTTGCTTCTCTTGCCTTTAGCAGGTTCCTGTATTCCCTCTGCACCCATGAAAATATGATATTTCTTTTTCCTTTTTTTAGGTTTACAAATCTGGCATCATCTTTTATGTAATCATACATTCTGTTAAAATCGCATGTCTCAAGCCTGTAAATCTTGACCATAACCCCTGTGCCGTCTTTTTTTAATGCGGAAAAAACATTGCTTTCCTTTCCTATTGATATCGGGCTTTCAAGCCCTTCAAAATGCCCCCTAGTTATTAATTTGTAAACAGTCTTCTGAGTAAATTGGTCAAATACATCGCCCCATGTCTTGAACTCTTCCTTTGGCTTTGATTTTTTTGACATTGTTAAATAAAAATAAAATCTTGTATTTAAGGGTATCTTTATAAGTTTACACTACTCTATAATAGTTAAAATAGAAAAGTTTAAATACTAGTTCCATTATACAGTAGTAACATATTGTTGGGGTTAGTGTTTACAGCCTTTTATATCAATATCACCTCTTTTTCCCTAGCAGGGCTTCGCAAGAAGCTTTGCTGGGGTTTTATATTTTATATTAACAAATATTCGTCACGACAAATATGACTCAGCAAAAAATCAGGCTTGATTCTTTTGGTTTAAGATGGTTTTCCCGATATTAAAAAATCTTTTAAAAACATTTATATACTTCATTATCTTACTTGATTAAAGCCCGTCACGAGAGTACCAAATGGAGCTCACGATGAATTCAAGCAATGAGCTTTGGGGTTAGTGTCACGGGCAACAAACTTTAATGATTAAAAAGCATCAGAACAAGCTTATTCATTATTATCATTCATTATTATTGATTTGAATTTAGCATTAAATAACTAAATAAAAAGCATATTCAATTAATCTGAGATAACTTGTTCTGAATGCTCTGGCGAGGAAGCTATTATGCTCATCAATTCAATTCACTTATTCAAGGAATTTATTGAATAGCTAGCTTCTTCTATAAACTGAAGGGTGAAACAAAATGGGTAAAATAAGTCCTGTAACGGCAAAATACATTGTTCATGCAAACATAGAGATTGAGGGTATAGTTGACAGGCCAGACGTAATTGGCGCTATTTTCGGGCAAACAGAAGGTTTGCTTGGAGCAGACCTTGAGTTAAGGGAGCTTCAAAAGTCAGGCAGAATTGGCAGGATCGAGGTTAATACAGAAACAAGAACGGGAAAAACAAAAGGCACTATCATAATACCATCTTCTTTGGACAAAGCTGAAACATCAATAGTTGGAGCTGCTTTGGAGATAATACAAAGAATTGGGCCTTGCAACTCCAAGATAGATATTACCAATATAGAAGACGTAAGGGTAAGCAAAAGAAGCATGGTTATCGAAAGAGCCAAGGAATTGCTTAAGAAAATGATGGAAAACACAATGCCGGACTCGCAAGAACTTGCAGATGAAGTGTCTGCATCTGTCAGGGTCATGGAGATTGTTGAATATGGAAAAGACAGGCTGCCAGCAGGCCCTGCAATTGATGAAAGTGATGAAATCATCATAGTTGAAGGAAGAGCTGATGTGCTGAACTTGTTAAAGCACGGCTTCAAGAATGCGATTGCAATTAACGGCACTTCTGTTCCTGAAACTATTATTGAGCTATGCGGTAAAAAGGTTGTGACTGCATTTGTTGATGGCGACAGAGGAGGCAATTTAATAATCAAAGAGCTTACATCAGTTGCTGACATTGATTTTGTCACAAAGGCTCCTGATGGAAAGGAAGTTGAAGAAATAACAAAAAAAGAAATCCATAAAGCGTTGAGGAGCAGAATTTCAGGAGAGCAGGCAAAGCTTGAGCTGTCAAAAGAGCCTGAAAGGACATCGATGGAGCTTGTCAAGAGGCAGCCATACCAACACCAGCAGCAATTTCAAAGGCCGATGCAGAGGCCTTTCCAGCCTGTGCCTAATGTCAGAAGAGCCCAAATCTCATCTGAAGAGAAAAATTCCTTTAAGTCTATGCTTGAAAACTTAATTGGCACAAGAGGAGCAGAGATACTTGACAACAAGCTTTCTGTTTTGGGAAAAGTGCCAATAAGCGAGATACAGACTGCTTTGAAAAGCATAAGCAATGCGCATGCTGTTGTATTTGACGGCAGCATTGAAAGAGATATCGTAAAAGCCGCTGAAGAAAGCAATGTCAAGTTTTTAATTGGAATGGACTCAAAAGTCAAGCAGCATGAAACAAGGGTAAATTTATTGACTGTGAATGAGCTTTGATTTTTTTATTTTTTATTTAATTTTAATCGTTATTTTGTTTTCAATTAATTTTTTCTTTAGTAATGTTTTATTTGTTGTCTGCCTTAGACATTAGGGCAATACACAATAATCTTTTGTCATTAAAATTTTAAAAAATATTGGCAAAAAACTTTAAGCTAAATTTTTGGACAAACTTTTCTTACATTCTTGAAGTTTGTTAAGCTTGCAGAAATTTTCCTTTATAGTTTCTGCTGCAAGAACCCCGCTGAACTTAACTATGTTGTTGACTAAAAAGGTAGGAAAACTGTTAATTCCCAGTTCTTCCGCAAATTTGTCGTTTGATAAATGCCTTTCAAACTTCACTTCTGGAAAAGCGTCCAAAAACTCTTTTAGGTTTTTCTCAGCTTTTATGCTTGCATCATCGCCAGCAATCACAAAAAAATCAAGCTTATTGGGCATATTGTCTCTCTTGAAGTAAAATGTTGAACCAGCTGCACTTTCATCCAAAATGTAATAATTGTCTTTTTTAATAAAAATTTGCTTAAACTCGTCAAATTTTGGCTTTTTTGTTATGTTTTCGTCTAAAATATAAATGGGCAATATTTCTGCATCAAATTTATCTGCCAGATTTTTGCCTTCATCCGTATTGTACTTAATTTCTTTAGCATCTATTGCTCCAAACCAATTTTCAAGAATGCTTAAAACTCTTTGCGTATTGCAGTTAAAGCAGTTTGTCCTGTCATTTAAGACAATTACATTTGTCTTTGCGATTTCTCTGTACTCGCATTTTGCATCTTTGGTTGCCGGCTGCAAACAAATGCCCACTTTTCCTTCCTGTTTGCAATCATCGTTAGAGCCACATGCAATAATAAAATTCAATTCTGTTGCCTTTTCTTGGGCGTTTTTTTTGCCGGTTAACAAGGAATATGAAAAAAATACCACAAGCAACAACACAACAAAAACAAATGCGTATCTGAGAAAGTTGTTTTTTTCTTTTTTTTCAACCAATATCTCTTCTTCTATCGGTTTCTTTGGAAATCCGTTTTGTTCTGATTTCTGTATTGGTTCAAAATGTTCATGCCCTTCAACTTCATCTTGAATTACTTTTAACTTGATCTTTTCTGGTTCTTTGGTTTTTATTGCACTATCTTTTTTTTGCTCTTCCAGCTGGGTTGTCTCTTGTTTTGTCTCTTCAATGATTTGCTCTTTTGCAGCACTTTTAATTTCGCTGAGTTTTTTTTCAATTCTTTCTTTGCCTTTCTCAAATTCCTCTTTGCTGATAACCTCTGCTTCGAAGCTCTCTTTTAGAAATCTTAGTTCTTGCTCTAGCCTTTCTTTCTGAGTTTTATCGTCCATGAGAACCATGGTAAGCAGAATCAAGGGTAATAAATAAATCTTTCTAATAGAAAAGGATATTTTTATTACTGATAAGTTTCACTAAAAGCATTTATAATGTTATGTGAGACTATAACTTATGTATGATATTCTAATAGGAAGGAGCGAGGCTGAAAAAGAGAAACATGGCACGCAAGGCGCGGTCTTCCTTGGCAAGCATTATGTCAAGATGGGCCAGACTGTTTCTTTATCCAATAAAGTTTACATTGACGTTGCTAAATCGCATATAGTATTTATAGTCGGTAAACGCGGCAGCGGCAAAAGTTATAGCATGGGGGTAATTGCAGAGGGCATTTATGACTTGCCTGACGAAATCAGAAAAAATATTTCTGTAATCATGCTTGACACGATGGGGATTTACTGGACTATGAAATACCCTAACAACAAGGAAAAGGAATTGCTGGATGAATGGGAACTTGAGAGCAAAGGCATTAATGTGCAGATTTTCACTCCAGTTGGCTTTTATGACCAATATAAGGAAAAAGGAATTCCAACTGATTTTCCGTTCTCAATCAAAACTAGCGAGATAAATGCTGAGGAATGGTGCATGATTTTTAATGTCTTAGTGACAGATTCTATTGGAATCCTGATTGAAAGGATTATTAACAATTTAAAGGAAGAGGGAATTGATTACGACATCAAGGACATTGTAAAAGCTGTTGAAGCTGATGACAGGTCTGAGAAAAACATAAAGGATGCTGTTGAAAACAGATTTTTAGTGGCTGAAAAATGGGGATTGTTCAGCAAAGAGGGAACTTTTATTGAAGACCTAATTGTACCTGGCCAGATAACTATTTTGGATGTAAGCGCTTACACAACAACAAGCGGTGCTGAAAACCTAAGAAGCTTGGTTATTGGATTGGTAGCTCAAAAGCTGTTTGCGCAGAGGATGGTTTCAAGAATGGCAGAGGAAGAGGCAGCTATAGCTGAAGAGATACATTTTTTTGAAGAGGAAAGGGAAGAGAAGAAAGAGCCTATAGTATGGCTCATAATTGATGAAGCTCATGAATTTCTGCCGAATAAAGGAAAGACTCCTGCAACAGCTCCATTGATTACTGTTCTTAGAGAAGGCAGACAGCCAGGAATTTCTCTTGTATTGGCTTCGCAGCAGCCTGGCAAGATTCATAGCGATGTCATTACACAATCAGACATTGTCATTGCCCACAGAATTACTGCTAATGTTGATGTCCAAGCTTTAGGGGGATTAATGCAAAGCTACATGAGGGAAGGGCTTGACAAGCAGCTTAATTTACTTCCAACAGAAGAAGGGGCTGCAATTGTCTTTGACGATGTAAATGAAAAGCTTTACCCAATAAGAGTAAGGCCAAGATTCAGCTGGCACGGAGGTTCTGCTCCAAGTGCCCTGCCCAAAGATAAGAAAGTGTTTGAGTTTTGAAAATCACAATTTCTTAAAAAACTCAGCTTTGTTCAACTGCAATATTATCAATATCAAAATAACTGCAATTATTGTCATTAGATAATGGCCTAAGCCTATTGCCAATCCAACTGCTGCAACTGCCCATACCGAAGCAGCTGTTGTCAAGCCATGAACTTCGCTTTTTGACTTGAAGATTGTTCCTGCTCCAAGAAAGCCAATGCCTGTTGCAACTCCAGCTATTATTCTTGCAACTTCATTTGGAAGTGTTTGAACAGTAACCAGCACAAATAATGCAGAGCCTAAGCAAACAAGCATATGGGTTCTTATGCCTGCTGGCCTGTGAACAATTTCCCTCTCCAGCCCAATTAAGCCACCAGCTATGACAGCAAAAATGAGCCTTAGCAGTATTTCAGTGTACTCCATCTTTCATGTTTTCTTCCTGTCCATCCTTAATGGCCAGTCGCTCGGCGCATAAGTCATCGATATCAAAGAGGCAACAAACATAAGGGTGAAGAATAACACGAATGTAAAGCCCCATTTTGCTGATTTTGGAAGAATGTAAAAAGCAGAAATCAAAAAGCCAACGATGCTTGTAATCATATAGCCTCCTGACAAAGGGGCTATGTTGAATTCCTTATGATGCATAAAATCACCTTCTTTTTTTTGTTTATTTACTTGAATCTATACACTTATTTTACTTTTATTTAAACTTAACGAAATTAAGCTTGTCAATGTGCTTTCTTGCCTGCTCCATGCCTTTAACAAAATTGCCCATAAACTCTTCCATTTTATTGCAAGCAATTTCTTTCAGTTCTCCGCTTGTCATTTTTCCTGATTTGTACTCATTGTAAATTGTGTCAAGCTCTTCATCATCTTCAACAAGATGCTGCTTCATTAATTCAAATGCCATATCCCTTTCAATAACAGCGCCGAACTTTCTATGCTCTTCCAATGTATCTCTGCCTCCAGATAATGCATTCTTAATTTTTCTTTTGACAGATTTGACATCTTCTGGTAGTTCTATACAGCTTTCTGGTTTCGACTTGCTCATTTTAATGTCGCCATCCAAGGAAGGTGTGTATTTATTGTAGACAGCAGACGGCAGAAAATATTTTCTATCTTTGAATCTTCTTACTATATCCCTAGTTAATCTTATATGCGGATCTTGATCGATGCCAACTGGAATTATTCCAGGCATTCTTTCCTTGAATTGAGGGTACAAGATATCAGCAACTTGCGTCATTGCAGCCATTATTTTGCCAGGCTCTGCACTTCCATATATTGCCTCAAACTCATTTAAAGTTATTCTTTTAGCAAACTCGTAAGCAGTATTCATAACCTCCTTATTCTCTGACTGGAAATAGAATATTGTTTTTTTTGGATCAAGACCAAGGGCAATATAAGCGGGAATATGGAAATTAAGTGCCATTTTTCTTGCTTCCCCTAAAGTAACTCCCCTTGCAGAAGCAGCTTCCAAATCGGCAACCAGAATGTAAGTATGCGCTCCATGTTCCTGAAAATATTTCATATTTTCAACAACCATTTTGTTGCCGAAATGAATTTTTTCATTTGAAGGTACTATTCCTGTTAAAACATAATACTTTCTTCTGTTTTTTATAGCATCTGAAATTATTTTTAAATCCCTGCCGGCAAAAACCACATTGCGTCTCATAATCCTGTTTGGAGCTGGAAATGCCTTGCTGTTAAAAATCTCCAAGCCGAAATCCTTGATTATTTTTGTATAATCCTCTAATAATCCAGAACCCCATGGATCAATAATTTTATGCTTCATAAGAATAAACTTTCAACATAGTTATATAAATGTTTTCAAAAAATGAGGAATAGCGATATATTTTATCTCAAACTGTCCAATACCTCTTTTATCGCAGCGACCCTGTCCTTTTTGCCGAATATTGAAGTGCCTGCAACAAATACATTTGCGCCTGAATCAAAAGCAATTCTGGCTGTATAAGGATTGATGCCGCCGTCAACTTCAATGTCAAGTTTTGGCTTTAGCTTTCTTAACTCTCTTACTTTTGGCATTGTTGAATCGATAAATTTCTGGCCAGCATAGCCCGGCTCAACTGTCATTACCAAAACCATATCAACAATGCCTAGATAGCTTTTTATTTTGTCTAGCGATGTTTTTGGCTTAATTGAAATAGCGGCTTTTATTTTATTTTGCTTTATGAAGTTTATTTGTTTAGCGGGATCTCTGCATGCTTCTTCATGAATCGTTATTGAGTACGCACCTGCATTGATAAAATCTTTTATATAAGAATCGCTCGGCTCATGCACCATCAAGTGAACATCAAGAGGGACTTTTGTCCTGAGTGTTTTCACAAAAATTGAGTCAACTGTTGCGGGAGGAACAAAAATGCCGTCCATTATATCTACATGAATCAGATTTGCACATCTTTCAACTTCTTTTATCTCCTCATTTATTCTTGACAAGTCTGCAGACAGTATGGAAGGGGAGATTTTTATTCTTGGCATTTTTGAAATTTGATTTTTTTAATATTTTTTTATTTATTTTAATGGGATTCTTAGTTAATGTTTCAACCGTTAATGTTTTTGTTATTGAATTTTTAATTTAAGTTATTTTAGTCAATGCCATCCTTTAGCGATTATATTCAGTTCTTCTTGCCGTACAAAATATGGCACGACAATAATTTCTAATAATTTTAAAAATTAAAAAAATAAATCCTTTTATTGTTATTAATACTATTTTGAAAATAATTCTTTGACTATATTTAAAGCTATTTCTCTTTTCTTTGGGAATGCTGCTATGCTTATTCTTAAGTGAGAGCATCTGCCGGAATCTGTCAAAACCAGCTTTTCATCGTTAACCCATGAATCCTTGTCGAACCTCAGGTAAAAATCCATATTTTTGTCAAGTCTTGATTCAATTTGCTGCTGTATTTCATTTTTTTGATTTTCATCCAGATTATCCAGCATATTCTTCAAAAAGTCATTTATTAAATTATTTTTTATCAATATGACTTCAAATATTTCAATTTTCTTATTGTTAAATCCCATTGCTTCTGTTTTCTTCAAAGAAACTTTATTATCTTCAAGGCTAAAAGGGAGAAATCTTAAGAAAGTGCTTAAGATAGATTCGCTATCCTCATGTTCATAAGAAAATACGGTCAGCTTTATTAAATGAGCATATTTCATTTAATTTGATTAAATTTCTCAAGCACACTCATAATGTTCCATATTTGCGTCCTTGTGTAAGCCTGCAGGTTAATGTCATTGGCAAGCTCGTCAAGCCCGTTCAATGCTTTATTGACTTTAATCGGTAATTCCGTATCTTCTTTTAAGGTGTTTATAACACCTTCTATTTTTGTTCTCACATTTCTTGGAACGGTAGTATCTTCCTGAATTTCATTTAAGCTGTTTATCACAACATCTACTTCGCTTATTTGCTCTGCCATTTTCATGTTTATTCTTCCTTCTTTATTTTCTTCAGAATTTCAGACTGCAATTTTGAAGCTTTTTCCCTCACTTGGGCTTCCTGCTTTTCCATCGTCCTTATCCTTATTTCAAGCATGTCCTTTTTTGACTGCAAGTCTGCCTTCAAGTCATTTTTGTCAGCCTCAACCATGATGTTTCCTACAATCTTGTATGCTTTTTCCGTATGGTCAAGCTCGCTCAAAGCTGATTCAATCTCAACAAGCTGGACCTGGAACTGCTGCTTTTGGCCCAGAAAACTCTGCAGGCTCTGCTCGAACATCTGCAATTGGCCTATCTTCTGCTCCGTTTCTTTTGAAACTTCCATTTTACTTTGCTTTAACTTTTGTGTTAACACTTCTTGGCTTGAAAAGTATTTTGCTTCCGCAATACGGGCACCTTATCCTTTTCCTTAAATAATCCATAGAAACCTTCTTGTTGCAATCAAAACATTTGTATTCTGCCATTATGCTTCCTCTGAAGCTTCTTCAGCTTCTTCCATTTCTTCTTTTATAACAGCCGGCTCTTCCTCAGCAACTGCCCCTTCTTTCGTTATAATTTTCCTTGAGACAGAATATGCCTTGCCTGTGAATTTGGCCTTGCATTTCCTGCAGTTCCATATTCCAAGAGCAATTCTTTTTACAGCTATTTTGCTGCAGTAAGGGCACTTGTGCAATTTTCTCTGCTCAGTCTCTATTTTAGAAAATTTAACTTTTAGTTTTCTTCCATACCTTGCTCCAAATCTTTTGGCGGAGCCTAAACCCAGTTTTTCTTCTGTTTTCATTTTATGCCAATCCTTTGAATGGGGCTGCCCGGACTTTCATGCTTTTCACTTTGAACCGGGGTCTTAAGGTCCCAAACCTCAAATGATAGCCAAGCTACACCACAGCCCCAAACGAGTAGCTTACAAATCCTGTCAGAGGGATAAGTTTTCTGTTTTTAAATGTATCGCAAAAGTATATCTTGTTGCATTTCTTAATAACATATATAAATAATGTGTTTTTAGTTTAGACTATGATGTTTTCACATTGCCAAGCCAGTCAGCTTTTAGAAGCAAAGAGAAAAGGATTAACATTCATAGACATATCGTTAGACTTGAACATCTCAAAAACAAAAATTAAAATTGAAGATGATTTTTTTATTTTTCAAAATAACCAGAAATTAGACGAACCCCAATTAAAAAAAATAATAAAAAACGACACAAGCTGTTTTTTGATACAAAACAATTCATTAACAAAAATACAACTATTCTCTGATGAAACAAACAAATTCTACAAACTGGTTCCTACAAAAGATGCCCCTACAATCGAGATTTCCGGAATAAGGATGCATGTCACAAAAGAAATGACTCCGATAGAGGATACAAAAAGAAAAATAGAAAGCATATCACCAATAAAAGGCATGGTTCTGGACACTTGCATGGGGCTTGGCTACACTGCGATTTTAGCTTCAAAATATGCAGACTTTGTTTTTACCTGTGAAAAGGATGAGAATGTGATAGAAATTGCACAGCTAAATCCGTGGTCAAAAGAATTGTTTAACAATAAAAAAATCAACATACTAAAAACATCGATATTCGACGAAATAAAAATATTCAAGAGCGGAATATTTGATGCAATAATTCATGACCCACCAAGATTAAGCTTGGCAACAGAGTTGTATTCTTTAGATTTTTACAGGCAAGTGTTCAGGATTTTAAAAAATAATGGGAAATTATATCATTATACTGGAGCCCCGGGAAGCAAGTTTAGAAGAATAAATTTAGCCAGAAATGTTGCTGAAAAGCTGAGGACTGCCGGTTTTAAAGATATTCAAAAGGCACATTATGGGGTTACTGCCAGAAAATAGCAATTTTTAAATATAAACAAAGCAAAGGCTATTTTATGGGATTAAGATTTGATGAGTATCTTGTATTGGCTAAAGATTTTGTTCTGGACAAGCAGTACTTGAATTTGCTCATCTCCACAATAGCTTTGTTTTTTGTAAGCTTCTTGGCGTGGTTTGTGTACTACAAGCAATTAGCCAGAAGGGATTTATTTGAAATTCCAAAACTACACCCAAAATCCAAATTTGCCAATGCCCTGAATAAGGTTATCTATTTTTTGAAGTATTTACTGGTATTTCCGGTTTATTCTTTTATCTGGTTTCTTGTGTTCTCATTTCTTTTGTTTATACTTTCAAAATCAAGACCAATAGAAGATATTTTATTCCTTGGCATTATAGTTATTGCAGCAACAAGAGTTAGCGCCTATATAAGTGAAAAACTTGCGGAAGACATGGCCAAAGTTTTGCCTTGGACTTTAATAGTAATCTTCCTTATAGATCCAAAAGCGGTAACAATTGATACAATAATCTCTTCTTTTCCATTACTATTGCAGCAGATTCCGAGTGTAGCAAAGTATTTGCTTTTTATCATAGTTCTTGAATTGTTGTTAAGATTAGGTCGTTTCATTTTTACATTTGCCAAACCAAAATCACAATAGCCTGTAAATCTTTATAAACCATCAATATTTCTAATATTAAAATGTCACTAACTGAAGCGCAAAGATTTCACCTGAAGAAATTCATCAAGGAGCTTGAAGGATTTAGAGGGAGGCATACAGAATTAGTCAGTGTTTACATCCCGCAGGATTACGACTTAAACAAGATAATAAACCATCTGGCGCAGGAGCAAGGAACAGCATCAAACATTAAGTCTGCTTCAACAAGAAAAAATGTGACAGATGCTCTGGAAAGGATGATTCAGCATTTGAAGTTGTTCAAAAAAACCCCTTTAAATGGATTGGTAGTTTTCTCTGGAAATGTGGCTGAGAGGGAGGGACAGCAGGATTTCAAGGTGTGGAGCATTGAGCCGCCTGTACCATTAAAAACAAGGATTTACAGGTGCGACAAAGAGTTTGTTCTTGACATTCTAAGGGATATGCTTGAGGCAAAGGATGTATATGGATTAGTTGTAATGGACAGGAGAGATGCAAATATTGCATTGCTAAAAGGAAAAACAATTGTTCCATTGGTAAAAACCCATTCAGAAGTGCCTGGAAAGTTTAAGGCAGGTGGGCAATCTGCCCAAAGATTTCATCGCTTAATAGAGGGCGCTGCGAAAGACCACTACAAGAAAGTTGCAGAGTACATGAAGGAAACTTTTCTTAACATGGAAGGGTTAAAGGGAATTATAGTTGGCGGACCCGGCCCTACAAAATATGACTTGGTGGAAGGTGATTTCATAACAAACGAAGTCAAGAAGAAGATAATAGCAATCAAGGACTTAAGCTATACAGGCGAATTTGGATTAGAAGAGCTGCTTGAGAAAAGCCAGGATGTTTTAGCCCAGGAAGATGTTATGGAAGAGAAGAAGATAGTTGGAAAGTTTCTTGAAACGCTTGCCACAAAACAAAAGATGGTGGCTTACGGAGAATCAGATGTTATGAACAAGCTGAAAATGGGTGTTGTTGATATTGTATTGTTATCAGAGGATTTGCCTGATGAAAAGATTGAGGAGTTTGAAGCAGCGGCAAAGCCTGTCGGAAGCGAGATAAGGATAATCTCAACACAAACAAGGGAAGGAGTTCAATTGCGGGATTTGGGAAAGGTTGCTGCTATTTTGAGGTATGAGGTGCATACTTAAAAATAAAAATGTCAGAGCTAATAAAAGAGGCATTCCATCAATTGTATCCAGACAAAGAATTAAGGTACGATATTTCTTTAAAATACTCAAGAAAATTCAAGTCATACAATGCGAATGTAAAAATATATGGAAATAATTTAATGTTTAATTTAAGCAGAGACTGGAGAAAGATAAGCAGGGAGATACAGATTGGATTGATACAAGAACTATTGACAAAAATTTTGAAAAATAAGACTAAAAAAACAATAAATATAGAACTCTACAATTTATTTATGAAAAATGTCCATATTGCAGTTCCAAAGACAAAAACAGATGAAATTCTTGAAGAGTCTTTCGATAGATTAAATGAAATTTATTTTAATGGACTTTTAGATAAAACAAATCTAAAGTGGGGCAGTAATTCAACAAGCAAACTTGGCTCTTATGAATACGGCTCTGATACGATAACAATAAGCGCTATTTTCAAAGATTCAGAGCAACAACTCTTGGATTATGTGATGTACCATGAGATGCTCCACAAGAAATTCAAGTTCCAAAACAAAAACGGAAGAAACATGCATCACAGCAGCGAATTCAGGGCAATGGAGGCAAAGTTTGAAAACAGGGATTTGATGGAGAGAGAAATATCAAAACTTGCAAGAAAGCACAGGTTTCGATTTGCAATATTCTAATATTTATATTTTTTTAGAACTATTGACTTAATGATGCGAGCAGCTTATTATAAGCAATTCTGTGTCGCTCTTTTAGCTCTCCTTTTCTTTTGGATAACTCTACTTGCCATGGTGGTATGCTTTTAGCCACATATTCATAAAATTCAGGTGCATAACGCATTAAAAATTTCAATTCTTGACTTACTAAATTATGGATTCCATAATTTAAAATAAATACAGGTTGGAATTCAAACATGCCAGTTAATAAGCCTATATAATGTCCCCATTCTTTTGGTTTTTCTACTATATACTGACCAACCTTTTTAGGGTTTATATGTTCTCTAACATCGTAAATTCTCCATAGAAATTGTTGCGCACCTTTACCCCAAGTTCCACCTTCTTTACATAGTCCAACTTCATCTTCAAGACCTTTAAGAAAGTGTATTCTTTTTTCCTGCCTTACTTTATCTTCGAGAGGAAGTCCATTCAGGTATTTGATTATTAATCCATCAGCACGTCTAATAAGTTGATTTAAACTTGTCATTGTTTACTTTAAATCATATTAGATTTATAAGTATTTCTATTTTAATTTATACAATTCAAAAACTTTAAATACATACCAAACAAACCTAAAATAAGGTGGTTAAATGAGCGATAAATTTCTTCCCCTGGCTGCTATGGAAAAGCTGCTCAAGCAGGGCGGAGCTGAAAGAGTGTCTGACAAGGCAAAGGTTGCCTTGAAGAATGTAATAGAGGAGATAGCTAATGAGATTGCTGTCAAATCAATAAAGCTTGCAAATCACGCCGGAAGAAAAACAATAAAGTCAGAAGACATTAAGCTGGCTGTAAAGGAATGATATTTCCTGATTCTTTTGTTCATAATATAAAAAACAATAAAAATTCTGCAATTACAAATAAAAAAATAAATTTAAACATAATCTTTATAAATCACCAACTTAACCAACTCAATCTTAATCTAAAAAGGTGACTTAATGACAACAAAGACGATTACTGCCAACAATGTCCAGAAAGGCAGCTCTATAATTCTGGATGGTGTTGCATGCAAAGTTGTTGATGTTGAGATTTCAAAGCCAGGCAAGCACGGCCATTCAAAAGTCAGGATTTCGGCTGTTGGCTTGGTGGACGAAAAAAAGAGGATTGTTGTGATGCCGGGACATGACAACATTGAAGTTCCTATTATTGAAAAAAGAACAGCGCAGGTTTTGAGCGTGCATGGCGACATTGCCAATGTAATGGACTCTGAAACTTATGATACATTTGACTTGAAAATCCCGGAGGAATTCAAAGAGCAGGTTGTTGAGGGCTCTTCTGTGCTTTACTGGACAATCATGGAAGAAAAAGTAATAAAGCAAGTTAAGGGAAGTGATTAAATGGTAAAATTTGCTGAAGCTGAAATAAGAAAATTCAGGAATGTATTTGTATGCAGGAAATGCAAGAGCAAGATTAAAGCTCCTAATATGAAGATAATACAAGGAAAGGTAAGCTGCAGAAGATGTGGAGGCAAGGCTTTCAAGGCAGTGAGAAAGAAGTGATAATTATCTTCAATAAAAAATAAACAAAAAAACTCAATGACAAAAAACATTAATGGTTGAACAGTCGAATGCGAGTGAGCTTCGTTCGATAAGCGAACTCGCTCACAACTGACTCAAAAACAATAATAAAAAATTAATTTCAGCCTTGTTAAAATTTTTACATTCAAATGGATTATCAAACAATTGCCGCCATTATATTTCTTGCTATTTTAACAATTTTTGTTTTCCTGAAGAGAAAGAATCTTGACACAAAGCAGATAATTCCTTATTTTCTTTATTTTTCAATGTACAGGACAAAATGGGGGTTAAAGTTAATGAATTCCATGGCCAAAAGGCACAGAAAATTGATGCTTTATATTGGCTATTTTGGAGTTTTTATTGGATTTCTTGGTATGATTTTGATTAGCTATGGCTTAATCAGCAACATTTATGTTTTATTCACAGAGCCAGAGGCAGCTCCTGGAGTCGGCTTAGTGCTTCCTTTCAAAGCAAAAGGGATATTTTTTGTGCCGTTCTTTTACTGGATAATCTCAATCTTTGTTATTGCTGCCGTGCATGAATTTTCTCATGGCTTGATAGCAAGAGCTCATGATTTGAAAGTGAAGTCAAGCGGTTTTGCATTTGTTGGCTTAATTGTCCCAATAATACCAGCTGCCTTTGTCGAGCCTGATGAAAAAGAATTAAGAAAAAGGCCTTATAAAGAGCAGCTAAGCGTTTTTGCAGCAGGCCCTTTGGCAAACATTGCAACAGCATTTTTGTTTGTGGCGATTGCTTCTTTTGTGCTTGCGCCAATTGCAAATGCCATAATCGAGCCAAATGGCGTGAAAGTAACAGATTATGTAAGGAAAGATGATTTAAAGTTTCCAGCAGAAACATCAGGGATAAAAATTGGGGAGAAAATACAAAAAGTTGACGGCATGCAGACACCATACGTAGAAAATCTTTCTAATATTTTAAAAAAGAAAAAACCAAATGACATCGTAACAATAAAAACAGACAAGTCATCTTATGAAATAAGGCTTGCAAAAAATCCTGAAAATGAAAGCATTGCATACATTGGAGCTTACCTTGAGCAAAGCACAAAGATAAAAGACAACATCAAATCAAGCTATGGGGAGTTTTTGCCAAAGGCATTGATTTGGGTTTATGGCTTGTTTGTGATTTTATTTGTTTTGAATTTTGGCATTGGATTGTTTAATTTAGTTCCAATCGGTCCTCTTGACGGAGGCAGAATGCTCCAGCTTCCTTTGCAAAGATATTTCGGCAAAGAAAAAGGCAACAGGATTTGGGGATATGTAGGAATATTTTTTATGATTCTGATTTTTATTAATATTGCGGTTGGATTTTTTAGATGAAAAAGTTGCTATAGTTTATTGCTTCCCCTTGCTCTCAACGTATTCTTTAACCCTGTCGTTGCCAGTCGGCTTTGCATTCGGTCCAAGGGCATAGTAAATTTTTTCCGCTTCAGCACCCCAGGAATAATCACCTTTTTCCTTCTCAATCTTATTTACTTGAAACTCTCCCAAGTCAGTCCCTTTTTTCAAATGATAATAAATGCTTCTCAAAGTGACTTTTGGAAAAATCGCAGTATAAACTTTATAGATTTCATATCCATAGGCTTTTTTTATAAAGTGGAGTATCTCAACAACATTCTGCCTTATCTCTGATTTGACTGGCCTGCCTTTCTTCATAAAAGAAGTAATGTTTCACTTATTTATATACTTTTTGTTTCTATATAGAAAATAAATAAATATTTATACTTATCGTTAATTTATTATTTGTATGCCCTTCAAAATAAAGGAAACAATACTTGGAATAAGCATTGCCATAATTTTTGTATTCTTTGTTGTTTTTGGTATTAAGGCTTTTTATAAAGAGCCTAAATACGAAGATTTTTGCAAAATAGGAGTTCCTATTGATTTTGTATCCGGAAAAGGCGGCTATTATGCTGAACCGTATCCTGCAAGAATCAAGGAGCCAGAACAAAGTGTTTGCGCAAAGTCCAATATTGAGTATGATAAATTTAGAAAAACATGCGCGGAAAAAAAGATGGATGTTATTTATGAATATGACGATAAAGGATGTCAAGTCGCAAAAGAATGCACATCATGCAATGTAGATTTTGATAAAGCAAGAAATGTTTATTTCAGGAATGTTTTTATCATCAGCGGCATTGTGGGAATCATTGTTATAGTTATTGGCGCTGTTTTGCATATAACGAGCGTCAGCGCTGGATTGTTTGGAGGAGGAGTTTTAACTATAATCTATGGCACAACAAACTACTGGAGCGAGCTTGCCGACTACGCAAGATTTATTATCCTGGGAATTGCATTGGCTGTCCTGATTTATCTTGGCTATAGGGGATTTTCTATGTTTGGCTTTGGCAAGAAGGAATAATTCTTTTGATTGTATTTATTTAGGCGTTAAAAACCCGTATCTGTATAGGAATGACAAGTCATTCAAAACCCAAAATGCAAACCAAAGCATAATTATCATGGAAATTGAGGATAGTATGAGCACAAACATTCCAAATATTGTGTCATCTTCTTTGTAGCCCTTAAAGCCGAAAGCGATTGCTGCAATGCCGAGCATGTTAGGCAACGTCAATAATATCAATTTAACAACAATAATCCTTGTAGAAAGTGGCATCGAGATAAATCTTTGGGCATACATAAAAATAATCGAAAGCGGGAAGATAAGCAAAGCAATATTCAAGCCAATCTTAGAATGGAATCTTCCAGTGTATAAGTCATCCAATCAAAACACCTCTTTTTATAAACGCTTTATTTAAGTGTATTTAATTTTTTTGTTTGTAATATCATCAATGGATAAGTTTATTATTATTTGCTGGTTTTCAAGGATTATGAAATGCATTTTCTTTTTGTCGGGAGATTATTTGGATTTAGCGAAAGAAGAAGTTATTAGTATTTTTAATATTGCAGAATTTAGATTATTGGACAGGTTAATGATTGCTGATTTAAAAAATAGTG
>Ga0209541_10008034_pt1 | contig 17554 bp, 21 predicted proteins | sample RifCSPlowO2_01_FD_184027 | JGI IMG/M metagenome (GOLD analysis project Ga0209541, IMG submission 184027) | Groundwater microbial communities from Rifle, Colorado - Rifle CSP2_plank lowO2_0.1 (SPAdes) (version 2) | ecosystem: Environmental > Aquatic > Deep subsurface > Groundwater | place...
CATTAACAATATTTGAACAGGATTTAGAAACATGAATATACACCCCATCTAGTATTGCATATAACAAAACTACTGAACAAGAAAGAAAAGAAGCTGAGGAATACTTTAGAAGAGCAGAATCATCTGTTTCCAAAGGTCAATATGAAACTGCCCTTTCACTTTATGACCAGGGTCTAAAATTAAATCCTTATGTCGGTACTGCTTGGTATAACAAGGCAACAATCTTCTTAAGAATTGGAAAATATAACGAAGCTATAGAGCCACTTAAAAAAGCCCTGGATATTAATTCATCCAATGAAAAAGCTTGGTTCAACTTAGGTATCTCATATGTTAATATTGGAGATTATAGTATATCTCTAGCTGCTTATGAAGAAGCCTTAAGATTGAATCCAAAAAATGTAAGAACATTAAATCATATAGGGATTGTTTTATTTAAAATGAATAAATATCAAGAAAGTATTGCAACTTTTAATAAAGCTTTAGATATGGACGAAGGGTATATGGAAACTTGGTTTAACTTTGGAACAATTCTAATGAATAATGGAGAGTTTGAAAAAGCAATTGAAATATATGATAGAGGTCTCAAAATAAACGCAAATTATGATAAAATATTGAATAATAAAATGATAATACTAAATTCATTGGGTAGGCATATGGAAAGTATGGATGTTGCTAATAAAATTCTACAAAATAATCGTAAAAATAAAGCAGCTTTAACTATTAAAGCTGATAGTCTATACCAAATGGGTTATTACCAAGAAAGTTTAGAAATTTTTGATAAACTTTTGAAAGGCGACCCAAAAAATGTTTATTTGTTTAATTTAAAAGCTGCAGTTTTATTTGAGTTAGGAAGGTACCAAGAAAGTTTAGAAATTTTTGATAAATCTTTGGAAATTGACCCTAAAAATAAAGAAATTTGGTATTTTAAAGGTCAAAATCTTCAAGTAACTATGAGATACGATGAAAGTCTAAAAGCTTATGATAAAGCTTTGGAAATTGATACAAATTATTTGCCTGCACTTACTGGCAAAGGGATTGTCTTGGCATATATGGGGCGATCTCTCGAAAGTTTAGAGATATTTAATAAAACTGTGATAATAAATCCTGATTCAAAAGAAGGTTGGGTAAATATGGCTTCCATTCTATTTAGTCTAAGAAGATATGAAGAGAGTATAGAGTCCTCTGAGAGAGCTTTAAAAATTGACCAAAATAATAAAGAAGCCTGGTTTAATAAAGGTTTAGCACTAAAATATTGGAATAGACCTCAGCAGAGTATTTCTGCATTTGAAAGGGTTGTAGAGATTGATCCAAAAGACAGTGAAGCATGGTTTAATATGGGTCATTCCTTAGGGATTTTAAACAGGAAAGAGGAAGCTTTAATAGCATTTGAAAAAGTAATAGAGATTGACCCAAATAATAAAGAGGCATGGTATTTTAAAGGTCTTGCGCTAGTAAACTTAGGAAAAATTCAAGAGGGAATTTATGCTTATGATAAAGCATTGGAGATAGATCCCAATTATAGCTTAGCAAAAGAAAAGAAAGAATTTGTAAATTCTTTATTAAACAATCAATCTTAAGAAGATAAGATAAAATTTTTGCACAAAAAATAAATTTATGATTTAACCTCAACTATCCCCAATAAAATACTCATGCACCCTTTTATCATCTTTCAGAATCTAAACTATTGCTTAAATATTCTTTCCAATAATCTTTTTTAATTGAGGACAAAGCTTGTTCATAAAATCCAGGACTTTTTTGCCGTATTCTTTATCAAGAGAGGCGCCATAATAAAGTATTCCATTCCGGAAATACCTCAACTGGTCTGCAAACTGAATATCGTTTTCAATAAACCCGGCTTCTCTAAGATACGAAACCTCTGCTTCATGCGCTCCCTGGCCTGTTGCGGAATATCCTTTTAGGAATAATTTTGCCCTGATTAAGTTCATTATAATGTTATAGCAGTATTCTACATAGTCATTTGCATTTTCATCCTTTAATCCAATTTTTTCCAACTGCTCGCTTAAAGAATTCATCTTTCTGTCTGCTTCGCTAATCAGGCTTTTTGCCCTTCCTTTGTTTACAGCAACTCTTTTAACAATGCCTTCTTTTACAAAGTCCTCAAACAGCTTTAAGTGCCTCATAGCTCAATTCCTCCGTGCAATAAGATGCCACTCAATATATTGTTTTTGAGATTCTCATGTATCTTTTTCAATGAATCATAAAAATTAACATTAATCTTTCTGTTTAATATTTTCTCATATTCCTCAAGCTCAAGCATTTTGTCTTTTCTTCCTATAACTGCTATATCTATATCAGAAGTATTTGTATCTTCCCCCATTGAATAGCTGCCAAATAAAATAACTGTTGCTCCAGCAAGCTCTTTTTCCAGATGGTATGATAATCCGGAGATATAGATATTCCTCAGATTTTCAGCTCTTTTAAGGTCCAGCGCTCTTTGCTCATCCCTGTTTAGAGAGATAAAGTTGATGGTCTTTGTTTTCTCAATTTTTATAAGATTGGTGTCTTTTAGCTTTTTAATGGAATTAGAAACTGCTGTAGGAGATACATTCAATATTTTGGCTATATCCCTCTGGCTTAGCTTCTCTCCGGCTCTTATGCAGAGCAAGGAAAAAATCTCCTTCTCAAGGATAGTCCATTTAAGTTTATATATGTCCATTTTACTTTATATATGTAAACTTAAGTTTATAAATGTTTTGGTTTACGCCTAAGAATTCTTAATCATCCCAATAAAATGCTCATGCACCCTTTTGTCATCTGTCAGCTCAGGATGGAAAGTTGTAACCAATAAATTATCCTGCTGGATCATGACTGGGTTATTGCCAAACTCTGACATTATCTTTGAGCCGTTGAAATACGATTTAATGACAGGAGCACGGATAAAAACCCCTCTAAATGTTTTGTCAAAGCCATTAACCCATAAGTCAGTTTCAAAACTATCCACCTGCCTGCCATAATTGTTCCTTTTAATGGAAATGTCCATTAGCTCTAATTTAGGCATTTTCTCATCAATTATTTCCTTGGCCATCAGGATAGCTCCAGCACAACTGCCATAAATTGCCATTCCTTCTGAATGTCTTTTCTTAATTGCTTCATCCAGTCCATAAAGCTTCATTAATTTGCCAATTGTTGTTGATTCGCCGCCAGGTATGATTAAGCCATCTACATCCATATCAGAAGGTGATTTTACAATTTTAGCTTCAACATTACACCTGCGAAGCATTCTTAAATGCTCTACAATAGAGCCTTGCAAAGCTAAAACTCCGATTTTCATAGAATTAAACTCCTCTCTCCTGCATCCTTGTCTCTAATTTAGCTATCTCCAAACCTTTCATTGCTTCTCCTAATCCAGCAGAAACCCTGGCAACAATCTCTGGCTTGTCATAATTAGTAGTTGCTTCAACAATTGCTTTTGCCATTTTAGAAGGGTTTTTTGATTTAAAAATGCCAGAGCCAACAAATATGCCATCACAGCCTAACTGCATCATCAAAGCAGCATCTGCTGGTGTTGCTATGCCGCCAGCTGCAAAATTAACAACAGGCAAATGCTTAAGTTTAGCTGTTTCTTTTACCAGCTCAAGAGGGACCCTAAACTTGCGTGCTTCTTCCGCTAACTGCTTGGTATTCAGTTTAGTAAGCCTTTCAATCTGCTCATTCATTGTCCTCATGTGCTTAACAGCTTCGATTATATTGCCAGTGCCTGCCTCGCCTTTTGTCCTTATCATTGCTGCTCCTTCATTAATCCTTCTTAGCGCTTCGCCAAGGTCGCGGGCTCCGCAAACAAATGGAATTTTAAACTTATGCTTGCCAATATGATATTTATTGTCAGCTGGTGTTAATACCTCAGATTCATCAATATAATCAACACCAAGTGATTCAATAATCTGTGCTTCTGCAAAATGGCCGATTCTTACTTTAGCCATTACTGGTATTGTTACTGCATTCATTATTTCCTTGATTATTTTAGGGTCAGACATCCTTGCTACAGAGCCAGATGCCCTTATATCAGCAGGAACCCTTTCTAATGCCATAACTGCAACTGCACCTGCATCTTCAGCTATTTTAGCATGCTCGGCATTAACAACATCCATTATTACGCCGTTCTTCAGCATTTCAGCAAGGCCTTTTTTTAATTTATAGGTTCCTTTTTGAGTGTCTTCCATTTAATAACCACCAAAAAAGAAGTGAATCTGTGGGAATTTATAAAGGTTATTGGAAAAAAATCATCTCTTCTTGCATATAAACATGCAATGATCTAATTGGAACGGCTCTAATGCCCTGTAATCAATAATTGTTACCTCTTTCTCCAGCTTCTGCTTTATCTCAGCAAATATTTGTGTTGGCCTTTTCGCAATATCTATTGAGCGCGCTTTTACCGCCAGTAAAGCATAGCCGTCTTTTTTAAGGAACAGCTCAATATTCTTGAGAAATATCTCTGCCTGGTTTCTCTGCGCAATATCCTGGTAGATAATATCAACCTGGCATATTTTGTCAGCATATTTTAAAGGCTGGTTTGCATCAGCTAAGAGCGGAGCAATGTTCTTTCTTTCCTCTACCACAAAGACTATATCCCGCATTACCCTTGGAGCGATATCAACAGCAAATATAAAGCCATTCTTGCCAACAATATCAGAAGCAAATGATGGTGTATAGCCATGAGAGCATCCAAGATACAAGGCAATATCATCTTTTCTGAAGCCGATATTAGGCGCGCCTTTTAGAATAGTGCTTGCAAGCTTGCTTTTAAAAGCATCCCATTCCCTGTATTCAATATCATTCTCTTTTGCTAACTTCTCAGAAAAGAATGTTTTTCCGGGAGTAAGATTTTTAGTGTAAAGCTTTCTCTTTGATTTGTCTTCATAAACCTCAAAGATGTTTGATTTAGTAATCATTTTTTTAGTTTTTTCTCAAGTTCTTTCTTTAGTTTATCTCCAATAAATTTTCCCTTGAAATAATCCACTTTAACAGCTATTGAAATCTTATCAGCCAATGCCCTTGCTATTTTTCCGTGCGCTTCCTTTTTTGCCTGAGAGATAAAAGGATGCTCATGCAGTACGCCATATTTAGGCGGTAAATTCTTCTTATTCTTAATATGCCTGAACAATGCCTTTTCTGCCCCTAAGAGCTGTATTGTAGAAGCTGGCATTTCAGCTAACCTTTTTAATGAGCCCGCATGCCCAAGAAGTTTAGCTCCAATAGAAACTCCTGTTATTGCTGTCATGTTAGGGCAGATTTTCTTCATTAAATTTTCAAGATATCCTAACTGTGCATCTTCAAGTTTATACAAGCTGCTTATTCCTTTTGACAAATTCAGTATTGGCTCAATATTTTCTTTTGTAAATTCAGCTCCAATTGATTCTTTCTTCTTTTTTTCTTTCAGCACAAGTTCAGAGAATTTTTTATTGTCATGAACCCTTTTTGACAGCTCTGGATTGTAGAACTCATACCATTCCCTCAATCTTTTAGATAATGCATTAACCAGCTTATCCAGTTCAGCAATATTGCTTATTGCCTGTATTGCCAATAAATCATCAGTAACCGATTCTTTTATATTTTTCCTTGTCAATAAGAGATTTCTCCTGTAGAAATCATCAAAATATTCTTTTTTCTTGAAATTCTCTAAAATCCTTGATAACTCAGCACCTTCTGGCTTTTTTATATTCTTGTACTTACTAGATAATTGCTTTTCATGCTTTTCTCTATTATTATAATCCTCAATATTTCTGAACAAAACCCTATCTGCCATATTAAAATGTTCATTAAATACGAACGTTCCAATAAGGTTTGAAAATATATACTTTTGGTGCATATCATATTGGGAAGCGTCAGGGGTTTTTAAATATTCATTTTTTCCTGGGCTGCAATAAGCTTAATAATACATGCTTGTTCCCTTTGGGATATGGAAGAGTTAAGGGTTTTTGGGCCAAACGAGATTAGGATTTCCTACAGCAACTACTGCGAATTTGAATGCCCCCATTGCCAAAGGGGAAACAGCAGGCAAGGCAAGGATAGATTAAGCAGAGAGCAGTTAACAAAATTGATTGAAGAGGCAAAGGGAATTGGCATTGAGACTGTGGCAGTGGTAGGGCCAGAGATATTTTATGATATAGATACGCTTGAGCATATAATAAAGGCATCCACAGAAAATGGGTTGGTTGTTAATCATCTTGTTACAAACGGCTTTTTTGGTGAGGATATTGGCACAGCCAGAGCTTATTTTGAAAGAATTAGAGACGCTGGCTTCAGCCCAGCAATTAAAACCAAAACGAAACCTGGCTCAGCTGGTGATGCAGAGCCTAAAGAAGCAGAAACGCTGGGCAATGGGGAGTTATGCATCAGCATTGACAGGTTTCACAAAGTAGATGCTTCTGCTATTGCTAATACAATAATTGCTTACTGGGATGCATTTAATCCTCTGATTGATGGGCAATTCCTCGTCCCTGTCCACATCCTGAATGTACAGCTAGCGGATCAGTACAAGAAAAGGAAGCTGTTTGGTGATCCTCAGGTTCAAAAAGTGATTGGAAAATTAAAATCAAAAACAAGCCTGAGCATAGATGAGGGCAGCGGAAGATTCCAAAGCGAGTATGGGTACGGCATGGTTAATCATGTTTATGCATTGAGAAGGGGCAGAGCAGAGCAGAGCAGTTTCCGGAGAAAAGATTCCATTCTTTTCAGTACACATCAACAAATCTCGAAATGGTATGCACTGAGTTTTTTGAAGGGTTCAATAGGGGTGTAAATTTAGTAGCGCAACTAAGGTTCCGGAAGCAGTATAATAGAATTTCTATAGCTCCAACAGGAGACGCCTATGCATGCTGTATGTATGCAAAGCCTTTATGCGGAGGGAATATTAAAGACAAGCCTTTAAATGAGATAGTTGATGCGCTTGACCAAAACCCATTATTAGTTCTGTTAGCCCATGAGGGTGTAGGCAGTCTGGTAACGCTTGCGCTTCTCTCTCATGGTATTCCAGTGTCGGATTTGGACAAATATACTGTAAAAGGGCAGCCTTGCAGTGTTTGTTTAGAAAGAATTGAGGGCCAAGAAGAGAGGTATATGGAAATAGCAACATTTATGAAAGAGAAAGGCGTCATTGACCAACTCAGAAGAGAGATTGGAGAGGACAGATCATCCCCGAAGAGAAGGGTGTACTCACTTCCCAGATACCCAGCAAAACAAATCTCATAAAGATTTCCAAAAAGCAGGCATTAATTTTTGATAATTTTAATCATTAGAATAATCATTTTTTAAGGCAAAAGTCGGAATCTATTGTACCTATCTGCTCTGCAGAGTTTAGCCCGACTTTTGCCAAGGTTAGCCTGCATTTTTTTCTTTGAAAAAAATGCCGATTGTCCTTCGTTTATTATTTTTTTATTTTATTGATTTATTTTTATTGATAATGGTTATTTCATTTTGTACAAAACAGAATACCAAAAAATTAATAAATCAACAGATTTCAATACAAATTATGGTCTTAGCCTATATAACATGCAAGGATAAGAAAGAAGCTGTAAAAATCTCAATGCACCTATTGAGAAAGAGGCTTATAGCATGCTCTAACATGTTTCCAATAAGCTCGTTATACTGGTGGAAAAATAAAATAGCCAGTGGCAAGGAATTTGTTATTATAGCAAAGACAACTGAAAAGAATTTCAAGACAATAGAAAAAGAGGTTAAAAAGACGCATTCTTATGAAATACCAGCAATACTAAAGATTAAGGCTGATGCAAATGATGATTATATGGCGTGGGTTATGAAAGAAACTAAATGATTATTCAACACATAGCTTAAGAAGCTTTTCCCACTCTTCATCAACATTTTTCTGTATTTTTTCAATGATATGCCTGTTCTCAGGCTTAAACAAATGCTTGAACCTTCCCTGGATCTTTAGATACTCTTCAACAGGTATTGGATTGGATGGATTGTAGCTTAGTTTATATTTGCCATTCTCTATTTCGTAAAGCGGCCAGAATCTGGATTCGACAGCTAATTTAGCAATTTTTATTGTTTGCTCCATGGGATATATCCATCCAAGTGTGCATGGCTGCAGGCAAACAATAAACTTTGGCCCTTTGATGCTGAATGCTTTCTGAGCCTTATTTGACAAATCAATAAGATTGCTCACAGAGGTCTGAGCGACATAAGGAATGTTATGCGCTGCTACAACCTTTGCGATGTCTTTTCTGAATTCTTCTTTGCCCTGATAAACTATGCCGGCAGGTGATGTTGTTGTTGATGCCCCTAAAGGCGTTGCTGAGCTTCTTTGCACGCCTGTATTATGCACCACAATCCCATCAGCAATAAAATTATGCTCTCCTTCAACCCTTAGGTCTAATGTGGGCTCTTCTCTAACAAATCTGATTGAAGTTATTTTCTCAGTACTAAAATATTTATTATCAGCTAAAAAATCTCTTTGTTTTACTTGTGAGAGATATTTTTTAATGTTAGGTTGTTTTTTCTTACTAAAACAAATATAGCCATATGTAGAATCTTCTAAAAGTTTTCTATAAACAACATGAGTTCCTTTTTTCTTTGTCTGCTGATGAATTTTTCCTACCTGGTAGCCTATTGTCTGCAATAATAATCTCAGGCTTTTTAATAGATCATAACTTGCAGAAACATACCTGCAGCTATTTCCTATCTTATACCCATCAGATAGTATTAACCCCCGAAGAAATGCTTCTTTTTCTTTTTGGGGTAAAGTAAAAACCCAATCTGGGATTATTTTATTTTTGGCGCCTTTGCCAAAACCCAAGGAATCGATAAATTTAGCAAGGTTTATTGAATATATGTAGATATAATTTTTATCTCTCCCTATTAGTTCTTTCTTAAATATTCTCCTATAAAGTTCCTTCAATCTTTTTCTTGCCTGGGTATTTTCTGGGATAGCGAAGCCAATCTCTGCTTTATGAGACCTAACCCACCCATCGCCCACATAGAGTCCTAAGAACTCCATTAATTCTATGGAACTTATCTTCGGAATCTTAACATAATTAATCTTATTTACTTTATAGTCTCCTTTTTTAGATAGTTTGATAGCAGGAAATTTATAACTTCCCTCTCTGCTTAATTTTTTTAATACGATTATCTCATCCTTGGTAGTCAATTCTGCCAGTGTTTTCCAGACTAATTTATTCTCTTTTCCTCTTCCTTTCCTCTTAACAACAAGGAAGGGGTGGTTAGAAGTTGCTTTTATTGTGTGATGGAAAGTGCTTAGTTCATAAACTTTTTTAGTACCATTATCAAATACCCAAGTGCATTTTTTTAATACTAAATCGCCATTTTTTTGATTAAAAGCATAAATAAGGTCCCCTTCTCTTATTTTTGTAATTCTTTTAAGGCCATCTTTTGTCATAATAAAAGAATCAAGACTTAAACAATTCATATAAGCCTGATTGTCGTACAGGACATAAAGCATGTCGTGGCCCCTTTCAAGCGTTCCTGACAAGCTCTGCAGTCCAATATCGTAGGTTCCGCCGTCGCCGCCAAAAGCAACAAACTTTATTTCATCTTTAATCTCTCTTTTTCTTTTCAATGCATTGTAAGCAGATTCGGCGCCAGCTATTGTAACAGCGGCATTCTCAAACGCAGAATGGACAAAAGGAACATTCCAGCTTGTAAATGGATAGATAGTTGTTGTTACTTCAAGGCAGCCTGTTGCGCATGCAACAACAACTGGCTTGTCTGTTGAAGCCAGCACAGCCCTGACTATCTGCGGAAACCCGCAGCCAGAGCAGCTTCTGTGCCCTGAAATAAGCTTTTTGTTTTTTTCAATATTTTGCGCCAGTTCCTTTATGTTCATTTTCTCAAACCAGTATAACTTACTTCATCAAGCTCTTTCTTCAGCAGTTTTTTAAAAATTTCAGCTATATCATCCTCAAATATGCTCCTGCCGCCAAGCCCATAAATGCAGCTGAATAATGCTGGCTTTTTCTTTAAGCCATACAATGAGTTCTTTATTTCCCCGTATAAAGGAGCGTTTGCGCCAAATGATGCGGACCTGTCCAAGACAGCGACTGATTTTGCATCTTTCAGCGCATCCATAATTTCATTATAAGGGAATGGCCTGAAGAGCCTTATCTTTAACAAGCCGACCTTTTTTCCTTTTGCCCTTAGCTTGTCAATGACTGATTTTGCTGTGCCTGCTGTTGAGTTTGCAGCAACCATAACTGCCTTTGCATCATCCATTCTGTATTTCTCAAAATAGCCATAACTGTTGCCTGTTATCTTAGCCAGCTCATCGCCAATCTCAAGATACGCCTTTTTTGCTGCTTCCATTACAGCTATCTGCTGGTATTTTGTTTCAAAATAATAATCAGGAAGCTGCAATGGGCCGTATGTAACCGGATTTTTCACATCAAGCAAAGGCTTATTTGCATTATAGCTTCCGGCAAACTTCTTTATCTTTTCGTCCTCGTGTATAGTTATATTCTCCACTCCATGAGATGTTATAAAGCCGTCTAAATTAACCATAACTGGCAATAAAACATCCTTTCTTTCAGCCAATTTAACAGCCAAGATCATATTTTCATAAGCTTCCTGGCCATTTTCGCTGAACAGCATGATCCATCCATGATCCCTGCAGCCCATAGCATCTGAATGGTCGCAGTGTATGTTGATAGGAGCAGACAGCGCCCTGTTTGCAACAGCCATAACTATCGGCAGCCTTAATCCCGATGCTACGCCCAATATCTCCCACATAAGAGCCAAGCCTGCTGATGATGTTGCTGTCATTGTCCTTGCGCCTGCCGCCGATGCGCCAACGCAGCAGGACATAGCAGAATGCTCTGACTCCACTCTCACAAGCTCAGAGTCAACGAAACCGTCTGCATGGAAATCAGCAAACTTCTGCATTATAATTGTCTGAGGCGTAATTGGGTATGATGCAACAACATCGGGGTTTATCTGCCTCATTGCTTCTGCAACTGCTTCCCCGCCAGCCAGTGCCTTTACTTTTGGCATTTTATTTCAGGAATTCTGCCTCCTCTTTCATTTCAATGCATTTCACAGGGCAAACTTCCTTGCATATGCCACACCCTTTGCAATAATCAAGGTCAATCTCTTTTCTTTTTCCATCCCGCGCCCTTATACAGTTTTCAGGGCAATAAACAACGCAGAACATGCAGTTAATGCACTTTTCTTCATTAATTGCTGGCCTGAAGCTCCTCCAGTCGCCTGTCTTAAAATGCGAGCTTGAGCCTGCTTCCTCTATAAGCCCTCCTGCTGGGATCTCTTTGCTATTGCGCTGCTTTTTGAAAAACCATTCATCAGTCATATTGCATCGTAAGCTCTTCTTACGCCTTCTATTGTTTTGTTTGTTTTGTCCTCTCCTATTTTTTTGAGAAATTTTTCCCTTATGCACTCAAATATTGCCTCTATTGGTATTATGTTAGTTGCCTTAACAAGGGCGCCGAGCATAGGCGTGTTTGGGAGGTTTCTGCCGACAGTTTCTATTGAAATTTTGGTTGCGTCAACGCAGTATATCCTGCCATTAAATCCTGTCTTTTTTTTCATATCCTGCTGGGTTTTGTTTGTGTTTATGATTAAAATGCCGTTTTTTGCCATGCCTTCTGCAACATCAACAGGGCCTATCAGTGTTGGGTCAATAACCATAACAACATCAGGATTAACAACAGGGGCGTATGTAGTTATTGCCTTATCAGAAATTCTTGTGTACGCCTTCACTGGGGCGCCGGCTCGCTCTGGGCCATAATCAGGAAATGATTGTATTTGTTTTCCCTTGCTTAGGCCTGCCTCTGCAATAAACTGGGCAGCTGTTTTTGCTCCCTGGCCGCCTCTTCCGTGTATTCTAATTTCAAACAAGTCTTTCATTTTTTAAAAAAATATAGGTGCATATAAAAATGTTTTGATTATTTATTTTCAAAAATTAAAGATGCTCTGTCAATACGGGCTGTGCAGGCAAAAAAATGGAAATAGGCGGATAGATGCATAGATGCGAGCCGTGCGGGCGGGCTGGTTAGACGCAAAAATTATCAATAAAGATTAAATCATACTCACTAACGTTCGTAGGTTTAATCTTCAATTTCCATAGAACCTTAATCTACCCAAAGATTAAACCATTGGTTCACAACTTAGTGTACAATTATTTGCGAGCGTGTAACATCCATAATAATAAAAAGATATTATTTGCAAAAACCAAATTACATAAACTATATAAATATGTAGATAATAAAAGACAGCATGGCTTTTATGCTTGTAAAAGAGGTGAAAGATATAACAAGGCTGGAGCATATACTGCTTGTTCTGGCAGAAGGAGGGTTTGGCTACCTTGTTGATAAGATAAAGCTCAAGCACAAGATTCCCCTGAGCAAGAGGCTAAAGCTCAAGCTGGCAGGAAAAAGAAAGCTAACACCAGAAGCAAGGCTGCGCATAGCCCTGGAAAGATTGGGGCCTACATTCGTAAAGTTCGGCCAGCTTTTAAGCGTAAGGCCTGATTTGGTGCCAAAAAGATATATCAAGGAGCTTGAGAAGCTGCAGGACAATGTTCCCCCTTTTTCTTTTGAAAAGGTAGAGCATCAGATAAAAAAAGAGCTGGGCAAGCCAATAAACGAGATATTCAGTTCTTTTGATAAAAAACCAATAGCATCTGCCTCTGTAAGCCAGGTGCACAAGGCTGTTTTGAAGAATGGCTGCAAAGTGGCTGTAAAAGTGCAGAGGCCCAATATACAAAAAATAATTGAGAGAGATATAGAGATAATGTTCTATATAGCAAAACTGGCTGAGAAGCACCTGCCGCAGATAAGACGCTATGAGCCGGTAAGCCTTGTCAGGGAGTTTGCAAACTGGACTAAAAATGAGATTGATTTCAGGATAGAGGCTGAGAATGCGCACAGGTTTTACAGGAATTTTGAAGGGTCAGATACTGTTAAGATACCAAAAGTATATGACAACCATACAACAAGCAAGGTTATAGTGTTTGAATATATAGACGGGGTCGAGATACGGGACTTAAAAGAGATAAAAAGGAGGGGCCTTGACTTAGACAGGATAATAAAGAATGGGTTTGATGCCATATTAACGCAGGTATTTATTCATGGATTTTTCCATGCTGACCCACACCCAAGCAACATCCTTGTTATGAAGGATAATGTTATAGCATTTGTTGATTTTGGCATAGTTGGTTATTTTGATGAAGACCTCAAAAAGAAGTCAATTGACCTCTTTTATGGCATTATAAGACAGGACACAGATCAAATAGTGCAGACATTTTTGAATATGGGTGTTGTGGAGGAAGACAGGGTGAATATCAACTCATTCAAAAATGAGGTTAGGAATGCTATAAGGCCGCTCGAAGGGAACAACCTTAAGGATATAAGGCTGAGCTTTGTTTTGGAGGATGTGCTTAATATTGCGCTTAAGTACAAGATTAAGATGCCGCTTGACTTTGTTCTTTTTGGAAAAACAATCTTAACGCTTGAAGGGATTGGGCTTGGGTGTAACCCAGACTTTAAGTTTATGGATGAGGTGAGGCCATTTGCAGAAAGGCTTGTGCTCAGCAAATCAAACCCAAGGTATGCTGTTGATAATTTTTTGAAGAATGCTTTAAGATTCAAGGATTTTATAGCGGGGCTGCCTGATAAAACAGATAAACTTTTTGAAAAGATACAGTCCGGGAAGGTCAAGGTTGACGTAGAAGACGAAGATGTACGGTCTCTGTCTCTGGAGATAGACAGGTCAAGCAACAGGCTAGCATACAGCATGATAATAGCTGCGTTGCTTGTTACAGGAGCGCTTCTTATAAATGTCGGTGATAAATCTTTTTATGGGATGTCATTTTTTTCATTTTCCTCATTTTTGCTGGCGATGCTGCTTGGGTTTACGCTTTTTGTTTCTGTCTTAAGGGAGAGAAAGGTTGCGAGGTGATGGAAAGCAGATTTTCCAGCGCCATCCAGTTAAAAAAATGTTGAGGTGAGATAAATGAAAGATTTGTTGAGGAAAAGCATGTTGTTGGGAATTGGCGCCGCCAGCCTGACAAGAAAAAAAGCAGAAAAAGTAGCAAGGGAGCTTGTAAGAAAGGGCGCAGTCAGCAGCAGGGAAGGCGAGACTCTTGTGAAAAAGGTTTTGAGCGAGGCAAAAAAGCAGCAGGCAAAGCTGAGAAAAACAGGAGAAGCAGAGGCAAAAAAAGCCCTGAAAAAGATGGGGATAATTTCAATTGATGAGGCAAGAAAGCTAAAGAAAAGAGTGGAGTTTCTTGAGAAAAGGATTAGAGATGCTTCAAGGAAAACAGCAAAAAAGGCTTATGCAAAAGCAAGAAGGGTGCTGGGCTGATTTGAAAAATGCCGCAAGCTGTAATGCACGTGCTTCTTGCAATAATAGTCTTAGATATTTTTAGAGACTATGTTGTGAAAAATAAAAAAGAGATTCCGCTGCATTTTATCTTTATTGGCGGGGTAGCAGGATTGCTGCCTGACATAGATATACCTATATTCTGGCTTGTGAATAATATAATGGGAATCCAAGTTGAATGGTTTCACAGGACATTCAGCCATTCGATATTTTTCCCGCTGATTTTTCTTATTCTGTCGATTGCGCTTTTAAAGTTTAATAGAAGACACAGCCTGTTATCTGCGATAATATCTTTTGGCATTACGTTCCATCTGTTGCTTGATTCTATCTTTGAAGGCTATATCATGCCATTGTATCCTCTGACAAGCAATGCTGTTGGCATTAACCTGCTAACAAGCTTTGGCTTAAATGAGATTGTGCCAGGCATTGATGCAATAATCCTGATATTATGGCTGTGGCATGAAGAGAAAAGGCATAAGATAAGTGATTTTATTTAGGTTTTTATAATGATATGATCTCTCTTTTTATTTTAAGCTGTCTTTCAATGACTGATAAAATCTCTCCATTGATTGAATTTTGTATCTAGAAGGATTATTTAAGGTTAAATCAAATTCAAGAAGATCGTCTAAAAAATCAACGCCTGCTTGCTTAGGGGTTTTTGGCCCTTGAGTTTTTCCGTCTGGAAGTGTGGTCTGAATATCCAAACCTTTATAGGTGTTAGGTATGCTTATTTCGCCTAATGGATACAAAACAGGAATTCCAGTTGATTCAACCATAATCTTATCAGGATTGCATACCCAAAGAATTGCTGCGCCCTTTTCAGTATCCCATAATCTCGTTACAACCAGATGATAAGTACTACCATCATGATATAACCATACGTCATTCAAAGAGACCCCATGAGCATCCAAAAAATGCAGGGGATGGTCTGGCCATACAAAACTTAAGATTGTTGCAATTTTTTCTGGTTGCCTATAAAAGAGTGCTATAGTTTTATCAATAAACCTCTTTTTAACAGCATCCTCTGTTGGAGTATGGGGTTCTTTAGTTAAAAGATAATCAACTATATCTGGGCTGGTGCTAGTTGTTATAGGGGACCTTCCAACGTTAAATTCTAAATCATACATAGCTATAATTAAGTATGTTCATATTTATAAATCTTTCGTTTTTTAACTACTGGTTAGTTATAAATTAATAAGCGATTTTATTTAAAAAAATATTATTTCCCTTACATTTCATAATATTTTATTACTGCGGATTGTATTTTTTAGTATATTTATTTAAAATCTTTCCAAGGGAAGAATGTAGCGTCTATCATATAAGCTAAAATCCAAAGCGAATATTGTGCTATCTATACTTACAGTAAAAAAGACGTGTGGATCCAAATGTATTCCCTCTGAATAAATATCTACATACCTGTCCTCACATTTTATACCATAATGAACAAAAACACTTAAATAAGCAGCAACAATATCCCCGCATAAAGATGGTTTTTTCTTCAAAACTGTCATATCATATAAACTATAAACACCGTAATGGTCCCAGTCCGCCGGTTCTGGATGTATATATTTTTCCATTACCTTAGAAAGAGCAATTAATTTCTCATAATCATCTTCTGTTGTGTGGGCAGCATTATATAATTCTTCGAAAAATCTCCACCAGCCCCATTCTCCTGGAGGATGCTCATGTTTTCCACTTTCTATTTTTGCTTCTGACTCAGCTAATAGCTCCATATTTTGAGTATATTTTTCGATTATCATTAATCTAGAAAGAAGCGGGTCAATTGGTTTAAAAACATAAGATTTTTCAACGCTATCAACCGAACATTCAGTATCAAAAAATTCTTGTGAAGCATAAGTTCCATCACTTCTTAATAAAAGATTCAATACTCTCTCATCAATACCTTCTGGATGATAAACATATTCTCCTTTTTCTGGATTAAAATTAAAGGGATAATGTATTTGTCTGTTTTCTTGAACTTGCTGCATTTCAGGTTGTTGGAGTTCACTATGATCTGCTCCCTCCTTTCCACAACCACCCAATGCTAGAATAACTAATCCTGCTAAACCTGTTGTATAAATCCCCCTCATTTTGTTTAGAGAATGAGGTTTAATTTAAAAACGTTATCTAATCACAGTTCCCTTAAACTTCTTTCCATTAAGAAGATTTCCCAAATTATGCAAATTATTTCCAATAATTATCACCCTCAACTTAGATTTCTCTGCCTCTTTTGCTGCAACCGGGTCAAAAGGCATGTTAAGGCCAGGAGCCCATTTATTTCCTACCAGTTTCCTGAAACCCTTCCATGTAATTTCATTGAGAGGCTTTGCATTTTTGTATTTCCTAGGGTTTTTATTGTAAACATAATCCACGTTGGTTATGTTTATTAGGGTGTTTACTCCAAGATTTTTTGCAAGAAGGACTGCATCATAATCCGTGCTCCAGCCGGGCTTCCATCCTGAACAAAGAAGAATTGGTTTTTTGAGATTTATTTTTTCTGTTGGGTTTTGTATTATTTTATCTTCTGCATATTTTTTGAAGATAATCCTCAAAAGAAGAGCATTTAGATATGTTGCTTCAATTCCAATACAATCCATGCTCTCTTGCTCATAGCCCACTATCTCTGAAACTGCTGTTTGGCAATCTCTTGCGAGTTTTCCGCCACCGGCGTAGATTGCAAATCTGCTGCCTTTTTTAATTTGGGCTGTTATAATCTCTCTGAATTTCTTAAGAAAGGCTATGTCAATCTTGTCCGGGAATATTATTGAGCCGCCAAGCGATATTATTGTTGTCTTTGCCATTTTTATTTTCCAAAGCCTATGAATGCGACGCCAATGATTATAAGCAGGACGCCTATCCATTTAAGCCTGTTCATTTTCTCATTTAAGAATTTTACTGAAAGGAAGCTTACCCATATATACGAAAGCGCAACAAAAGGGTAAAGTACTGAAAGGTCTCCGCCTTTAAGTGCAGGTATAAAGATTATAGTTCCTAAGCCATACAGCAAAATACTCCCTATCAGGTTCGGGTTAAGGAATGATGATGGGTTTCTTGTAATTCTGCCTGATGCCTTTTTCATAAGAACCGGTGCAAAAGAGCTTATTAGCGTACCTAAAACCACAAGCCCTATTGCCCAAAGATATGTTGCCATTCTTTATTTTACACCGCCTTTATGTATTCTGCTGTTGTGTTTTTTCTGCTGCCCCACCCAATAAACACTATGCCA
>Ga0209541_10008037_pt1 | contig 17547 bp, 23 predicted proteins | sample RifCSPlowO2_01_FD_184027 | JGI IMG/M metagenome (GOLD analysis project Ga0209541, IMG submission 184027) | Groundwater microbial communities from Rifle, Colorado - Rifle CSP2_plank lowO2_0.1 (SPAdes) (version 2) | ecosystem: Environmental > Aquatic > Deep subsurface > Groundwater | place...
AAGAGGATATTGAGTTTTACAAAAAACACTGGTAGAAATTATAGGTGCCAAAATACATTTTTGTTTCAGGGGGGGTGATTTCAGGATTGGGGAAGGGGATAACGGCAGCGAGCATAGGACTGCTTTTGAAATCGCGGGGGGTTAGGGCAACTAACGTAAAGATCGATATGTATTTGAACGTGGATGCGGGGACAATCCGGCCGCAGGAACACGGGGAGGTGTTTGTGACCGATGACGGGATAGAAACGGACCAGGATATTGGCCATTATGAGAGATTTTTGAATGAGAGTTTACATAGAGAAAACTATATGACGACCGGACAGGTATATAAGGCGGTGATAGATCGGGAGAGGGCATTTGGGTATAACGGGGAGGATGTAGAGGCAATTCCGCATGTGACGGATGAAATTATTGAGAGAATAATAAAAGCAGGAAAGGTAAACAAAGCGGAGGTGGTGATTGTGGAATTGGGGGGGACCGTGGGGGAATATCAAAACGGGTTGTTTTTTGAGGCAAATAGAATTATGAAATTAAGGTGGCCGAAAGATGTGGTGCATGTCCATGTGTCGTATTTACCGGTGATAAAAAGTATCGGAGAACTCAAAAGTAAGCCGACGCAGCAGTCAGTGAATGTGTTGAATTCGATGGGAATACAGCCCGATTTTCTAGTTGCCAGGAGCGAGCATGAAATTGATAAGAGGCGAAGGGAGAGATTGGCACTGTTTTGCAATATGCATGATGATGATATTATTGCCAACCCGGATTTGGATTGTATTTATTGCGTGCCTATTTTTTTGGAAGACCAAAAGTTTTCAGATAAGTTGATTGGCAAATTGGGTTTAAAGCCAAAGCGAAAAGACTTAAAAGAATGGAGGGAATTTGTAGAAAGATATGAGGGAAGTAAAAAAGAAGTAAAAATCGCTCTGGTGGGAAAGTATTTCGCGACCGGAAACTATGTGCTACGGGATTCTTATATCTGTGTAATTGAAGCGTTAAGACACGCTGCTGCAAAATTGGGGGTGAGTGTAAAAATGGATTGGTTTAATAGTGACGGAGGTGAAGATTTGAACAAAGTGTTAAAAGGATATGCCGGGGTGGTGGTGCCGCAGGGATGGGGGAGCCGGGGGGTGGAGGGGAAGATTGCTGCAGTGAAGTTTGCCCGGGAGAAAAAGATTCCGTATCTAGGGCTTTGTTTTGGAATGCAGATGGCAGTAATTGAATTTGCGAGGAACGTGTGCGGAATGAAGGGGGCCAATTCGACGGAAGTTGACGCGAAGACAAAATATCCGGTGATCCATATTATGCCGGAGCAGAAAAAATATCTGGAAGAGCATCACTACGGAGGGACGATTAGATTGGGGGCGTGGCCATGCATAGTCAGGCCTGGAACATTATTGGATGAGATTTATTTCTCAAATTCTAAATCCGAAATCCTAAACTCTAAACAAATCCAAAATAAAAAATCCAAAAACCAAAAAATAATTTCAGAAAGGCACAGGCACAGATATGAGGTCAATAATGAATTTAAGGAAAAACTGGAGAAATGCGGGCTGGTTTTTTCCGGTTTCAGTCCGGACGGAAAATTGGTGGAGGCAATCGAGCTGTCGAAGAAGATACACCCTTTTTTTGTGGGAACGCAGTTCCATCCGGAATACAAGTCCCGACCGCTCGATCCGCACCCGATTTTTATGGCGTTTGTGGATGAGGCTGTAAAAAATTCTAAATTCTAATATCTAAATTCTAAACAAATTCTAATGATTCAAATCCAAAATAATTTTTTCAATAGAGTTTATGAAGTTGTTAAAAAGATTCCGAGAGGCGAGGTGATGACGTACGGGCAGGTGGCGGGGGAGATCGGGACGAGGGACGCCAGAAAAGTCGGATTCGCGCTGCACTCGAATAAATTGCCGGATGAGGTTCCATGCCACCGGGTAGTTTTCGCGGACGGATCGCTGGCGCCGGGGTACGCTTTCGGGGGAGCGGAGGAGCAGAAAAAGAGGCTGGTGGCGGAGGGGGTGGAGTTTGAGGGGGAGAGAGTCAAGTTGAGGTCAAATTGAGCTGCTAGTTGACGAGTAAGTAGCCTTCGCCGCGTTTTGTTTGGATGAAAGAGCCTGAGATGCCGCTGCGCTCTAACTTGTCACGGAGGCGCTGGATGGATTTGGAGATTGCATATAGAGAGAAGTTTTCGGGATTGGTTGTTGATAATTCGTCGAAGGTGACGATATTGGGGGAACGGGAAAGAAGGAGATTGAAGATGTTTTTTTCGCTGGGAGTGAAAATGGAAGGGTTGATTTGGGCGGGAGAAACTGTGGGGGCGCCGATTTGGCGCAAAAACTCGTCTGATTTCTGGGTGAGGGAAGCGTTTTGTTTGGTGCGGGTGGATTTCATGGTGAGGGTAGTGACAACCGAGGGATCGATTTCTTTAACAATTTTGGCCAGAGGGGAATAGGTCAGCAGCCAATCGACGATGATTTCTGATTCCTGCCAGAGACCACCCAGATGCTCATAGACATCAGGGCGAGTGATGGAAGTGAGAATGGCTTCAACTATAGAGGCGACGCCATGGTCGTTTCTAAGCCAGATATAGACCGGTTCGGGCGGGTGCTTGGATTGGCTGAAGGAACAGCCGGTGCCGAAGGCGGTGGGCCAGATGATGATTTTGGAAATAGAATTTTTCTTGCCGGGAATCAGACCATAGATGGCGGAAATTATTTTATCCTGGTGCTTATTCCAGAGTTTTTGAGTAGCGGCAAAATTGGATTGGGGGAGATGGGCAGATTCGAGGAGGTTGACGGTGGACCTAAGCAGGGCGGGAGGAACATTGATGGGGAGAGTGGAGACGTCCAAACGGGCGGCTTGGTCCCAGAAACGGGGAATGGAGAGATATGGTAATTTGGGTAAGGAGACGATGTTGTCTGCTGCAGGGGCGGGGTGGGGGAGGACGATGAAGCCGTTGAGCTTGTAAAAGCCGGTGGCTATCTGATGAGCGTTGTGCAGCAGGCGTTTGGCCTCAAGTTCGGGGGAGTATTCCCAGACAGTTTCCATCCGTGAATTATATCATAACCTATAGTTGTGTGAGATGTCAGGATGGGTCAAGATAAATTGAGTGTTGGGGGTAAGGTGGGGTGATGAATGTCGGGGAGACCTGCTGGAAAAGTTTACCTGAAAAAGAGAGGGCGAAGCTGTTGGCTGGAAAAGAAGCTGGGGGGAAGATATTGTGTGGACGACGAGAAAGCGGGGGAGTAGAGTGTGATTTTTGGATTAAGGTGTTAAATTTTCGTGGGTGGAATGAGGAGGGAATTGGTGGCGGGTCATGTCAGATGGGTCAGGGGGGCGGGGCCGGATTGCCGTGAGTGGATAATCGAAGTTGGTTTTAGTATAATATAACTATTCTTTAAGAAAGGCGGAAATGAAGATTGGCTACAAAATTGACTACAAAAAAGAAGGCTAATGCAAGGGGTCCCCAGACAATGGAGGAGTTGTTGCGGGAGGCGAAGCAGCAACCCAAAGGAGTAAGAAGAGGGGAAATGGTGACGGGGAAAGTGACGGAGGTGGCGGGTAAGACGGTGTATGTGGATATCGGGGGCAAGGCGGAGGCGGTGGTGTCTGAACAGGAGTGGGAGCTAAATAAGGACTATTTGAAAAGCCTGAAGTCGGGAGACGAGGTGACGGGGATGGTGGTAGTGGCCGAGTCGGATGCGGGGCAGGTGGTAATTTCCATGCGGCGGGCGGCGGCGGAGTCCAAGTGGAAGAAGTTTGAAGAGGCGATGGCGGCGGGGGAAATATTGACGGCCCGGGGTCGGGAGGCGACTAAGGGCGGAGTGCTGGTTGAGGTAGACGGGGTGATCGGGTTTGTGCCGGGGTCACAGCTGTCGGCCAAATACGAAGGAGATATGGGGACGATGGCCGGACAGGACGTGCAGGTCAAGGTAATTGAGGTAGACCGGGAGCAGAACAGACTGGTGTTTTCGGAGCGGGCGGTGTCCGAGGCGGAGGAAATTGAAAAGCGGAAAAAGATGCTGGAGGCTGTCAAGATGGGCGGAACGTATGAAGGAACGGTAGTGGGAATTGTGCCGTTCGGGGCGTTTGTGGAGATCGATGTCAAAAAAGAAAAGATTGAGGGACTGGTGCACGTATCGGAGATTTCCTGGGAAAAGGTGGAGGACGTGACCAGGTTTATGAAGGAGGGGGACAAAGTTTCCGTCCAAGTCATCGGGGTAGACGAAGAAAACGGCAAGCTGGCGCTGTCCATCAAGCGGCTGACGGATGATCCGTGGACTGGCCTGGCCAAGAAATACGCGGTGGATTCCAAGCACAAAGGAACGGTAGTCAAGATGGCGCCATACGGAGTGTTGGTCCGGCTGGACAAGGGAATTGAAGGGCTGATCCACGCGTCAAAGATGCCGGCGGGCATGGCGTTTGCCGAGGGGCAGGAGGTGGAAGTGTTTGTGGAATCGGTGGATTTGGAGAAGAGAAGGTTGTCACTTGGTGTGGTGTTGACAGAGAAGCCGGTGGGGTATAAATAGTGTTATTATAGAATGGTAATGAAAAAACTGTCTGGGTGGCAATTGGCGGGGTTGGTAGTGCTGGTGCTGGCTCTGCCGGTGATGGTGTTTGTAACGCTTCGCAGACTGGGTTTGTGGCCGAAGGCGGCGGGGGAGACGATAGCTTTGTCGATTGTCCCGGCTGCGGCAAGTTTGCCTCCGGATGCGACGTTGTCTTTGCAGGCCAATTCGGGAACAGGCCAGGTGGCATTCGTGCAAATGCAGGTGAACTTTACTCCCAGTAAGGTACAGATGTCAGCAGAAGCCACAACTAACCCGGTGTTTGAAACTGTGGTATCTAAAAGCACGATGGCGGAGGCAAATGCGACAGGGAAGTTTGTCGTGGTTTTGGCGCTGTGCGATCCGTTTAAACACACTACTGGATGTAAACCTATGCCACCCGCTCCCGTTGGGCAGTTTGAAATTGCCAGCTTAAAGTTTATGGCGATATCAACTTTACCCGAGACAACCTTAGTGAGCTACGACCAGACGAATGTACAAATAGTTGATTTGACAAGCAGCCAGATGTCGCCGACCGTTTCTGATTCGATTTTGAGTTTGGGTGGTGACCTAATAGTGATAGCGACTCCTACTCCGACGACGTGCCCAATACCGCCGGCTCCGACTAATTTTACTTGCACTACTAACCGGACAGACGGGGTTAACCTGACGTGGACTGACAATTCAAGTAATGAGGCGGGTTTTCATGTAAACCGGAACGGTTCGCTGCTGGCTACGCTAGGTGTGAATTCGACCTCTTATTTGGATGGCGGTGGGGTGTGTGGAACAAGTTACTTGTATTATGTGGAATCATATAGTTCTTGCGGAGTGCAATTTGGGCAGTCATGTAGCGGGACCAAGGTGTGTCCGTCTCCGACTCCAACTCGGACTCCGACACCAACCCCCACGCGGACTCCGACGCCCACGGCTACCCGGACTCCTACGCCGACACCAACGGCGACTCTGGCTCCGACCCCGACGATAAATCCAAATGTGGCACTTGCATTCAAGGTCAGGTTACAAGGGATTACAGCTAAAGCCGGAGATCAGATTGCGACGGTGACTTTTAAGCAGTCCGGCCAGACAGTTAGAACTGTATCTGCCGTGACGTTGGTCAATGACGCTACGGGCGTGTATTCTTCAACATCAGCCGTAAGTGTTCCGGCCGGGACCTATGATGTTCTTATTGGGGCCCGGTCGCATTTACAGCGGAAGTTTGCCAGTGTGGCATTTACGCAGGGGACGCCGTTATCTACTGACTGGAGCCTGACACAGGCTAATCAGTTATTGGTAGGGGATGTGAACGGGTCGAACAGCGTGAGCATTGAGGATGTGGTGGCAGTGCTGGCTAAATACACGGATTTCGTAGTGGCGGTGCCGGTCGGGACACCGGAGGATGTGAACGCGGACGGGCGGATTACGATTGACGATGTGGCGCTGACGTTAATTAACTATACTGACTTTAGTATCGGCGGAGACAACTGATCTATGGGGAAAATCGCATTAATATTGGCAGGGATAGCGGTAGCGGCGGCATTTTGGGTATGGAGCCAGAAAAGTAAGCCGAGCCCGGTTGTAGTAGGGGAATATATTCGGGTGAAAACCGTGGTGGATCAGGACGGGAGCAAACTGAAATTTATGGTTGAACCGGTGGGGATGCCGGCGTTTGTGCTGTCAGCTTTTTCTTTGGAAGCAACTATGAGCAAGTCGGGGGGTACGGCGATAAAAAGCCAGGAGATGATTAGTGTGGGATGGAGTTTCCCGTTTGCGAGGGTGGAGGGTCAAACGTTGAAATTGTCAGGAGTGTATATGGCCCCCGCAGCATATGAGTTCAACGGAGAACAGGAGTTGGTGGAGGTACAATTTGATAATAATGGTGCAAATGGGGTTCAGGTGAGCTTGGATGAAAAGAATACGGTGTTTTTGAGAAAGGACACTGTGCCGGTCCAGTACAGGTATGAATAACTTAAAAAAGATAATCTTTTGGTTGGTGATGGTGGGGGGTTTGACGGTGGGACTGTACCTGGTCGGACAAAAGCAGCTGGTGGAAAAGAAGGCGTCGGTGTCAGGGGGATCGGTGCAGGTCAAACTGGTACCCGGAGCACAGACGGTGGGTGCCGGGGAAGAATTGCCGGTCAGCGTTAATTTGGTTCCCGGACCAGACCCGATTTCGGCGGTTACGCTCGAGTTGGGTTATGATTATCCCGAATCTCTGGGACCGCCATTGTCTGTAGTAGCCGTAGATATGAATTCGGTATTGCTGGGGACCGGGGAGTGGAGCATGCCGATAAAAAGTTTTTCAACGGCTAACGGGAAGGTAGTGGTTAGAATGGCTCTGGTTAATACGTCCCTGACCGGGTATTCCGCTGCGTCAGAATTTTCTTTGGCGACAATTCGGTTCCAGGCTAATTTTCCCGGGACAATTGCGGTGACTTTCAACGCAGCAGAGAGTAAGGTGTTCAACAAGCAGGGGGTGGATGTGCTGGCGGATCCGACGGGAACAGGAACATATTCGGTGGCGCTGGTTCCGACGGCGACTTTGACGCCCACCCTGATTCCACCCAGTCCAACTCCGACCGGGACGCCGACGCCGACGGTAACTTCTGCCCCGACCGCTACCAGGACGCCGACGCCGACGGTCACTTTATCGCCAACACTTGTTCCGCCAACACCGATTCCCACCGTCGCACTAGTACCGTTTAGTTTTAAGGTCAGGCTGGAGGGAATTACGCTGAAAGCAGGCGACCAGACAGCTATGGTGACATTTCGGAGTGGAGGGCAGACGGTGGAGCAGGCAATCGGGCTGCAGTTGGTCAACGACGTCGGCGGAGTGTATTCGGGAAATATACCGGCGAGTGTGACAGCCGGGACTTATGACGTGTTGGTCAAGACGGGATCACATCTGCAGAAAAGATTTTCAGGCGTAGCCGTTTTTGGAACAGCGGTGGATTTGAGCGGGAGCTTAACAAGCCAATTGAAGCTGGCGGATGTAAACAATACCAATACCCTGACAATTGAGGATATTGCCATGATTTTGGCCAAGTACACGGACTTTAACGTTCCGGTTCCGGCCGGCACGCCCGAAGATGTGAACTCGGATGGCAAAATAACTATTGATGATATCGCGCTGCCCCTCGTCAATTACACAGACTTTACTATTGCAGGAGATAATTAAAATGAGAAAAATATTGATTGGGTTAGCGTCGCTGCTGCTTTTGGGGGCGGGGCTGGGGGTAGGGTGGTATCTGGTCGGCCAGAAGCAAATGTTGGGGGGAAAGGCGGCGGTATCGGGGGGAACGGCGCAAATCCGCCTGTCTCCGGAAACAGTATCCACGGAAGCAGGGTCGAGTATTCCGGTGAATGTTCTGTTGTCGACTGGGTCGACCGCAATATCAGCGGTAACGGTCCAACTGGATTATGACTATACAGGGACCGAGCCGCCTTTAGCTGTATCCAGCATGGCGTTAAATGCGAGTTTGCTGGGGACTGGGGAGTGGAGTGTGCCGATAAAAACATACACGGCGGCTGACGGCCATGCCAGGATCAGGATAGCGGCTATCAATACTTCCATGAATGGATATGTCTCGGGTTTGGAAGTCCAGTTGGCGACAATCACATTTGCGGCAAACAGCGGAGGGACGATCAATGTCACTTTCGATCCCAGTGAAAGTAAAGTAACGGCAAAGGCCAGCGGGAGTGACGTGCTGCTGATTCCGGCGAGCACCGGAACTTATACGGTTGCGGCGGAGGCGGGAGTGACACCGGCAGCGGAACCCACTGTTGCACAAGTCGCGGGGCCATCGACGACGCCGGTGCCAACAGCTGTGCCCGCGGCAGCAAGCCCTACACCGACGACCGGGCCAGTCGGAGGGGGAAGCAATGGAAGCTTGCCGGAGTCGGGGGCGATAGAAAGCACGCTAATTTTGATCGCTTTGGGAGTGGTGCTGACGGGTGCGGGGGCGTGGATGCTGGTTAAGCGGTAAAATAGCGGCGGATGACCAAAGCTAGAAGCCAGTTTGTCTGCCAGCAGTGCGGGTACGCTCAATCACAATGGGCAGGAAGGTGCCCGAGTTGTGACTCGTGGAATTCGATGGTTGAGACAGTATCGCAAACTCTAAATTCTAAGCACGAAATTCTAAACAAATCACAAATTTTCAAATTACAAGATATAAAAATAGACGAGAACAAGAGAATAAAGACAGGGGAGGGGGAGTTGGATAATGTACTGGGGGGAGGATTGGTCCCAGGGATGGTGGTGTTGGTTGCCGGTGAACCGGGTATCGGGAAGTCAACGCTACTAACCCAGGTAGCATTAAATTTTCAGAAGACTCAGAAAACTCAGAAAGCCGGAATTTCTGACATTCAGAATATCAGAAAGTCTGATTTATCTGGCACTCTGAGTATTCCGAGTTTTCCGAATATTTTATATGTGTGCGGAGAAGAAAGCGCGTCGCAAGTGGCGCTACGGGTGAAAAGATTGGGGTTAAAAGGAGAGATGGATTTATTGGAGTCGACGGATGTTGATGAGATTATGATGAAGATGGAAGGGACGAAGATGGTGATTATTGACTCTATTCAGACGCTGACGATGCAGGAGTTGACGGGGACGGCTGGTTCGGTGGGACAAGTGAAAGAGTGCGCGGCCAGGCTGACAGGAGTGGCGAAGAGGTTGAATATCCCTCTGTTTATGGTGGGACATGTGACGAAGGAGGGAAATATTGCCGGGCCGGCAGTTCTGATGCATATAGTGGATACGGTGCTGTGGTTTGAGGGGGAGAGAGGTCAGGCATTGCGGTTAGTTCGGGCGGTTAAAAACCGGTTCGGGCCGACGGACGAAGTCGGGGTGTTTGAGATGACGGAGAAAGGTTTGACCGGAGTGGCTAACCCGTCGCAGTTGATGCTGGCAGAGCGGGTGAAAAATGTGCCGGGAAGTGTAGTCTCGGTGGTTTTGGAAGGCCAGCGGCCGATGCTCATTGAGATCCAGAGCCTGGTAGTGCCTTCGCAGCTGGCGGTGCCGCGGAGAGTGGCGACGGGGGTAGATTTTGCCCGGCTGCAGATGCTGGTGGCGGTACTGATGAAAAGGGCAGGGCTGCAACTTGGAAACGAGGATATATTTGTGAATGTGACCGGGGGGATACGGTTGGCCGACCGGGGAGTGGATCTGGCAATCTGTCTGGCGGTAGCTTCGTCGTTTTTGAATAAGAGCCTGCCGGGGGACGTGGCGGCAGTTGGGGAGGTCGGTTTGCTGGGGGAGGTGCGGAAGGTGGGGGGGTTGGACAAAAGAGTAAAAGAGGCGAAGAAGCTGGGGTACCGAGTGGCCTCGGCAGAATCAGGAAAAAGTGTTTCTGCCGCGATCAACAAGTTGTTAACATAAGGATGTAACTGTAACAGTAACTGTAACTGGAGAAGTACTTTGTCCACATTTGCCTATACAGAACGATATTTTGGTTGCGTGTATGTACTACAGGGCTATGGCAAAATGACTATGGGTTGCGGGGATTGACAAAAGGTGGTAGACTTCGGGTGAGGATTACGGTAGCAATGAAGAAACTGCTCAATTTTCTGAAGAAAAGGGCTGCCCCCAACCGGAGGAGGGTTTTTAAGGGCCTGTCGATGCGGGATCAACTAACGACCATGAAGAAATTTAACAACGGGGTTATTTCCATGAGCGGGGAGAGATGAGAATGAGCGATATGGTTCCGAGGGGTCCTACAAGCGTTGGTAGAACTCCAGAGGTGGAAGGTGCTGTCTTGGTTCAAGATTTTCGTTTGGCTACCTTAGCGAGGTTGGCTGGAGTGGGCTTGGGGATTGTAGTTATACTGGTTGATAGTATAACAGGTAGCCACCTTGGTTGGTGGAGTGTTGTCGTAGCCGGTTTGTTGGGGATCGAGGGTCAGTTGGCTGGGGAAGTAATCGAAAAAGGCATATTAATTAAACCTAAATAGATATTAGTCAACAGAAAAGAGCATCGCCATCGCTGGAATCTTGAGGACCACGAGTAGCAATGCTCTTTGAGGAAAGCCACCCCGGGCAGGCCCTGGGCAACTGACTTAGTTTTGGTGATATCACCAAATGACAATGCTTGTCAAGAAAAAAATAAGACCTGCCATCGCACTTTTTAATAACAAATAGCCAGGACAAAGTTGCCCTCTTAGCGGAGGGCCGGAATTAAAGCCTTTTTGAATCGGCAGGTAGGGCAGGCCTACCGACTTGATTGGGCTCCGGTCTTCCGCTAAGAAAGTAACTTAAACAATGTGGAAACAAAAAATTGCCGCAATTATTTTCGGAGCATTGTCGATATTCGGGTTCAGATACGCGCCGGAAGGACTGAAGTACGCCAACGGAGTGTATACCAACGTTTGCGGATCCGGGACGACCGCCAGGTTGCATTCCTGTTCCAGTTTTTGTGATCCGGTCAAAGGGAGTTGTGTTAACAGCAAGGGATGGGTGACAAAGTGGACGTGCGAGGGGAGGGGAACAGGATGCGGCGAGAATGAAAAATCCGGCCAGGAACAGGACTTGTCGGAGACGGAGTGCAACCGGACGGTAACGTTGGCCGTTTTTGATAAAAACTGCCGCGTAGGGGGCTGGAGCTGTACGGACGACAATCTCAAGGACTACATGGTGTGGTACTCGGGGGAGTGCGCTGGGGGAGTGAGTGCCCGGCCTACGCCAGAGGCTACGGCGGGCGCGGTAACTGTAACAGGAACACTGAGTCCGACTTTGACTCCAACACCAACGAAGATTGTAACTGTAACTGTAACAGTAACAGGAACATTAAATCCAACTAACACTCCGACTACGACTTTAACGCCTATTCCTACGCCGAAGCCGGTGGCGAATAAGACACCGGAGACGGGGGTGGATTTGACGGGGTTAAGTCTGGGGCTAGTCACAGCGATTGGGGTAGGATGGATAATTAGGAGAAAAGCGAGATGGTATTGGCCGGTTTGATTTATCAAAGAGGGAAAAGATTACCGCACGCGGATATCGCGAAAGCGGTAAATAGATTGAAAAGGATAGCGAAGGCACTAAGGTGGTATGGGGCCGGAATTATGATTTTGGGACTGGCGGGAATAATTTGGATTTGGGGACCGATGGCTGAAGCAAATGTCAAATATCAAATGACAAATGACAAATCAATTACAAAATTAGAAATTCAAAACGACGCGCCGAGTCGGGAGGTTCCGGATGCCAATTATTCAATATACATACCGAAGATTGGGGCTATATCACGGGTTATTCCGGATGTGGATGCCAATAATAAAAAGGAATATTTAGAGGCTTTGAAACTAGGGGTGGCGGAGGCCCGGGGGCTCGCTCATCCGGGAGAAAAAGGGACGACGTTTTTGTTTGCCCACTCGGTGGCATCGCCTCTGGATTTTGCCCGGTATAACGCGGTGTTTTACCTGCTGGATAAACTGGAAAGCGGAGACGAAATACAGATTGTTTACAAAAATAAATTAATGAGGTACAAAGTTGCAGAGGTGCAAAGGCTCAAAGCGGACGATACCAGGTATTTGAGGCCGCAACAGGATGAGGAGTTGCTGGTGCTGCAAACCTGCTGGCCGGCGGGGACGAGGCAAAAAAGGCTGGTATTGACAGCCCGGCCGGTGATGGTATACTGAAGAGGATTTCTGGATATACGGGTCAAGTTTTAATGTCTTCTACTAATTAAACTAATATTTTGGACATGGACGATGTAATGGCGGATGGGCAGGGTCCGGCGGTTGCCGGACAAGCCAGATCAGTTATGAAACCGGGGGTGGTGCGCGTGGTCGGAAGAGTCGAGCCTAGGGGACCGAGACCGATTAATCAACAGAGTCAGCAATATCAGCGTTATCAGCCCCCAGTGAGACCGATGATGGTGGATGAGAGGGTGATCCCGGATGCCAATTTGCCGACCGAGTATGTAGAGGGGTATCTGGATATCACGCCGGACGGACACGGGTACCTGCGGCCGAAGATGATCCCGTCGTCTAAGGATGTGTATATTTCGGCGTCCCAAGTCCGGCGGTTTAGTTTACGGCCCGGGGATGTGGTCGGGGGCCAGGCCAGGGAACCCAAGGAGAACGAACGGTTTTGGGGGCTTCTAAAGGTGGAAAAAATTAACGGGGTGACGCCGGAAGAGGCGGCGAACCGGCCGGATTACGACTCGCTGACTGCGGTTTTTCCCAACGAACAGGTGGTTTTGGAGACAGACAGCGAAATTTTGTCCACCCGGATCATCGATTTGATTTGTCCTATTGGCAAGGGGCAAAGAGGGCTGATTGTGGCCCAACCGAAGGCCGGGAAAACGTGGCTGATGAGGGAGATTGCCGAAGCAGTGAGCAAGAATCATCCCCGGATGCATTTGATGGCGGTACTTATCGGTGAACGGCCGGAAGAGGTCACGGAAATTACGCGGAATTTGAAAGGGGAGGTGGCGGCGTCTCATTTTGATGAACCGCCGTTGGAACAAGTGAGAATTGCCGAATTGGCACTGGAGCGGGCGAAGAGACTCGTTGAAATGGGAAAGGATGTGTTTATACTTTTGGACTCGATTACCCGGTTAGCCCGGGCGTATAACTTGATCGGAGGGCAGTCGGGGCGGATGCTGTCCGGAGGGTTTTCAGCCGAGGCGATTTACCCGGCCAAGAAGGCGTTTGGGGCGGCCAGAAATGTGGAGGAAAAGGGGAGCTTAACGATAGTGGGAACTTGTTTGGTGGACACCGGTTCGAGAATGGACGACCTGATCTATGAAGAATTTAAGGGGACGGGAAACATGGAGCTGCATTTGGACCGCAGGCTGGCGGACAGGCGGGTGTATCCGGCGTTTAATTTACTGGTTTCGGGAACCCGCGGGGAAGAAAAATTGCTGGGAGATCGGCTGCCAAAAGTGCTGCAGCTGCGGCGGATGCTGGATCTACTGGGCGAAGATGAAAGGACGGAACTTTTAATCGCCAAAATGAAAAAGACGAAGAATAATGATGAGTTTTTGGAGAGCTTGACGAAAGGTTCATAACCTCACACTTGCTATTTGCGCTTCGCAAAGCAGTCATGTTCGAAGTTTGTATTACGTTCTTCACCAGGCATTGACCTTTGCTCGCGCTCATGACGCTCCTGGTTCGGGTTAGATATTAATAGGTAGCGTCTGGAGACGTGGGTTTTCTTTGTTATTTCCGTCTAATGAACATGGTCAAGAGGATAATTGTTAAAGGTTCGGGTAAAGAGGCGAGAAGATATGAGTCTGAAATTCCAGATAGCAAGGGATTGCAAGTGGGGGAGAAGAAAGAAGAGTGGAAAGTTACAACGTCTGGACCATTAGTTATCGCTGAGTTGTTTTCTGTTTTGGGCTCTCTTGGTCTAATAGAAGAGCCGGATGCCTCCGAAGGTTGATTTACTTGTCCTATGGGCTTAAAATCGTGATATCGTGGAAAAGAGTAACCTTGTGAATGTAGGAAGTGTTGAAAATCCAGTGTTGGTGCCACAGGAGGTAGTTGCAGGAGATGGGTCGGAAGTGGAGAGACTGTGGTATGAAAGGCTGGCTGGAGGGTCGATAATAGTTCCGGATGAGATTTTAGGCATGCTCTTGAAAAAGGGAGATGATGCGAAAAAGAGTTAAAGTTTCTGCTCCAGGGAAGTTAATTTTGTCTGGAGAACACGCGGTGGTGTATGGATATCCGGCTTTGGTAGCGGCGGTAAATAAAAGATTGAGTGTGAACGAAAGACTTGAGATCAAATCGGATATACCGGTAGGTTGTGGCATGGGTTCCTCTGCGGCTTATGCTGTAGCTATTTCGACTATTAAACTTGGGGACTTGGATAAGGAAAAAATTAATGAGATGGCTTATGAATTGGAGAAGAAACAACATGGCAATCCAAGTGGTGCAGATAACACGGTTTGCACTTACGGGGGTTTTTTGTGGTATCGGAAGGAAGTGGAGGGATTTAAGATCTTTTCGCAGATTGAACAAAAAAGATCAGCACTCGAGTTGCTGGTGCACAACACCGGGAAACCGCAAGAATTAACAGGCGAGATGGTTTCGTATGTAGGCGAGCTATATAAAAACAGTCCTAAAAAGATATCTATGATTCTTCAAGACATTGAGAAAATGACCCGTGATTTTTTGAAGTTTTTGATGGGGCAAGAGATAAATTTATTGGAGCTGCTTAAAGAGAATGAGAGGTGTTTAGAGGAGTTGGGAGTGGTGTCTGAATCAACTAAAAAACTGGTGAGAGATATTGAGAAGATTGGCGGGGCGGCTAAAGTTTCAGGTGCGGGAGGAAAACAAGGCGCTTCAGGTATAATTCTGATATATCATCCGGATATGGAAAAATTAAGGCATTTTTTATCACGACGGGGGAGAGAAGTTATGCATGTGAAATTGGGAGAAGAAGGAGTGAGATACGATGGAGAAAGTTGAGGTATCGACCCCCGGAAAGTTAATGCTGTTTGGAGAGCATGCAGTGGTTTATGGACGGCCATGCATTGTTACAGCGGTTGATCGGAGAATGAAGGTTAAAGTCGAGCCTATGAAAAATCAAGGGATAGAAATTGCAGCTCCGGATGTGGGGGTAGAAAAGCTGTCATTAGGTGTGCAAGACTTGGAGAGTACAGAGATTCCAAAGGGAGCGAGGTTTATAGTTGCCGCGCTGAGGAATTTTTCCCGGAGATATGGTGTTTCTTCGGGGATTAAGGTGACGACAGAAAGTGAATTTTCCAGCGAATTTGGTTTTGGCAGTTCGTCGGCGGTGACTGTGGGGACGATAGCGGCTCTGTCGTGGGGGGTGGGTGAAAACTTGAGTAAGGAGGAGATGTTTAGGCTGGCTTATCAATCTGTTTTAGATGTACAAGGGGTAGGTTCGGGATTTGATATCGCCGCAGCGGTTTGGGGGGGGACGTTGAGTTTTATTGCTGGCGGGAGAGAGGTAGTGCCGTTGTTGGCACCCAGGCTTCCTCTGGTAGTAGGGTATACGGGTATAAAAGCTGATACGACGGTGTTAGTAAAGGATGTTGCACGAAAGCGAGAGGTTTGGCCGAATTTGATTGATGGAGTGTTTGACTTAATGGCCGTAATTAGTAAATTGGCGAAGGAGGTTTTGGAAAAGGGAGAGTGGGATAGGGCAGGGGATTTAATGAACTCAAACCAGGGGTTATTGGAAGCGCTGGGGGTGAGCACCATTGAGTTGTCCAGGTTGATTTTTTCAGCGAGGCAAGCTGGAGCTTGGGGAGCAAAATTGTCGGGAGCGGGGGGAGGAGACTGTATGATTTCATTGGCTGAGGACGAAGAGAAAGTAGAGCGTGCGATTCGTGACGCTGGTGGGGTGGTGATTAAGGTGAGAACGGGAACGGAAGGCGTGAGGAGGGAGGAAATATGAAAGCGGTTGCAAAGGCACCGGCCAATATTGCTCTAATTAAGTTTTGGGGGAAGAGAGACGAAAATCTTAGGTTGCCTAAGAACAGTTCTATTTCGATTAACTTGTCGGAGATTTTTACAGTTACTTCAGTAGACTTCAGTGGTGGCTTGGATGACGACGGAGTAGTGATCGACGGCATTAAAGTTGACGGGAAAGAAAAAGAAAGGGTAATAACACACATTGACCGGATCAGAAAAATGGCGGGAATCAAATCAAAAGTGGCGGTATCTAGCCGAAATAATTTTCCAAAGGGCACTGGCTTAGCCTCATCAGCTTCTGGTTTTGCAGCATTGTCACTGGCAGCGACAAAAGCGGCTGGTTTGGAATTGGACGAGCGCTATCTGTCTATTTTGGCCAGATTGGGTTCAGGGTCTGCATGTAGGTCAATACCCGATGGATGGGTGGAATGGAAAGAGGGGGATACCAGCGACAAGTCTTATGCACATTCGTTGTTTGGAACAAATTATTGGGACGTTTGTGACGTAGTGGTTGTTGTTGGTAGCTTTGGGAAGAAGGTTAGTTCTACAGAAGGGCATGCTTTAGTGGAAAGTAGTCCTTTTTATACATCGCGGATAAAGGGAATGAAGCAGAAAATTGCAGATATTAAACGGGCGATAAAATCTAAGGATTTTACTAAGATGGGTGAGATTCTGGAAACCGAGGCAATTAATATGCACGTCGTGATGATGACTTCCGGTCCGTCTTTGTTTTATTGGAGTCCAAAAACGCTGGAAGTTATGTTGTTGGTTCAAGAGTGGAGAGGCAATGGGTTGGAGAGTTATTTCACAATCGATGCCGGTCCGAATGTTCATTTAATTTGCATGAAGAAAGACGTAAACAAGTTAAAGATGAAGCTGTCTATGATTGAAGGAATCGAGAAGATAATTGTTAATGGAGTAGCGAATGGGGCTAGACTGGTATAGTCGTGAAGATGGGCAATAAGGATATAGTGGTTTTAGTCGATGAGAACGACAGAGTAGTAGGTTATGGGAAAAAATTTGCAACGCATAAGAATCCGGTTCCATTGCACCGGGCGATTTCGGTTGTGATTTTTAATCCGGGGAGAACGAAGATGCTGCTGCAGCAACGGGCCGTGGGTAAAGTGACCTGGCCGTTGTTTTGGTCAAACGCATGCTGTACCCATCCGCTTCCTGGCGAGGATGACGCAGTGTGTGCTGCGAGAAGACTAAAGGAGGAAATGGGATTTGAAACCCCCTTGAGACAATTATTTAAATTTGTTTACGAAGTTAAATATGACGAGATATGGGGGGAACATGAGTTGGACACGGTATTTGAAGGAGTGTATGACGGAGAAGTAAATGCGGATGCAGGCGAGGCGGCGGGTTACAAATGGATGGACGTTTCGGAGTTGAAAAAAGACATTGAAGCAAACGGAAGTAAATACACCCCCTGGCTGAAGATTATCCTGGGCAGAATGAGTTTGTAGTCATAAAAAAACCACCACTGGTGGTTTTGGTCTCCAGACCTCCCTAAAGCTGTTTATTAACAGCTTACAGTCTAAATTGTACTACCGGGCTTGAAGCAAGTCAATGGCGAGTGGGATAATGCCCGGATTATGGAACTGAAAGAACTGGAAGAAAAA
>Ga0209541_10008038_pt1 | contig 17547 bp, 26 predicted proteins | sample RifCSPlowO2_01_FD_184027 | JGI IMG/M metagenome (GOLD analysis project Ga0209541, IMG submission 184027) | Groundwater microbial communities from Rifle, Colorado - Rifle CSP2_plank lowO2_0.1 (SPAdes) (version 2) | ecosystem: Environmental > Aquatic > Deep subsurface > Groundwater | place...
ATCATCAATAAATTTTAAATAATCTGAATATTCATTTACCATTGAGGTCACCTCCTTTTCGTTCTTGCGAACTTAATGAGTTCTTGACCTCATTTTATTTAAAATTATAGGAATGCACCAGAGCCCTAAAACAACACAATTCTATTATATGTAAGGTGTTACAAAATGACAAGACATGGTAATTTTTATAGTGGAGGTAAGGATTCATTACATCTTGAAAGTGAATCACTTGGACCACATATATATGAAAAATTAGCTCGTGTAAAAGGAGAAGATAAAATGCATAATCCAATAAATATAAATCGATCTAAATTAAAAGAACATGAAGAAGAACTAGGAAAAGTGGCAAAAGCATTGATTGAAGAAGGCCATGATCACTTCATGGAATAGTTCAACAAGAGAATTTTTAGATATAATAAGTAATAAAAAAAGTTGGTTAAGCCAATTAATACAACAAAGATACCCACCACATTTAGAGTTCAGAAGCTTGGATTATATGGTTACAATAGTTCCCGATTTAGAAAACGAAACAACAAGTCTCTCAGTAATAAAATATGAAAATAGAAGAACAATAGCTTCACATAGAATACCGAATATAAAAGGAATAGAATCTCAAGTAATTTTACAAACTTATGAAATAGCAAGAAAGCAACTATAATTAACTAATAACAGTACCTATAAATTTTTTTCCTTTTAAACAATTTTCTAAATTTTTTATTTTTCTACCATTTAATATTACCGTTTTAATTTTTGCTTTTCTAATTACTTTGGCAGCAACAAAATCCAAAACAAAATGCTGTCCAGCTCTAAACTTAATTTTCTTAGCTATTTCGTAAAAATCATCAAAAGTTATTTTATTTATTAATTTAGAATCTTTATACTCTGGACTTTTATTAAATAAACCATCAACATTTGTCAAATTCAAAAAAACATCAGCTCTTAAATATTCAGCAATTTCAGCAGCATTACCATCGGAAGTCATATCTGGTTCAAAACCCAAAGCACCACAAACAACAATATTGTGTCTCTTCAAAGCATTTTTAACATCATTTAAAGAGTCTGGAATCTTTCTCTCACCAAAACCAAACAATCCGCTTATTAACCTGGCATTTAATTTAGTTGTTGCTATTCCCATTAAACTAAAAACTTTTTCATCAGCTTTATCTTTAACTAAGGGTTCTATATACTTTCTTGCTGTATTTCCTCCACCAGTGACTATAACAATTTTCTCTTTTTGGGCTAATCTCTTAATGAATTTTTCAAAATTAAATAGAAATTTATAATCAACATTATTAGGAATAATAATACTTCCACCCAAGGACATTACAATTACCATCTTTTATATTGTTTTGTACACTTTTATTTTTTCGTGAACGTTTTTCATAAAAGGATTCTTGCGGGTTTGGAAAGGGTGAAACCCTTCCTAGTCAACCATAAACAATTTTGAATCCTTAACATCAAACACTTTAATTCTCGCTCCTGCATCTAAAAAAGCGTGGGCATAATTTAAAGCAGCAAAAGCAGTTATTTTATCTCCTTTTTTTTCAAAGTATTTAGCATCCTCAAAATACCTTTTAGCCATATCTAAGAAATCTCCAGCAATTTGCTCTTTATCAAATTTAACATTTTTTTTATTAATCTTAACTTTTTTCAAAGCTTTTTCAGTAACTATAAAATACCCTTTTAACTTCTTATCAAGTCCAATAGTACGGGTTGATAAGGGCTTTCCCTTATATTCAATCATTAAGAAATAATAAAACTCAAATATATATAAAACTTTTTATGTTATTCGCTCTTATTTGAACAACTATCTCGTTCCCCATTTTGTATTCCATAAATCAAACAATGCCACCCAGTAAAGCCAGTAAATCAACGCTTCATAAAAAAATGCAAATGGGATTGAATAAAACCCAACTTTCAGATCATCAAAAAACAAAAACATATTCCGTATAAACGCTATCAAAGCAATAGATAACACAAGTGGAATAAGGAAGAGTATATCGGTAAATAAAAAATAAATAATCAAAAGTCTGGCTAACAAACTAAAAAAAGGTATAATTAATGTTAGTAAAACTTCAAAAGATAGTAAAAAACTATTTTTGAGAGCATATGGTAAAATTACAAAAGACTCTCTTAAAAAACTTTTTTTCCATCTTAGTTGTTGTTTTATATAACTAAAGACACTTGTTGGAACATCAGTATACGCAATTGCATTATCAACATATACATTTTATAACCTTTTTGTAACATCAAATTAGTTAAATGCCTGTCATCACCATAAGTACAAACCTTCCCTAAAAACTTTTGAGTAATATACCCTTCCTTAATATCTAATAAATTTTCTCTTCTATACGCAGATATAACACCAGAACAACAGGTAACAACACCAAATGAAGATAGACCCCGTCTTTCAAAAGTAAAAGCATTTTTGTATCTCGCATCTATCATCTTTGTCAAGAAATTCTTTTCACGGTTAAATGCCCTAACATTACCCGTTGTTGCTCCAACTTTGGAGTCATTAAATGGTTTAATTAATTCAATTATCGCATCTTTTTTTACAATACTATCAGAATCAACTGTAACAACAAAATCTCCTGTTGCAAAATGTAAACCAACATATTGTGCATATCTTTTTCCCCTATTCTCTTTTAATCTTACTATTTTTATCTTTGGAAACTTCTTCTTTAATTCAACCATTTTTTCCCAGGAATGGTTGGTGCTTTTATCATCAACAACAATTATCTCATTATCTCCATAAGATTCACATAAGCTACATATACAAAGGTGTAACAAATCACTTTTCTCATTATAAACAGGAACAATTATGCTTGTTTTTGCTTTTAGTGTAGGATACTTCTTACTAACCTTTAAATCACCTATAAACATTAATAAGAATCTGTACCATAAATAAACAGTAACTAGATATACATAAATTCGAAAATAAAAAATAATCATTATTAAAATTAACTTACAATACTAATTCCGCCAGGCAAACTAATCCACCAGTAATCATTATAAAGGTCTTTAAAGTTTTCATACATATCTACAAATTCAGGATTCTCATTAAGTAAATCCCTAACCTCTTCAATGCTTCTTCTCTCACCTAATTCCCCTTTATCACTAATCAAATAAATTTCCTCTTCCTTTACACCACAACCATCAACAAAAGAAACAACCATATTATTAACATTAACTGTATCTGATGAAATTGAGGCTTTATTTGCACTTTTGTCATAAGTAACTGTAATTGTATCAGAACCATCAACACCCTCTAAAACCAATTTGTTTTCATTAATCTCTGAAATATCATTCACTTTAAAATCTACTGAAAGTCTATTCTCTCCATCTGTTCCAACAAAATTTCCCTTTCCACCTTTAGAATTCTTTAAGTACGTTGAAAAACTTAATTTACCATCACTTCCTTCTGCTCTTACAGAGCATTTTTCATCAACAACAGTTTCAGTTTTAGGTTCAACATCAAAATCGCGATAAAACAAAGTATTGACTAACTCAGAATAACTGGCTTTTTCAGTTCCAGCTTCAGTTTGAATATAAACAGGTACATTAAAGTCTTTAGCAAAACTACCAGTTATACTACTTGCAATTACAAAAAAACTCCATAACCCCAAAACAATAAATACAAAGAACCACTTAAAAACCAATTTAATTCTTTTTAACATTTTAACCTCTTTTTTCATAATTAAGATGCTCCTTCTTTTAAATTTTCCTTACCACTGATTTAGACAAAAATTTTTAATGAATAAAACATTATTATTTTAAAGTGATTAAAAAACTTAATAAATAGAAAAGTAAAATATATGTTCTGGAGGTGATATTATGCACAATAAACCATGGTTAACAACAATTATCCTATTAATTGGTGTACTATACCTATTACAAGACATAGGCTTTAGTCTTGATTGGTGGACCATAAGATGGTACACAGTACTATTCCTAGTAGTAGGATTAGCGCACTGTTGCAACAATTCTGACAAAGCTAAACCTAAAAGAAAAAGAAGATAATCGCTTTTTCTTTTTTTCATATTATTAAAAGTATCGGGTTTTTGAGTTCTTATTATTTCTTATCATTTTTTTCTTGTAGGTTTGGAAAGGATGCAATCCTTCCTTAGTAAACGCTTTTCTAAAGGGTTCAAGGAGTTGATAAGAACTTTGTAGTGGAGATTATATTTACAAAGGAATTGATAAGAACCATGGGTTCTTATATATAAAGTATATATAATATAGTAAAAAACTATTTAAGGAACTTCTAATACTTATATTTTTATGTCATCAACAAAGGATTTAATTAAGAATTGTTTGTTAGGCAGAAAAATGTGTTCTTTTATCAAAGGCAATAAGGTGTATTAACACCCTTTCCTTTTTTGATTCTAAACTTTAAGGGGTGAAACAAAATGCAAACAAAAATACAAAACCAAGAAACAAATGGAACGTGCTTTGTATGTAATGAAGTAATTACAAATCCAATATGTCCAGAATGTCTTAAAAAACAGATGAAGATATGGTTAACAAATAAAGCCCCAAAACTTACACCTATATTAGAAATACAAGCACTGTCCGAACCAGAAGAAGATAGCGTAAAATGTATTTTATGTGGTGAAGGAATGGAAATATGCAATTACTGTTACACAACAGAAATACACGAATTAATAAAATTACACGAACCTAAACTAGCACAAGAATTTGAGAAACTCTTTGGTTTAAACAGCTACTAAAAACATTTATAAATTTACCTTTTTTCTTTATTTAGATGTGTAAACAATGCAAACTAAATCCAGTAATTACTTTTCCAAGTAATAATATACAGCTATGTAAATCTTGTTTTATAAGATACTTTGAAAAAAAAGTAAGAAAAACAATACGGCAGTACTCATTAATAGAAAAAAACGATAAAATTCTTGTTGCTTGTTCTGGTGGAAAAGACAGCACAACACTAATCTATATTTTGCATAACCTGCCAATAAAAATGAAAATAGAAGCAATTACAGTAGACTCATTGATAGGAGATTACACAAGAAAAAATATAAAAAACCTGGAAGAATTCTGTAAAAAGAATAAAATAAAATTACATATAGTCTCATTCAAAGAAGAATTTGGTTACTCTCTCTGTTATATGATGGCCAGATTAAAAGCAAAAGATAAAAAATGTAATTCATGTAGTGTTTGCGGAGTTTTAAGAAGATACATAATAAATAAAAAAGCAAGAGAATTAAGATTTAACAAAGTTGCAACCGGTCATAATTTAGATGATGAAGCACAATCCTTCTTAATGAATGTTTTTAAAAGCGATATGAAAGTAACAGCAAGATTAGGGCCAAAAACAGGAATAATAAAAACAAAACACTTTATACCAAGAATAAAACCCCTTTATTTTTTAACAGAAAACGAAACAACAATATATTCAAAATTAAAAGGTTTTAAAATCAATTATGAGAAATGCCCTTGTTCAGAAAATGTTTTCAGAAGGGAAATAGAAACTGTTTTAAATAAACTAGAAAAAAACCATCCTCAAATAAAATATTCTATTGTTAATTCATTCCTAGAAATACTCCCAGTAATAAAAGAAAAATACAAAACAACTCAAGAAATACAAATCTGCAAAAAATGCAAAGAACCAACTTCTAGTGTAATTTGTAACACTTGTGAAATTTTAGAAAGAATAAGATAACTAATTAAACAAAAAAAGTAAAAAAGCAGTATTCTCATCAGCTTTTAAAGAATGAACAGCACTCTCTTCCATAAATATAAGAACACTTGGTTTCATTTCAATGTCTTCACCCTCAAGATTAAAAATTCCTCTTCCCTCAATAACATAAACAAATCCCTGTTTTGTAGAAGTATGCTCTGAGATTTCTGTTCCTTTTGCCATACAAAAAAGAGAAACATTCAATTTATTATTCTTTAATATATCTTTACTTAATATCCCCTGTTCTGAATATCCAATCATTTTCCTAATCTCTTTAAAATTTTCCATTTTTACCTCAAACTTTTAAGAAAAGTTAATGCCTTATCTTTGTTTTTTGATTTTTCAATTCTCTCAAATTCCTTAAGCATTTTTGTTTTAATTGTTTTACTTAAACTCTGCTCAGCCATAGGATAAAGAATATTGTCTTCTTTATAAATATGTTCCTTAAGCAAATCTGCATACCCCTTTGAATTTTTTATAACTTTATTTATATCACTTTTCTTCAATCCATCTTCAATGCCTTTTACAAAATCCCTGCCAAGATTATGTTCGTATAACATTTGTTCTACGGGGTTACAATGCATCTCAACAGTATCCTTGCACAATTCCTTAAATAAAAGATCTTCCTCTTTTGCATGATGAAATTTATCAGCATAATTCCTTATAAAATCAATTGCTCTTTCAAAGAAATCTCTATCAATCTCTTTTTTCTTTTCCATAACTTCACATTTTTCTAAAAGAAAATCAATAAATTTCAAAATATTTTCATGTTCTTTTAAAAGCATATCAGTAGGTGATTTCATTTTTAACTCCATTTACTTCTTTTTATTCTTATAATTTTTAATAGCTTCCTTAAGAGCACTCTCACCCAAAACACTACAATGCACTTTTAATACAGGAACATCCTTCCCACCCATTAAATCCAAAATATCTTTACTTTTAATCTTCAAAGCTTCATCAATAGTTTTTCCTTCGACTAATTCACACATTGCATCAGATGCTGCAATTGCCATACCACAACCAAAAGTATTAAATCTTATTTTTTTAATTACTCCTTTCTTATCTACCTTAAGATAAATCTTTAACAAATCACCACAATTTGGATTACCCACTTCACCAACAGCATCTGGATCTTTTATTTTTCCAGCATACTTAGGTTTCAAAAATCTTTTCATAACTTTTTTATTATACATTTTAACTCCTCAAGGGACTTATTTTTCTTAATTTACCAACGTGTTTTACTAAATTTTCTAAAACATAATCAATATCTTCCTTTGTAGTAAATCTACTTAATGTAAATCTCAAAGAACCATTGGCTAATTCTTTGTTTAAACCAATAGCTATAAGTACATGACTGGGTTTTAGTTCTAAAGATGAACAAGCAGAACCACTTGAAACACAAATTCCATTAACATCCAAATAAGCGCCTAAACCCTCTCCCTCAACATGTCTAAAACAAAGATTTGCATTATTACACAATCTCTCTTTTCTAGGACCATTTAATAAAACATCATCAATATCTTTTAAAACACTATCAATAAAATAATCTCTTAACTTTTTCATATGTTCAACATGTCCAGATTTACAAAGACTAACAGCCTTTGCAAAACCAACAATACCGCTTATATTTTCAGTGCCCGGTCTTATTCCTCTCTCATGTGCTCCACCCTGATACAAAGGTTTAATCTTTACACCCTCCCTTACGAATAAAGCACCAACACCTTTTGGACCGTGAATTTTATGTGCTGAAAAAGACAATAGATCAACATTAACTCTTTTTACATCAAGAGGGGTTTTAGTAAAGCTCTGTACTGTATCACTATGAAACAATACACTATTCTTTTTACAAATTTTACCAATCTTTTCAATATCTTGTATTGTCCCAATTTCATTATTTCCTTGCATAATACTAACTAGTGCAGTTTTATCTGTTATACTCTTTTCTAACTGTTCTAAATCAATAAAACCCTCTTTGTCTACATCTAAATAAGTAACCTTAAACCCCTCTTTCTCTAATTCTTTACAGGTGTTTAAAACCGCATGATGTTCTATATTGCTAGTTATAATGTGATTCTTCTCTTTATCATTGTAAACAACACCCTTTATTGCTAAATTATCTGATTCAGTTCCGCCAGAAGTAAAAATAATCTCACTTGGTTTTGCTCTTATACTTTTAGCAACTGTCTCTCTTGATTCTTCTAAAACTCTTTTTGCTTCCTGCCCTTTTCCATGCACCGAAGAAGCATTTCCAAATTTTTCAGTAAAATACGGCAACATAGTTTTAACTACTTCAGAATCTACCACTGTTGTTGCCCCATTATCCATATAAACAAATCTTCTCATATTCTCAAACACCTCTTACAATACTTTTTTTCATGTTTTTCAATAAGTTTTAAAATAGGTGAAATAGTCTCCTTATTTAACGAATAAACAATTCTTTTACCATATCTTTTATTTGTAACAATACTGCAAATTCTTAAACTTTTTAATGCATGAGATAATTTACTCTGTTCAACTTTAAGTTTCTCACCTAAATCCTTAACAGACATATCCCTCTCTGATAAAGAAATAAGTATCTTCATTTTCAAGGGATTAGCTAAATTACTAAAAAATATGTAATTTACATTCATATGAACACAAATTCATATGTTATATATAAAGATTTCTATGCTAAAACAAAATCTTTAATAAACCTAGTCACTTAAATCAACAAATGAACTTTTACTCAAAAATAGCTAAATCATACAATGAACTACATAAAGAAGAACAAGAACAAAAACTAAAAATAATAAAAAAACATCTTAAAATAAACAAAAACACAACCTTATTAGATGTAGGCTGTGGAACAGGTTTATCTCAAAAACCTTTCATAAACAAATGTAAATGCATAGGAATAGATCCAAACAAAGAACTTCTAAAATTAAATCCATACCCACACTTAAAAGCAAAAGCAGAAAAACTACCATTTAAAAATAAATCCTTTGACATAGTAATTTCAGTAACTTCCTTACACCACTGCAATCTAAAAAAAGTAATAAAAGAAATAGAAAGAGTGGCAAAAAAACAAATAGCAATTAGTTTTTTAAAAAAATCAAAAAAACTAGAACAAGCAAGACAATTATTAAAAAATTATAAACAAACAGAACAAGAAAAAGATATTATTTTTATAAAAACTATTTAACCTGACTCAACTTCTTCTTAATTATTCCAGCAGCACCTCTAACAGCCAAATAAGTTCCACCAACAACTAACACGGGACCCGCTCCAAGTAAAACAGCAGAAGCACCTGCAGCAGTCAATAACGCAGTATCATTATCAGTTATAAACCTAGTAATTTTATGTTTAACTCTTACTGAAGTTTCTGCAGCTGGATCCATCTCTAAAATAAGTCTTCCATTTTTAAAAACTTTAATCCAATTTACTTCTTCACTAACTAAAATTGCAGTAGAATTTTTAATTGCATTAGTAATACCAGATGCAGCGGCGTGTCTTGTTCCAAAACCCCTAACAGCCTTTGAAAATTTTAATCTTACACCATAAGCCACAACCCTTCCATCACTAGAAACTAAAGTAGCACCATCTAAAGTAGCCAATTTTTCAATAATAGCACCAATACCTTTTTTGTCAATAATGTAAGGTATATGAATTTGCGGAAATAATTGTTCATATACTCCTTTAAATTTATTTCTCGAAGTTACTACAAATAAGGCCCCTTTACGTTGTTTGGCTATTCTTTTTCCAATTTCCAATAAAATTTCACAGGTTCTTTCTTCTTTCATTTTATTATATATATTGTTTTTTAATTAATACAATATATATTAATTTCCCTCTATTTATAAATTTTTTCAATTACTTTATTGTTAAGTTAATGCTTAATTCTTAATTTAATCTTAAAATTAAAAAGAAAAAACTAAATACTGTACATCTTTTGCAAACCACTTACGTCTGGTTGCTCAAGTGTTCTCTTCTGTATTTCATTATAATTAGAATAACCATGCATTGTTACTGCTGAACACGCCGTACTATAAATATCACCAAGTCCTACACTATGCCCAAGTTCATGTGTTGCTATATTTTGTAAATCCATTACTCCTGAACTATTTGTTGCATCTCCCCAAACAAATTTTGTATTGAATAGCATATCAAATTCAACTATCTTTTTACCAACCCGCGTATACCATATACTTGTAACTGCTATTACATTATCACTTGGATAGTCGCCAAAAGCAATTGCATTTTGAAAGTTTTGTATACCATATTGAGCACTATAATCCACAGTATATATATCATTAAATAATTCACTAGATGTTACCATATCCCATGTTTCTGCAGATGTTGATATAGCTCCACTAACAAAATCATTTGACAAATTTTGTGGATTCAAGGGATTTATTGCATAATTAACTGGTAAAATATTCCATTTGACACCAAGTAACTTATAACAAGTTTCAGTTTTTATCGGCTTTCCAGGACTTTCTGGTTTTACATAATGTATAAAATCTACTCTTTCTAAATCCCAATTTTCTCCTATTACTGGTGAATTTTCCGGAGCCTTTGCATTCTCTCTTGCTTTGTCATTTGCTGGGATCAACATAGAAGCCATAACACTTACTGACAAAATTACTATTGCTAAAACCAAAATAGACAGATATTTTACTCTCATTTTAATCATTATATTTAAAAAGAAGCAAATATATTTAAAGATTTGCTTTTAAAAGTATTTAAATCATATATTCAGTTAATTTTATATACTTTTAATCACAATTAAAACTCATGACAGAAGAAAAACTAAGACACTCAACAGCGCATATATTGGCATATGCAATCAAATTATTGTATCCAAAAGTTAAACTAGGAATAGGTCCCTCAATAGAAAACGGTTTTTATTATGATTTTGATAATTTGAAAATTGCTCCTTCTGATTTAAACAAAATAGAAGATAAAATGAAAGAGTTAATTCAAAAAAATCTAGAATTCAAAAAAATAAAAGTAACAAAAGAAAAAGTAAAACAAATATTAAAAGATGAACCCTATAAACTAGATCTCTTAAAAGAAATAAAAGATCCTATTTTTTACAAATGTGGAGATTTCACAGATTTATGTGCTGGCCCGCATATAACATCAACAAAAGAGATTAAAGCATTCAAACTAACAAAAATAGCAGGTGCTTACTGGAAAGGCGATTCTAAAAATAAAATGCTAACTAGAATTTATGGTGTAGCTTTCAAAACAGAAAAAGAACTAAAAGATTATTTATTTTTATTAGAAGAAGCAGAAAAAAGAAATCATATAAAATTAGGAAAACAATTAGATCTATTCTCCTTTCATCAAGAAGCTCCTGGTTTTCCATTCTGGCATCCAAAAGGCCTTACTATCTGGAATGAATTAATGAAGTACTGGAGAGAGGAACATAAAAAAGATTATGTAGAGATAAGAACTCCAATGATACTAAACAAAGTTCTATGGGAACAATCCGGTCACTGGGATCATTACAAAGAAAACATGTACTTCACAAAAATAGACAACCAAGATTTTGCAGTTAAACCAATGAATTGTCCTGGCGGTATCTTAATTTACAAAGAACACTTGCACTCATATAAAGAATTACCATTAAGAATGGCTGAAGTCGGTTTAGTTCATAGACACGAGTTATCTGGTGTCTTAAACGGGTTATTCAGGGTAAGAGCCTTTTTCCAAGACGATGCTCATATTTATTGCACAGAAGAACAAATAAAAAACGAAGTTATCAAAATAATACAACTTGTTCAAAAGATTTACAAAACATTTAATCTTGAATATCATATAGAACTATCAACAAAACCTACTAAAGCAATAGGAACAAAAAATATGTGGGATACAGCAGAAAAAGCACTGAAACAAGCTCTTGAAGAAATTAAAATTAAATACAAAATAAATCCAGAAGATGGTGCTTTTTACGGACCAAAAATAGACTTCCATATAAAAGATTCACTAAATAGAACCTGGCAGTGTGCAACAATACAATTAGATTTTGCAATGCCTTCTCGTTTTGATTTAACATACGAAGGAAAAGACGGAAAAAAACACACTCCTGTAATGTTACATAGAACAGTATACGGTGGAATAGAAAGATTTATTGGTATCTTAATAGAACACTTTGGAGGAAAATTTCCATTGTGGCTTGCACCAGTACAAGTAGCAATTTTGCCAGTTTCAGATAAACATATAAAATATAGCAATAATGTAAAAGGAAAATTTGAAGAAAAGGGGATAAGAACAGTTATAGATGAAAGACAAGAAACAATTCCCAAAAAAGTTCATGATATACAATTACAAAAAATACCGATAGTAATTGTAATAGGCGACAAAGAAATACAAAATAAAAATTTAACAATAAGAACACTGAACGGAAAACTAAAAACAATGAAAGATGAAGAATTATTAGAAAGTGTAAAAGAGGACATAGAAAAAAGAAAATGCTAACAAAATTAAAAGAAACCATAAAAAAACTTGAGTCTTCTAAACTTTTTAAAGATTATAAAAAAACAAATCCAGATACATACTTAACTTCTACTTTTTTAATGACGGAAAACCTAGAAGGAGATTGGCAACTAGATTATTACTCAATAAAATCAAAAAAAATAACGTCTTTTGTAATAAAAGATAAAGTAAAAAGTATGCCCGAAACAAAACCGTTTCAAGAAAAAGAGTCAATTATTGAAAGATTAGATATAGACAAAGCAAAAATTGATTTTAAGAAAGTCATAAAAATAGCAGATAAATTAAAAAGAGAGAAATACAAAAATGAAATTCTAACGAAAAAAATTATAGTTTTGCAAAATCTAAAAGAATTTGGTCATATATGGAACTTAACTTTTTTAACATCTTCTTTTAAAACTTTGAATATAAAAATAGATGCTTCTTCAGGAAAAATTTTAAAAGAGAATTTAGCCTATTTAATTACTTTCACAAAGAAATGATCAAATAATTTTCAAAACCTTTTTCTTACTTTTAAACCCTCTCAATATCTTTACTTCCTTTCCAAAATACTTTCTTAATACCCCAATTAATTCTAAATTAGCTTCTCCCTTATCAGCTCTAGTCTTTAAACTAACTTTATAATAATCGTCAACTCTTTCAATTTTAGTCTCCTTAGAACCAACTTTAACAATTACATTTATTTCCATAATCCCAAGACTTCCTCCTCCATAAAATGCATATTACTAGGTATTATAAAACACTGAGGATATTTAACAAACACTCTTTTAATAATCTCTTTTGCTTTTCCTATTTTTATTTCGGGTTCATCACTTCCAACCCCACCAACACCAACACACAAGGTATCTTTTTCCAAACCACAATCAATCAAAAACTTCACACCATCATTAACAGTCATAAATTTCTTATTTTCTAGATCTAAGTCCAATAAAAACAATGTATGTAATTCTTTTTCTTTATTATTCAAATAAACTTCATAAGGTGTTTTAATATTTTTATTCTCAAAAGGTATAGAAGTAACCTTCCCATATTTATACAACTCTAAACCCAAAAAACCAATAGCACTCAAAATGGAAGCATTATGTACAATTTTAATTTTTACATCCTCTTTCCTTGCTCTTAACATTAAATCAATATGGGTTGTAGCTGCAAAAGGGTCCCCAACAACCAAAAAAGCCACTTTACTCACTTTAGCCCTTTCAATTATTGCTTCTGCTTTTTTCTCAACTAAATCTCTGTTTGCTAATTTAATCTCTTTTCCATAGACTCTTTCTAAATCTTTAATATCACAATTTAAAAAAGAAGTATAATGATCTAAATATACATAATCGCATCTTCTAACTACTTCTAAACCTTTTACACTTATATCTTTCTCATCCCACAATCCTAAACCTATAAAATACAAAGTCATACTCTCTCACCTACAACACTCCTTAACATCCAATCTTTGATTTTAATATTTATAAAAGTATCCAATTTAATTCTTCCTTTAACACCAACAATTAAAGGATATGTTCCTAATTGTCTACAAAAAGTAGTATTACCATCATAAATTTCTGTTCTTAAATCTTTTAATATCACTCCCTTAGGAACTATCTTCTTCAACATTTCAAAATCTATCTCTTCTCTTATTTTTTTAGTAGCACTATAATAATATCTCCTATTTTTTCTTAGAAATTTATTGCCAACTTTATTATAAAGTTCAGTTCCTTCAAATAAAACAACCTTCCTTATATTTATCCTTCTTAATAATAAATTAGAATCTAAAATACTTTTTAAATATTCAAAATTTTTTATAAAAGTGTTCTTGCTCTCTCCCTTTAACCCATATAGTAAATTTATCCCTGGTAAAAAATAAGGCATTCCATTTGCACCTCTTTTACTCCCATATTTATTAATTATTTTAACAGCTCTTAAAACGTCTTTAGAATTACAATTTAAATTATTCTCCTTAATCACTTTTTCATCAAAACTCTCAACACCAAAAGCAGCAACATTTCCTTCAGTACAATATTTTACTATATCTTTTGTTAATTTTTCATTAACAAAGACTGGATTGACATTATCAATATGCAAAACTTTTACTTTTAACTGCTCTCTTATACTTTTTATCAGTTTACTTGCTTCAGGATAAGAATAAAAACAACTTTGTTTACCAATTCTAAAATATCTAACACCTAAGTCATAAAATTTTTTTACCTCATCAAAAACATCTTTTGCTGTTCTATGCTCAAATTTGCTTTTCAAAGGTTCTGTACAAAAACTACAGCCCTTTCCTCTTTTACAACCCCTAGAAGTCTCTATTTCAATAATTCTTAATTTATCAATCTGTTTAATAACTTCTGCACCCTTCAAACAATACTTACTAACTTCATCGTAACTAAAATTAAAATTCTTTATCTCATCGAAAATGTCTAAACTGGTTTTCTCAAAAAATCTTCCACCTTCAACACTTGTTCCATAAACAGCCGGTCCAGTTAATATTTTCTTACAATTTAAATCTCTAATTAATTCCTTAATCTCTTTTAAAGTTCCTGGTCTAGCACTTAAATATTTTCCAGGAGTGTGAACACCCAAAATAACAATCAAAACTTTAGTTTTCTTTAAAATTCTCTCAATATCATCATAATTTTTACTTAAATTATAAATACTAATATTAGTCTTGCCACTTTTTTTAACTTCGGGTACTTTTAAATCATATTTTTTAAATAACCTTAAATCATCTATTGTTAAATAATAAGCATCCCCTAAATAACCATAAATATATCTCGGATAAACACCCAAATACGGTGGAACTCCCAATCCACTTGGTTCATCTGTATAACAATCAAGAATTGTATATGTCATATTTTCTCAACAAAGCTCCAGCAACAAAACCAAGAATTAGATAATATAAATTTATTCTTAAGAAAAACAACAAAAAAGGCACTAAAAACAAAATTAAACTGAACAAAATTCTCAAATTTTTCTTTAAAGCTCCATAAAAAATACCTAAAACAAATATAAAAGAGCTGTTTAAAAAGAGATACTCATTAAAATTAATAATTAAACTTAAACCAAATAAAAAGTAAAGAAGAACAAATCTACTTAAAACTAAACCAATTAAAATTCCAATATAAAATAAATAAATTTTAAAGCCAAAGTAAAACAAGAACAAAACGAATAAACTTAAAAGAATTTGGAATGAAAGAACAAACCATTTCTCTCCATTTTTAATCTCTTCTTTAACAAAATCCTTAAGAATATAACCAATAACTAAACCAAGAAAACTTATTACTACTATTAAAATATCGTACAACATAAAGTAAATATCTAATTAGAATTATAAAAAACTTTCTAATTTTATTGTCTTGTCCTTCTATGCACCCAATCTAAAATCATCTGTTCTCTTCTCTTTTCTTCCCATTCCCTATCAGCTTCCACATCTAAAATTTTTTGCTCTCTTAAATCATTTCTCCACTCTCTTTCTTCGTCCCACTTTTTACCCCTCTCTTCCCGAATCAAAGACCTATCCTCTCTTCCTTCATCCCACTGTTTTAATTTTTCTTCCCTAGAATCATTCCAATCAGTAAAATACGTATAATCATACATAACAGACCGATCATACTGTCTACTTACATAAACAACATCACGTTTTACTTTTTTAGTACATCTCCATTCAGAATAAGAAATTTTATCACAATTATAATCTTCATAATAATTATTACTATTATAATACGAGTTATCATAACTATTATCAACTATATCATAATAAACAGAATACGCACTAGCAACATCTACAAAAAACAACAATAAAACAAAAACAAAGTATTTCTTCATAAAACCAAATAAATTCAGTAAAATATTTAAAGATTTTTATAAAAAAATCACAAAGTTTTTAAAAAGTATAGTTTTAATTTACCAGTATACTCTCTAAATTCAGTATTTTTTGGTATATTAATACTAATTTTAACACTTTTATTACCCTGTAAAACAAAATTATTCTCAGAAAAGGAAACCCATTTCTTTATTTTACCAAAAGGAACAATAATCACTTTAACTTTATTAACACTACTAAAATCTAAAAATTTAAAGGCGCTATTTCCAGGAGCAACAGTTCCAAAATACAAAGCACTAGTATCTGTATTAAAACCAACATAATTATCAACTTTAACAAACATATCAACTTCTTTAGAACTAAACAAAAAACTAAATAAAACCAATAAAACAATTACAATTATTATTGGTAAAATATATCTTCGTCCCATTCTTCAGTTTTCTTCTCTTTATGGATATATCTAAACATTAAATACAAAACTAATAAAATAAGAATAAGTATTAAAACCAAAATAAAAAGTTCAAGGGAATAACCACCAATAACCTTTCCTCCACTACATAAAACCCTGAATTTAGCATCATTACTTCTTGATTCACTCCCACCAAAAATATTTATTTTTAATAAATACTCGCTAGGATCCAAATTAACAGTATTAATATAACTTGTTAAAACAATATTTGAGTCTTTTCCTAAATAATCTGAATTTGTTTTTAAAGTGCCAACTTTTAAACCATTTCTTATTATATCAACCACACCATTAATCTCAACACTATCACCTTTATTCTTAACAAAAATTTTAAGTTCTGCTTTTTCTCCACTTACAACATCATTAATTTCAACACTGGTAATCTCAAAATTAACAGAACCAGAACCCGGAAAACCACCAGTATTATCTCCTGTTTCTCCAAAACCTGAATCTACATTAGATTCACTTGAAGTTACATTGGAAGAAACACCACCACAACTTACAAAATTCCCACCATTATCTATAATAACTCTAACCATATTAGCAACTTTAAGACCCAACATACCACCAGAAAGTCTTTCTTCTGCACCAACTCTAATCTCGTATTTTCCAACAGGCAAATTACTAGGTAAACTTAAATCAAAATTAAATCCATTTTTATACTCTCCCTCACTAAAAATAAGTGTATCTGTATTAAGATTTACATTAAACAAATTATTAAAACACTTGTAATCAACGATTGTAGTTAATTCCATACTTTTATCTTCATTATTTATTACAAATACTTCATAAGTATTTTTTACACCAGATTCATATTTAACATTAAGAACAGGGGGTGATATTAAAAAAGCAGAAACACCAGAACAAATTAGAATAATAAAAAAGAACAAAAGTAATATTTTTTTAAACATTTTATCATCTTAAACTGATGCTGTCCCTACAAGAGTTACTGTAGAACTTTTAGTTCCTGTTGCTGGTTCATCAGCAGGCACTTTAATAGAAATCTCTACTAGTGCTTCATCATTGGTATTTTGATAATGGAGACGACCAATTGCTAAAACAGCGTTTAAAGGATTTCCAGTA
>Ga0209541_10008042_pt1 | contig 17541 bp, 23 predicted proteins | sample RifCSPlowO2_01_FD_184027 | JGI IMG/M metagenome (GOLD analysis project Ga0209541, IMG submission 184027) | Groundwater microbial communities from Rifle, Colorado - Rifle CSP2_plank lowO2_0.1 (SPAdes) (version 2) | ecosystem: Environmental > Aquatic > Deep subsurface > Groundwater | place...
TCGAGCGAGGGGAGTGGCACTTCATACAGCACGAGCGCTTGGCACTCTTTTTTGTTTACCTTTTCTTGCACCGCAAGCGAGTACAGCAATTTTTTGTCCGTGTACAGCACGCCCATCACAATCGGTGGCTTTGAATTTACCAATGTTTTTGCTGCGTTAAAAATTGGTTTGCCGTCTGCATCTTTTGGAAACACTGACGGTGAAATTATTTTTTCTGTGTAACTTTTGCCATCCGGGGTGAGCAACAACAACTGTCCTGAGCTGCGCTCAATGCCAAGAATGTTTTTTGTATCGGTGGTCGTGAGTTGAAACACGCCGGGTGTATTTGCTTTGAAAATCGTAACAAATTCATAGCGTGCGCTGCTGAAATTTACCCCACCTTCAAGGCCGGCAAATTTAGCTAATCCAAGGATTTCAATGGTTTTGTAGCGGATGACGTGTGGCCATGAGCTACCGCGGAATTCAAAAATGCTCGTCATACCTCCCACAAAAAAGGTGATCCCGAGTGCAATGACGATCAGTGCGGGGGTGCGAACTTGTTTTTTGCGCAAAAAATTTCCACACCGCGCAAGATACCCGAGCATTACATTGAAGAATGCGTTCATACGACAAAAAAATTATTGACCCTATCCTAACATATTGAACTTGTGCATGCAAGCTGGCTCGTGCTATGATTTTTCCCTATGGAAGACCGAGGGAAAATCATTATTTTTGGGAGCAATGGCATGGTTGGGCGTGAGTGTGCGCGTGCGTTTGCGGGTAGCGGTGATGTCGTGTTGCTCACGCATGCCGATTGCGACATCACTGACGCCACTGCGGTCGCGGCTATTTTTGCCGTGCACCGACCCGCGGTGGTGATCAATTGTGCCGGCATGATTGATGTGGGAGCGTGCGAAAAAAATTCTGAGTTGGCGCGACAGGTGAACGCAGACGGTCCGCGCACGATCGCAGAGGCGCTTCGCAATCAGCCGGTCACGGACGTGACGTTTGTGCAGATGAGCACGGCGTATGTATTTGACGGTACGCAGCAGGTATATTTTGAAGATGATGAACCGAATCCAATTAATGTGTACGGCGCTACCAAATTCGAAGCCGAACAACAGATAACCTCAATTTTAACCAACACGGCCATTCGATATTACATTGTGCGAACTGGATGGTTGTATTCTGAATTTAAAAAAACGTTCGTGGACATGGTTGTCGAATTGGTGCGCGCCGGCAAGCCATTCACGGCGGTCACTGACCAGTGGGGTGAGGTGACGTGGACTCGACAATTGGCTGAGGCAATGCAATCATTGGTGTTTGATATGCCGCATCATCCGGCTGGTGTTTATCATCTGACGAATGCATCCGCACAGCCAGTTTCAAAATACGAAATTGCGGTTGCGTGCGCTGCGGCGATGGGCGCTGATCAGGCGCTGATCGTACCAGGTGAATCTGAGGCAGTTTTGACTGTGCAGCGTCCCCGGTATTCGCACCTGCGCACGAACAAAGGAGCTGCGTTGCCACCGTGGTACGAGGCACTCTCAGAATATCTCAAACAGCAATATGGATGAGGCGGTAAGATTGCGCGTCTGTTTTTTTGGTGATTTTGATCCAGAATACAATCGGACGAAAATGTTGATTGAGGGGTTGCGATTGAAGGGCGTTGAAGTTTTGTTGTGCCACACGCGTGAACGGTCGAAAAAAAAATATGTTGAATTGTGGCGACAGTTTCGGTTGATGAAAAATCAGTGCGATGTCGTGGTGCTTGGATTTTCTGATGATCGGTGGATGCCGCTTGCCGCGCGCGTGATTGTGGGCAGAAAAAAAATCATGTGGGATTTGTGGTTCTCATACTACGACAATTGGGTGTTTGATCGAAAATTGGTGAAGCCACACTCTCTGAAGGCTTTGTTTCACTGGTCATTTGATTGGGTTAATTGTCGGCTCGTTGATGGAGTCGTTTTGGATTATGTGACACATATTAATTATTTTCGCGACACGTTTGGAGTGAATCCAGCGCGCTGTTTTCAAGTCAATGGCACGGCTGACACGTGTGTGTTTTATCCACAACCAAAACCAACGGCGGCTGCTGGAAAATTTCGCGTTGAATATCATGGAAAATATATTCCGGTGCAGGGAGTTGAGGTGATTGTGCGCGCTGCGAAATTGCTTGCGGATGATCCGGACATTGTATTCACCATGATTGGCGATGGCCAAGAATATAAAAAAACGCGCGCGTTTGCCACTGAGCTTGGCGTCGGCAACATTGAATTTTTACCGTTTTTGCCGCTCAAAGAACTGCCACCCTACATTGCTGCTGCGGATGTGTGTCTGGGGTTAATTGGTGACGTTCCACGCGTTGCACGCACGGTTGCAAACAAGCTTTATGAAGCGACGGCAATGGGACGCGTGTGCATCACCGCGGATGTGCCGGCAATTCGAGAAATTTTTACGGACGGTGTTGATGTGGTGCTCGTGAAGCAGGGAAGCGTGGAAGATTTGGTGGAAAAAATACGGTATTTGAAAGCAAACCCAGAGATTACGGCGCGTCTGTCAGCGGCGGCGTATCAGACATTTGTTCGTTGCTGTTCGCCTGACGTAGTTGGAACGAAATTGACCGGCGCGCTCGCAGTGCTTTTGGGAAAACGGATCGTATGAATTTTTTTGTTGCGCTTGACTCTGCAAAAAAATATAGCATCGCGGCCGCGCTCATTGGCGTTGTGGCAGGTGTGTATGCGCTGTGCTGGTACTATTTTACGCTTAAAATTTGGAACGGCGTTCCACCAATTTTTATAGAGGACGCTGATTTTTATTTTGCGCGAATCAAAGAAATTGTTGACGGCAACATTTTTTTTGGCAACCCCTATTATCTCGAACATCGTGGCGGCGTTGCGCCGTCATTCACCATTGCCGACTGGTTTGCAGCAATCCCGTTGTGGCTCACCCATTCGTGGACCGTCACACTCATCGCAAATACCATCGTATGGAATGGTTTGTACACATGGGTAACATACAAATTTTTTGACACCTGGAATGTTGATCGTCGCGTTTCGTTGCTGGCGACCGTTGCAGCGCTCTCGCAAACATATTTACACCTCCAGCGTCCGGTGCATATTCAGGTGAGTGCGGTGTTTTTTCCACTGGTGCTCTGGGTTTTTTCGCACTGGCTTTTACGCGTGAAGCGCGATGCGCCGTGGTGCGACGCGCTCACGGTCGTGCTTGGCGTTGTGGTGGCCGTTGGTATGTATGCGTACACCTTTGTTGGTCAAATCGGTTTGTCACTCATCGGGTTGACGTTTGTGGTGGCGTTGGTGCGTCGCCATGTCGGTATGGCAAAACAAGCGTTCGCTGCGCTCGGCATTGCGATCGTATTGTTGTTACCGCTCATTGTTTTTTTATATGGCGTCACCACAAATACATATTATGCCGCAACCATGGGAATGATCTATTCACGCGCGCCTGTTCCGATTGCCGTGACCTTTGCGCGAGTGATTGTGGTTGGACTCCTGTGGGTGTTGGCACTCCTGTGGGTGTTGCACGAGCGACTGAGTGATCTACAGAAAAATTTTTTATGGCTTACCGCCGGTTCGTTCATCGCCATGCTGATCGTTTCATTCAGCAATGTGCTCACCGGAAAATACTTGGAGTTTGGGCAGCATGTGAAACAATTTTCTTTTCCCCTTGCCGCAGCAGTGTTGGCGATCGGCGGCGCGTGGTGCGTGCACTGGCGTCGGGAGCTGTGGCGAAAAAAAATGTCGCTCGCCGTGTTGAGCCTTCTGGCGACAGTACTTTTGGTTTTTGTGGCGCGCAATGCATATTTGAGAAATCAGCTCCGATTTTTTAATCCGGACGAAGCGCGTCATGCGCAAACATATGCGCCGCCGCTTGCGTTTCTCGACCGCTACGCCGCAGAGCCATCAGTCGTTCTCTCACCGTTCGATCTATCTCGGTTTGTCAGCGTGCTCTCACGACATTCGGTTGCGTATACGCCGGCTGCATATATTTTTGCGCCGCCGCCCCATGAGCAGGAGGCGCGCTCACGTTTGTCGGGGCTGTATGTGGGTGCATTAAAAAATAACGGAGTGCTCGTGCCAAACGAAAAAAATGAATTTGGCGCGCTTCTCAACAGATTTAACGTGCGATTTGTGATGCTTGAAAAACAGGTAACTCTGACACCGTCCGTGTTTACCAAAAATTTCGGTTGGACTGTTCGCTATGAAGATGAACTGTATGTTATTTTTGAGCGACAAACAGAATGAGCGACATGCAAATACCGTCCGCCCATGCTATACTTTTGCCGCTTACTGCCAATTAATTATGACTGATCCGGTGCTCTCAATCGTGCTTCCCACATACAAAGAACGTGAAAATCTCACGGTGTTTATCCCACAGATTGAACAGGAATTTGTAGCCACGCCGATAGAAATTATCATTGTCGATGATAATTCGGCGGACGGAACGGTTGAGCTTGTTGCAGAACTCAATGCGCAGTATTCAAACGTGAGAATTATTGTTCGGCCTGCGCTGCTGGGGATCGGCTCTGCGATTCGGCGCGGGTACGACGAGGCGCACGGTGAATTTATTTTATCTTCTGATGCTGATCTTTCGTTCAGTGTTGCGGACATGCGGCGGCTGTTTGAAAAAATTCAGGAGGGATTTGATTTGGTGACCGGCTACCGACACAATGGGGGAGGGTATGAACGCAAAACTTTGTCCGTTAAAATTAAATATTTGTTCAGCAAGTTTGGGAATCAGGTGGTGCAGAAACTGAGTCGGTTGCGCACGCGCGATTTTTCCGCAAATTTTCGTATTATTCGTCGCGATGCGTGGCATAAAATTGAAACGCGCGAAAATACGAATGCGTTGCTGGCAGAAATGATTGTCAAAAGCTATCGCAAGGGTTTGCGCATCACAGAAATTCCGGTCACCTTTTCAGAGCGTCGTTTTGGCGAATCAAAATTAAATTTGTGGAAAGAGGCACCAAAGTTTTTGTTCAAGTTTGTGAAATTTCTGTTCGTCTGATGTATTCAATATGACAACACCACCGCTATACCGCAGTATATTGTTTTGGATCGGCCTCTGCGCTGTTGCGGTGCTTGCACTCGTGCCGCACGCCCGCATCGCGCGTGCGTTTGGCAGTGTGCCACCCGTTGTGGTTAGCATTATTGAAGACGACCGCTATTATTTCAGCCGGAGCAAAGAAATCGCGGACGGAAATTTTTTTATCGGCAACCCCTATTATATTGAACATGCAGATGATACGTCACCGGCTTTTTTTGTTTCAGACTGGATTGCTGCGGTACCGCATGTCTTTGGTTTTTCTGCGAATCAGGTGGGGGTGATAAACCTTGTGGTGTGGTCAGTGATTTTTTTTCTGATCGTTCTCGTTTTGTTGCAGGAACTTGGTGCAACGCGCCGCCACGCAATCGCCGCATCGCTGTTCGTTTTTATTGCGCTCTATGCACCCGTTGTACGTCCTGTGTCCATGCAAATTGTGTTTCCATTTTTTCTTTTGTTTTGTGTGATGCTTGTGCGTTGGCTCAAGGAACAATCGCTCTGGCGTGCGTTTGCACTCGCCGCCGCAGCTGCGGTGAATTTTTATATCTACACATTTTCATGGCAGATCATTGTAGTGGCGCTCGCCATTCTGTTTCTGCGGCTCGCGTTACGAAAAGATTTGACGCTGAAAAAAGTTTGTCACGTTGTCATTCCGCTTCTGGTGCTGAGCGCGCCGGCGGTTGCGTATATGATTCACCAAACAAATGCACCTTTTTATTGGGAGACAATGGAGCGCATCGGACTGGTCGCGACACGATTGCCGACCGCCGCGGCATTGCTACACGGTGTGGCACTCGTGGCAGCAAGCGCACTTTGGTATCTGTGTCGCAAAAATAATAACGGAGTGACCGCCACTGACCAGTCGGACAAAAAATATTTTTTTGTAATCATGACCGTGGCGCTCTGTATCACCGCTCTCAGCAACATCGTTACCGCAAAAGAACTTGAGCTGGGATCACACGTCGGCCGTTTTATGGATCTCTTCTCAGTCATCATCATCGCGGTAACCATTCCACACATCGCGCTTGTGCGTCGGCGCTTGGCACTGAATTTACTTTTGATTTGTTTGATTGCAGTCACCGTTGTTTTTGTGCTCAGGCGCATGTCGATTACCCGTTCGATTCTGTCGCCAGATATTGCATATAACATTGCAAATCAGGCGTACGCAGGGCCGTTGCAGTGGCTTGAGACAGAAATTAAAAATCCGTCCGTTATTTTAGCAAACGCAGATCTGTCTGAATTCATTCCAGTCATGACCAAACATTACGTTGCGTTTTATCAGACCGCCAGTTTGCAGTTGATCAGCAATCAGGAACAGATTGAGCGATATTTAATTTCGCGCCCTGATCTGATAGCGGTTGATCGCGCGATGCTGCACGACAACGTCCGTGTGTATGCAGGAACGGGTCCGGCGATTCATCAATATAAAACACATAACAGATTTGTTCGCATGTGTCGCGCGCTGCGTTTGAATGCAGTCGGCGCTGACTGCGGCGAGTATACAACAGCCGTCGAACTGCTCGGCGAAAAATATTTTGCAGATATTTTAAAAACACGTGACGCGCTTGCGGCAAATTTTGGCGCAGCTCTGGATCGGTATCACATAGAATTTTTGCTTATTGATACGAAGCGTGATCCGCAATTTGCGAGCGCAAAATTTTTCCCTGTCATAAAATATAATGACGGCAGGTTTATTATTCGCGTGCGAAATTAATAGACTTGTTATCCCCTCCGATGAGTGATAAACTGCGCGTAATTCAAAAATGATCGTATGGAAAAGCAGCGGTACTTAGAGGCGCTCAACGAGTCCGAAAAAATTATTAGAGTTTTTACCAACGAAGAAAAGCACTCTCTTTTTGTGAGCCGGATGCAAAAATTTTTTTGTCAGCCAATAAAATATATACAGCAAAATGCGTATAAGGCTGGCTTGATTACAAACGATAATTTTTTAATAAAAATGTTTTGGGGGGACACCTTGCTTCTGCCCATATCTGATGAAAATGTTATTTTGATGTATTACGCTGGTTCTCTCGGTTTAAGCGAAAGTCCGCTTACGCGGTTCATTATTCGGAATGTTGATTCAAAAACTGTTTTTTACGATATCGGTGCAAATTTTGGTTACTATTCATCACTTGCGCACGCGTTGGGGGCGGACGTACATTGTTTCGAACCGAACCCAAGTACGTTGAAGTATATTTATTTTAATTTGTCCGCAACAGAAAAAAGTACGATACAAAAATTTGCCATTACGGACACGTCAACTCGCATTACCTTATTTGATATTTTTGACTGTCATAAAAGTGGAATGAGCACACTATTCCCCGATATACTCACAGAGGTAAATCAAAAAAAATGCCGTCCCATCAAGGTGGACGCCACTTCATTAGATGAATATTTGAATCGTTTGGGGTGGCTCGAAAAATACATTCCAACGTGTATCAAGATAGATGTTGAGAATGCAGAAAGTTTAGTCATGGCTGGAGCAAAAAAACTTCTCACCGACTTCTCGCCCATAATTACGATGGAGTTGTATGATGCACCTGCTGCAATCGAGCGCACCAAAAAGGCGCTCGAGATAATTCTGTCCTATGGATATAGACCACATGAAATAACAAGCAATGGTTTTATTCAACCAACTTCTGTTCAGCTCGGAAATTTAGGAACGGCAAATACATTTGTTTTTAAGAAATAAATTCGTCCATATTTGCAGATGAGCTGGCAAATTGATCAGAGCTCTTGACGCCACTCTAGATTCACGATACACTACGCACGCTCCTCGAAACGGGCGTACCTTTGCAGCAGAGCCTTGGAAAAACGCGGAAAGTTAGGCGATTTATCCCCACTTGCACGTTTTTCTAAGTTCTGCTATAGTACTGCTCACTTTTGGGAGGATAATTTTTCCCTAACTTAAGCCACTAATAAGACGTATGGCAAAATTCGAACGCACAAAACCACACGTTAACGTCGGCACAATTGGCCACGTTGACCATGGAAAGACAACGCTCACCGCTGCAATTTTGGCAGTGGCAAGCGCACACGGTTTTCAAGCAACCAACAAGAAGGTTGATGAAATCGACGGCGCGCCTGAAGAAAAGGCACGCGGTATTACTATTTCAACGGCTCACGTTGAATATGAATCAGCTGCTCGTCACTACGCGCACGTTGACTGCCCTGGCCACGCTGACTATGTGAAGAACATGATCACTGGTGCCGCACAGATGGACGGCGCCGTGCTCGTGGTTTCAGCAACTGACGGCCCAATGCCACAGACTCGCGAACACATTTTGCTCGCGCGTCAGGTTGGTGTTCCATATATCGTCGTTTTCCTCAACAAAGTTGACATGGTTTCAGATGCTGAACTTATTGACTTGGTTGAAGAAGAAGTGCGCGATTTGCTCAATAAATACGAATTTCCGGGTGCTGCAACGCCAATTATCCGTGGCAGTGCATTGAAAGCGCTTGAAAATCCTAAGGATGAAGCAGCGGCAAAGCCAGTTTTGGACTTGCTCGCCGCACTTGACTCATATATCCCAACCCCAGAGCGCGCGACTGACAAGCCATTCCTCATGCCAATTGAAGACGTCTTCTCAATTGAAGGCCGAGGCACGGTGGTTACTGGTCGCATCGAGCGTGGCACGATCAACATCAATGATGAAGTTGAGATTGTCGGTCTTGGTGAAACACGCAAAACTGTCGTGACTGGAATCGAAATGTTTAATAAACAACTTGATTCAGGTATGGCAGGTGACAACGCAGGTTTGCTCTTGCGTGGCATCAAGAAAGAGGAAGTTGAGCGCGGCATGGTTTTGGCAAAAACCGGCTCAATCACCCCGCACACTGAATTCAGCGCGTCAATGTACTGCTTGACCAAAGAAGAAGGTGGTCGTCACAAGCCGTTTTTCAATGGTTACAAACCACAGTTCTATATCCGTACTACGGACGTGACTGGTGAAGTAACGCTTCCTGCAGGAACTGAAATGGTGATGCCGGGAGACCGAATTGATATTACGATCAAGCTCATTACTCCTGTTGCTATGGAAGAGCAGATGCGCTTCGCAATCCGCGAAGGCGGACGCACAGTCGGCGCAGGTGTGGTAACAAAGATTGTCAAATAATGGTTTAGAGTTAGCGAGCCACAGCTGCCAATCGGCTGTGGCTCGTTGTACTCCGCATCATGTGGAGCTATAGAGAGGTATGACTACAGTCCAGACCGAAGAAAAGAAGAAGACAGAAGAGGCAAACGGACAGCGCATTCGTCTCAAGGTTCGTGCATATGATCACAAGATCATTGATGCAGCGACCCGTACGATCATTGAAACTGTCGAGCGTTCAGGTGCAAAAGTTCGTGGTCCGGTACCATTGCCGACCATGATCAAGAAATTCACCGTGAATCGTTCAACGTTCGTCCACAAGGATGCACGCGAGCAGTTTGAGATGCGCACGCACTGTCGTTTGATTGACATTGTGGAGCCAACGAGTAAAACCGTTGACTTGCTCATGTCCCTTGCACTGCCTGCAGGTGTGGATGTAGAAATTAAAATGTAAGACCCGAAGTAGCGAGATTTCTTGGAGGGGGAAATCAGAAGCTAGCCACGGTACGTCTCGGTTTTTCCGAGATACGGCCGCAGTTGACTTCTGGTTTTTTGTTACCGAAGCTCCGCTGGCACGCCTTAATTGCCAAGAGCTTACTAACCACGGATAACGAACCCGGTATGAAATTCATTCTTGGACGAAAATTAGACATGACACAGGTGTTCCGTGCAGACGGACAGGTTGTTCCGGTTACCCGCATTCATGCAGGTCCGATTACCGTTACTCACATTAAGAAGCAGGGCGACGCACAGGTTGCCGTGCAAGTTGGCTTTGAAAACACTCGTTCTCTGAATAAAGCAGAGACGGGTCACCTGAAGGGCTTACCGCTTTTCCGGGTTTTGAAAGAGTTTCAGACAACACAGGCAGTCAATCGTGGCGATGTGATTGCAGCAGATACGTTCGCGCCTGGCGACATGGTTGATGCAATCGGCACGTCAAAGGGTCGCGGATTTGCCGGTGTGGTCAAACGTCATCATTTTCGTGGTGCGCCTAAAACGCACGGTCACAAACATGATTTGCGCGCACCGGGTTCAATCGGTGCGGGTGGTGTGCAGCGTGTGTTTAAAGGGATGCGCATGGCAGGCCACATGGGTGATGAACGCGTCACCGTTAAAAATCTTGAAATTGTTGCAGTTGATGCAGATAAAAATGAAATTTTGGTGAAAGGTGCCGTTCCGGGCGCACGAAATTCATTGATTGTGTTGACCACGGCAGCAGGGGAATTGGTCGTTAAATCAGTACCAGTTGTCGAGGAAACGCCAGCGTCAAGCTCAGAGCCAGAACCGGTTGAAAAGATTGAAGAACAAGTCGAAGAAGTAACAGCATAACTATGTCGGTCACACTTGGAACATACAATGCGCAAGGAAAAAAAATCGGTGACATGAAAACCGACAGTGTTTTATTTACAGAAAAAATGCAACCCGGCTTGGTTCACGAAGTGTACACACTCGCGAGCGCGAGCATGCGTCAGGGTGGCTCGCACACCAAAACGCGCGGCGAAGTTCGTGGTGGTGGTAAGAAACCGTGGAAGCAAAAAGGAACGGGCCGCGCGCGCCATGGTTCAACTCGCTCACCAATTTGGGTCGGCGGTGGTATTACGTTTGGTCCACGAACTGAAAAAAATTACACCCGAAAAATCAACAAGCAGGCGGCGCGCAAAGCGCTTCGTATGGTTGTTGCAAATCGCGCGGAAAACGATCATATTTTTGTCATGGCAGATCAGAACACTGACGGCAAGACAAAAGGGTTTGTAGCGTTTTTGACAGCGATTGGTATCAAGGGTCGGAGCGTGTTGGTGGTGACCGGCGGTTCAGCGGACACCGCACTGTATCGCGCAGGTCGCAACATCACACGCGTCGACGTGTTGCCGGCAAATGAGATTAATATCACCGAGTTGCTTGAACATCAGTATCTGGTGATGAGTGAGGATGCAATCAAGTCGCTCGAACAGTTGTTCGTGAAGTAATATGAGTATTTTAAAGAAAGTCAAATCATTGGTTTCAGGCGACAGCGCAGAAACTGCAGAGAAAAAAGAAAAAAAGGCGAAAAAAGTTTCGTCAGTTATTCAACATACCGACGAACATGACCACGCGGGCCACGACCATAGCACTCATGATCACATAACTCACGAGCACGCGCCCGAAGCAGTAGAGCCAGAAAAAAAAGTGCAGCAAGTCGAGGGTGTGCAGATTGGTGTGGGTGCGACACAATTCACCCTGATGCCGATGATCACTGAAAAGGGAACGCATGCCGCGGCAAACAACACCTATCTGTTCAAAGCAGCGCCACATGCAAGCAAGGGATCGATCAAACAGGCGATCGAAAAATTGTATAAAGTTAGTGTGCTCAAAGTTCGCACGAGTCGCTATGACGGCAAAGTTGTTCGCACGGGCAAGATCGAAGGTCGTCGATCAAATTTTAAAAAAGTGTATGTGACTGTTGCCAAGGGGCAGTCAATCACGATTCATAAGGGTGTTTAAATCATATGCCGATTCGACGCTACAACCCAACCACAAACGCACGCCGCCAAAGCAGCGTTGATACGTTTTCAGATGTAACGAAATTTGAGCCGGAAAAGTCGCTCACTATTTTTCGTAAGTCAACCGGTGGCCGCAACAACACGGGGAAAATCACCGTGCGTCATCGCGGCGGCGGCGCACGCCGGTACATTCGCGTCATTGATTTTGTCGCAAATAAATTTGATGTTCCTGCGACAGTTGCTGCAATTGAATACGATCCAAATCGCGGCGCACGTCTCGCGCTTCTCAACTATCCAGATGGTGAGAAATGCTACATGATCGCGCCGCTCGGACTTGGTGTTGGCGACATCGTCATGTCCTCTGCTCAGCAGATCGAAGCAAAAAATGGTAATCGCATGCCGCTCAAATTTATTCCAACTGGTATCATGGTTCATAACATTGAGTTAAAACCGGGTCAAGGCGGAAAAATGGTGCGCAGTGCCGGACTGAGTGCGCAACTTATGGCAGTTGAAGGCGACAGTGCAACATTGCGCATGCCATCAGGCGAAGTTCGTCGCGTGTCAGCAGACGCAGCGGCAACCGTTGGCCAAGTCGGCAACATTGAACGCAATTTGATTCGGTGGGGAAAAGCCGGTCGTTCACGGTTGCGCGGTATTCGACCAACGGTGCGTGGTAAGGCGATGAATCCAGTTGACCATCCACACGGTGGTGGTGAAGGTCGCAACCCAATTGGTATGAAATTTGCAAAAACGCCATGGGGCAAGCATGCGCATGGGGTGAAAACTCGGCAGCCAAACAAATACAGCAACACCTTCATCGTTGCGCGCCGTAGCCATAAGAAGAAGTAATCCATATGTCACGAAGCAGCAAAAAAGGGCCATACATTGACGCAAAGCTCGCGGAAAAAGTTTCAAAACTTCGTTCGGGCGATAAAACCGTGATTAAAACATGGGCGCGTGCAAGTACAATCACTCCACAAATGGTTGGATTTACGTTTAGCGTGCATAATGGCAAGGATTTTCTTGCGGTCTATGTTGTTGAAAACATGGTCGGCCACAAGCTCGGTGAATTTTCACCGTCGCGCAAATTTATTCGTCATGGTGGAAAGCTTGCGAAGGATGAATCTGGTGCAAAGTCAGCGCCAGCAGGCGGCGGAGCGCCAAGACCGGCAGCAGCAGCTCCGGCAGCAAAGAAATAACGCGCTATGAAAACAGCAGCACGATTAAAAACAGTTCGCATGTCAGTTCGCAAAGTTCGCCTCGTGGCGGATATGGTTCGTGGCATGAATGCGCTGGAAGCAGTGACGCGTTTGCAGTTTCTTCGCCGTGACGCCGCAGAGCCAATTGCAAAATTGATTCAATCAGCGGTCGCAAATGCAGAGCACAACCACAAAGCAGAGCCGGAAAAATTGTGGATCAGTTCAATTTCAGCAGACAACGCCGGTTTCTTGAAGCGATTTCGTCCGCGTGCAATGGGGCGAGCTGCAGAAATTCACAAGCACATGGCACACATCAATCTTGAGCTCACTGATGAGCCGAAAACAGCTAAGAAATAACCTATGGGTCACAAAGTGCATCCAAAAATTTTCCGAATGGGCGAGCTCTGGACATGGGACTCGCGGTGGTTTCGTTCCAAAAATAAATTTGCAGAAAGCCTCGAGCTTGACCACAAGATTCGTGTGTACCTTAAAAAAGAATTAAAGGGCAGTTCTGTTGACTCCATTAAAATTGAGATGAGCCCACGCGATGTGACGATCACGATTTTGACCGGTAAGCCGGGTATGATTATTGGTCGCGGCGGCGCGGGGATCGAAGAATTGCGCAAAAAAATTCAGAGCAAGTTTTTCAAAACATCAAAGGACAAACAGATCAGAGTGAATGTGCTGGAACTTGGGAATCCAAGCTTGTCATCAACAGTCATTGCAGAGCAAATGGCAATGGATTTGGAAAAGCGTATGCCATTTCGTCGCGTGCTCAAGGGCACTATCGAGCGTGCACAGCGCGCCGGTGCATTGGGTATCAAAGTTGCGGTGTCTGGCCGTTTAAATGGTGCGGAAATTGCACGTCGCGAATGGTTGACGTGGGGGAAAGTGCCGCTCGCAACGATTCGCAGCGACATTGATTTTGCACTCGGCGAAGCACACACGATCTACGGCGCCATCGGGATTAAGGTATGGGTATATAAAGGCGAACGTTTTGGTCGAAAAGATCGCTTTGTTGATGAAGCGAAAGAAAAATCGTTTAGCAAATAAATAAACGCATATGTTGATTCCACGAAAGGTCAAGCATCGAAAGTGGCACAAGGGCCGCCGCCGCAACACCGGTGTTGCAACGAGCAAAACAACGGTTGCGTTTGGTACATACGGTCTTAAAGCAACGACATACGCATGGATCACCTCACGCCAGATCGAATCAGTGCGCAAGGTGCTCACGCGGTACACCAAGAAATCAGGCAAAATTTGGATCCGCATTTTTCCTGACAAACCAATCACCGCAAAGGGCGCTGAAACGCCAATGGGTAAGGGTAAGGGTTCAGTGGATCATTATGTCACGATTATCAAACCCGGAACGATCATGTTTGAAATGGATGGCATCACGCCAGAACAGGCACACGAAGCGTTCGGTCTTGCGGGATACAAGCTGCCGGTCAAAACGACACTGATCAAGCGTCACACGTAATTATATGGAAAAGAAATCAACACACAAGCGACAGTTTAAAGGCGTCATCGTTTCAAACGGGATGAACAAGACGATTGTTGTTCGTATTGATAGCGTGAAGACGCATCCGAAATACGGCAAGCAGTATGCTCGCTCGAAAAAATATCACGTTCACGATGAGAAAGGAACTCATGCAGTCGGTGAAACCGTGACCTTTGTTGAATGTCGGCCGCTTTCGAAGACAAAGCACTGGCGCGTAATTGGTTAACCCACTATGATTCAACATCGTTCAATGCTTCACGTTGCAGACAATACCGGCGCAAAAAAGCTGTACGCGTTTCGTGTCCTCGGTGGATACAAAAAGCGGTATGCAACGATTGGCGACCTCGTGGTGTGCAGCGTGAAAACAGCAGAACCGCACGGTCAGGTTAAAAAAGGTGATGTCGTGACTGTGGTGATCGTTCGCCAGCGCAAGGAAACACGGCGCGCAGATGGAACGTACATTCGGTTTGATGAAAACGCGGCGGTTCTCATTGACAAAAAGACAAAAGAACCAAAGGGTACGCGTATTTTTGGACCGGTCGCGCGCGAATTGCGCGGCTTGGGCTACCAAAAGATTGTGTCACTCGCTCCTGAAGTATTGTAACCACACCACTATGGCACTCAGAAAAATCAAAACTGGCGACACCGTAATGGTCATTGCCGGAAAAGATAAAGGAAAAACCGGCAAAGTGATGCAGGTGTTTCCTGATGCAAACCGATTGGTGGTGGAAGGCGCGAACTTCATGAAAAAGCACATTAAGGCCCGTGGCAAAGCGCAAAAAGGACAGATTCTGCAGCTGTCGGCGCCACTGCATATCTCAAACGTGATGCTCATTGATCCGTCGAATAATAAACCAACGCGCGTGAAGTTCGAATCACGCGACGGACAAAAAGTCCGCGTCGCGACAAAAACTGGAACCGTGATCTAATATGAAACGCATGCAAGAAATCTACAAAACAGAAATTGCACCCGCGCTCGTCAAAGAGCTCGGCGTGTCAAATGTGAACGCGACACCGCGTGTGGTTAAGATTGTTGTTTCAGTTGGTGTTGGTAAGTTGTCAAAAGACAGCAAAATGCTCGAAGCCGTTGAGAGCACATTGACGCGCATCACGGGTCAAAAGCCAGTTGCCGCAAAGGCGCGCGTTTCAATTTCAAACTTCAAGTTGCGCGAAGGGCAAGTCGTTGGTTATAAAGTTACGTTGCGCGGCGTGCGGATGTGGGATTTTTTGCAGAAGCTCGTACACATCACCTTTGCACGCGTACGCGATTTTCGCGGCATCTCGATTAAACACGTTGATGATAACGGCAACATGTCAATTGGTTTCAAGGAGCACCTGCCATTTCCGGAAATTCGCAACGATGAGCTTGACACGGTGCATGGTATTGAGGTAACAATCCATACAACGGCTGGAAACAAGAAGAACGGTCAAGCGCTGTTCCGTGCGCTCGGATTCCCATTTAAAGAAGGCGTGAAATAACCCCTATGGCAACAGAAGGACAGATCGCACAAACTAAGAAAAAATCGAAGTTCTCGACACGATCGGTGAACCGCTGCTTTCGCTGTGGACGCCGTCACGGATACATGCGCATGTTTAATTTATGCCGCATCTGCTTCCGTGAGCTCGCAAATCGGGGCGAGATCCCGGGGGTTCGCAAATCAAGTTGGTAAGGCTTATGACTACAGATCCAATCGCAGACATGCTCACACGAATTCGAAACGGCTACATGGCTCACAAGCATGAAGTCTTAATTCCGCATTCGAAAATTAAAATGGCAATCATTGAACTTCTGGTTTCAGAAGGCTTTGTGACGTCAGCTGAAAAAGTTGATGGCGCAGATGGCTTTCCTGAAATCAAAGCGCGCTTGAAATATCCGGGTGGTCGCCCGGCAATTACTGCTGTTACACGCGTATCGCGCCCGGGACTTCGCGTCTATAAAAAGAAAGGCGAGTTTCCGACCGTACAGAGCGGGTACGGCATTGCCATTGTTTCAACGCCAAAGGGTGTGATGACCAATCGTGCGGCCAAGTCTCAGGGCGTTGGCGGCGAGCTGGTGTGCACTGTTTGGTAATCTCAACACTATGTCACGAATCGGAAAAAAACCAATTGAAATTCCCGCGGGCGTTGAAGCAACCATCAACGGCAAGACGGTGGCGGTCAAAGGACCGAAGGGTGCGCTCAGCGTGACGTTGCACCCGCATGTCACCGCAATTAAAGATGGCCAGACAATCGCCGTTACGGTTGCGAATGAGACTGAAAAAACAGACCGCTCTTTGTGGGGTTTGTCAGCAACGCTGATTAACAACATGATTCTCGGTGTCACCAAGGGTTTTGAAAAAAAACTCGAATTGGTTGGCGTTGGATATCGTGTCGCGATGCAAGGAAAAGATTTGAAAATTGAAGTGGGGTACTCACATCCAATTGTGTTTAACCTTCCGGCAGGAATCACGGCAACGGCAGACAAAACAGCAATCACGATCAGTGGCGTTGACAAACAGCTCGTTGGAGAAATGGCTGCACAAATTCGCCGGTTGCGCCCACCAGAGCCGTATAAAGGCAAAGGCATTAAGTACGAAGGCGAGCAAATCCGTCGCAAGGCGGGTAAGGCGGCAAAGTCAGCAAAATAAACCACTATGAAAGAGTCCCCAACATACAAACACGCCCGTCGCGACCGCCGTCGAACGGCCATTCGCGCGAAGATCATCGGCTCCGCGGAATGTCCGCGTCTTTCCGTCTATCGATCGTTGTCGCAAATCAATGCGCAGTTGCTTGATGATGCAAGTGGAAAAACGATTGCCGCAGTTGCAACAGCTGGTCTGAAGGGTGATGCCGGTGAGCGCACGGGCAAGGTTGCCGAAAGTTATCTTGGTGGTTTGAAACTCGCCGAACTTGCAAAAGCAAAAAAAGTTTTACGCGTGGTGTTTGACCGCGGCGGATTCCGCTATCATGGACGCGTGGCTGCATTTGCTGAAGGTGCACGCGCAGGAGGTCTTGAATTTTAATTATATGTCGGACGAAGAAAAGCAATTAGAAACAGTGGTGGAAACGGCAGTCGCAGAGGCAAACGCCGTAGTGACCGCATCCCCAACCGACACAACGCCGGCTGATGTTGAAATTATGGTGCGCGGTTCACTTCCGGCTGATGATTCGCGCGGTCCGGGCGGTGGTGGCGGACAGCGATTTGGCGGTGGCCGTGGCGGTCACGGAGGTCGTGGTGGAGGTGGCGG
>Ga0209541_10008043_pt1 | contig 17539 bp, 18 predicted proteins | sample RifCSPlowO2_01_FD_184027 | JGI IMG/M metagenome (GOLD analysis project Ga0209541, IMG submission 184027) | Groundwater microbial communities from Rifle, Colorado - Rifle CSP2_plank lowO2_0.1 (SPAdes) (version 2) | ecosystem: Environmental > Aquatic > Deep subsurface > Groundwater | place...
AAATAACAGCGTAAAGAATATCAAGGAAATAAAGAAGCCAAGAAAATAAATTCTTTTTGATATCTTTATAAATCTCTTTTATTTATTTTATTCATGAATAAAAAAGTTGATGATATTTTAAAAGAGGTTTTAGAAAGAGTAGAACCTTCAGAACAAGATTTAGAAGAAATTAATAAAGCGTTAAAACAGTTTAAAGAAAAGATTTGGGAACAGATAAAAAAATATAAATTAGATGCAGTTCTTTTTGAAGGTGGGAGTTTTGCAAAAAAAACAATTATTAAAAAAGATAATTATGATATAGATATTTTTATTATGTTTTCTGAAAAATTCAGGGGACAAAACATTTCAAAATTCACAGAGAAACTGCTTAAAGGAATTCAGGGAACATCTATAATTCACGGCTCAAGAGATTATTTTAAAATTAATAAATTTAAAAATTTCTTTATTGAACTAATTCCGGTGATAAAAGCAAATGATCCTAAAAAAGCAGAGAATATAACTGATTTGTCTTATTCTCATGTTAAATACATCAATAAAAAAATAAAAAACTCAAAAATTTTAGACGAAATTAAAATTGCAAAAGCATTTTGTTATGCAACAAAAACCTACGGCGCTGAATCTTACATAAATGGGTTTTCCGGATACTCTCTTGAGTTGCTTGTTTATTATTACAAAAGTTTTTTAAATTTTATAAAAGCTATGGCGAAGCACAAGCCGAGAGTTTGCACGAGACAAACTTCTTTATCTAATTCCGAGTGCGGGCTCGAGCAGGGTAAAATAATCATAGATATAGAAAAACATTATAAAAATAAAAATGATGTTTTATTAGATATGAACAGCTCTAAATTGGGCTCTCCAATAATTCTTGTTGATCCCACTTATAAACAAAGAAATGCTCTCGCTGCATTGTCAGAAGAGACTTTTGAGAGATTTAAGCAAGAATCAAGGATATTCTTAAAAAACCCTTCAATAAAAAATTTTGAAATAAAAAAAATTGATTTAGATAAAATAAAAAAAGATGCTTTAAATAAAAAATATGAATTCATTTTGTTAGAATTAAAGACGCAAAAACCTGCCGGCGCTGTTGCGGGGAGCAAATTATTAAAATTTTATAATCATCTTGGAAATGAGATTAAGATATTTTTTGAATTAAAAAATAAAGGATTTGAATACAATCAAGAACATAGCACTAGATGTTTTTTTGCAGTAAAGCCGAAAAAAGAAATAATTATTGAAGGTCCTTTTACAAAGGATAAAAAAAACACAAAGACATTCAAAAAACTGCATAAAAAAACTTTTTATAAATCAAATAAAATTTATGCAAGAGAAAGAGTTAATTTTTCTTTAAAAAAATTTATTGAGAATTGGAAAGAGAAATATCAAAGAAAAATTAATGAAATGAGTATTAGTGAGCTGAATGTTGTGTAATAACTAAATAACTCCACCCAATACGACAGCGCTTAATACGAATAATATGAATGTTGAAATAAATGCTGTAATAAAGAATAATCCAATTCCTTTGCTTAGGTTGCTTGCGATTTTGTTTGCTCTTTGCAATTTGTCCTCTCCAGAATCAATTGTAACTAAAGTGCCGGTTAAAATAAAAGTTATTTGAATTAAATAAATTCCAATTGCGATTTGCAAATAATAAGGAGGAATAACTTGCGTTAAATCAAAAATGTTGGTTAAATTGCTTATTCCTCCAAGTTCTGCGCCTCCTTCTAATTGCGCGAGATTCAGCTGATTTAAAATAGAAGTAATCATTGCTGCGAGACCGACTACAATTCCAGAAAGCAACGGCGCTAAAAATGTCATATTACTTTTCATACTTGAAACAGTTTCTGCGAGCAAATCATTTAATCTCTGTTTTATTTTTCCAATATTCTTGACATATTCTGAAATGCTCATTAAAGCAATTGCTGCAATCTTTAAACCTTTTTTGCTTGATTCAATTAAAATTCTCATACTTGTTGCAATTAATTCAGAAGGATAATGAATTAAAGCTCCAGTGCGAGGATTAAAAATTGCTTTATCGACATCCATTCCTCCTTGTTTAATATTATAATTAACTATTTTAAAAAAATCTTCAGTTACAAGCCCTCTTGAAGATTCTGCAACTCTTCCAAATGCAAGTTCAGGAGGCATACCATTGCCGAGCCGGTTTCCTAATTGAAATAAAGAATTATTAAATTCGCTTTCTAATTGAATTGTTTTGTCTCTTTCTTTAATCAAGTTTTTTGTTTTTCTGCGATAAGAAATTGAAAAAAATAATGCAGTGCTTAACGGAATAAACATCCCTAAAAATAAAGCTCCGACGCCAAAAGGACCGACAAGTTTTCCGTTAACTTCTTTGAAATCAAAAAAATTCACATTTTCTCCAAAAAATCCTAATCCAATCTGACCAAAAGTAAAATCTGGAATAATCCCTGTTTGAACTAATAAAGGAAGCAGACCAATAATAAAGAGGGGAAGACAAATTAAAAAAGCGGTTGTATAATGACTGTTATTTTTATATTCTGAGTATAGGGGATTTTTTTCTAAGAGTTTAGATTCTCCATGGCCTCCCGGTCGCATCAACATGATTTTATCCAACATAAAAAATGCAATCAATGGAATTAATAGATTATATAAAATAAAAATATGTGTTGCTGTTATAAATCCTCCAACCATTGCAGAAGCTAAAGGAATTAAAGCAATTCCTAAAACAGGAAGCATAACAGCAAGCATATAAACATTTGTTAGGGGGGCGCCGACATTGTGGCTGAATTTTAGCATTTTATCATAAATCCCGTCAAGAACAACTTGTAAAGATTTTTCCAAAGTTTGAATTCTTCTCGCTTCGTCCGGTTCAAATAAACTGCTTTCAATTAAATGAAATGATTCTACAAACTCAACAGAATAATCTCTCCAGGTTTCAAGATAATTATCCAAGCTCTCTTTAATTGTTGAAAACTTCCCAATTTCTACATTATAAAATATTTTTTTAAAATCCAATGAAAGAGGATATTGCAGATTTCTTGAAGCAAAATCAATTGCTTTCTCCAGATTAGAAGTGTGTCTCATATATACCACTACATAAAGTATTGCAGGAACCATTTGCGAACTGGCTTTTAATCTCCATTTATTTGCCAATCTTTGAGGATAGCCGTTGATATAATAAAATAAAAAAACTGCAACAAAGATTACTAAGATAAAAAATAAAAATGGGAAATTTCCAGTGATTAATAAACCAGCTACAGAAAAGAGCAATCCAAAAAAGAAAATCGTAATAAAAGCCATTACTCCCAAGCCAAGGGCCTGCCAAGGTTCAATATCCAAATGAGCAATGTCAAGTTGTTTTTTTATTTTAACAGCATCTTTTTCAGAAACTTTTAATTTTATTATGTTACCTAAACTTTTGCACCATTTTTCATATTTAGAAAGTTCGGGCGCCATTTCTTGCTTGAAAGAAGCATAAGCAGATGTGTATCCTCCAGTTGTGACGGGCGTAGAACCTACTTTTCCTTCTATTTTTGCTCCATATTTTCTAAGAATATCCTTTACATCAGGTTTTTTGTATTCCGGCATTTTTCACCCTTTTTTATAAACTAATAAAGGAAAAAAACATTAATAAATCTTTAGAAATAGGTTTCTTTTTTTTAAAAAAGAAGTTACAATGTAAGAAAAAAATATTCTAGAAAAATAAAAAAGTCCAGGAACTTTGTTCCTGGCTTTAGAAATAAAAATTAAAATTTTTTAAATTATTAATTCAAAGCTATAACTTCATCATCAGAATCATCGTCTGTTTCTGTTTCTATCTTGATTCTTTGATCATCAGCTCTTAATTCAAATTTCTGTCTGAACTCTCCATTTTCTTTTAACTCTGTTTCAATTTTGCTTTTAAATTGCTCTTCCCTTAGTTTTCTTTTTTCATCTAAAGAGTTTTCAAAAGCTTCTAACTTTGCCCTGATCTCTTCTTCAGATAATTCTGGAGCAACAACAAGAAGTCTTGCAATTAAATTTTCTTGAAGTTCTTCAATTTTAGAAATTTTAGAACTTACTTTTTCATTTATGTTCCCAAAAACTTCTGTTAAACGAGTTAATTGCTCTGCATTCATTTTTTCAGATTGTCTTACTAAAATTACTGCATGAACTTCTGCAACTTTTATTTGATGACTTTCAAGCCGATATTTCATAATAACAGTTTGTTTTAAAGCGTGCATAACTTCTTCTTTGTCTCCGTTAACAGCAATTTCATTAAAATCCTCAAAAGCATTCTCTAATTCTTCTTCATATTCTTTTGCAAGAGATTTTGCTTTTTCAGGATCTTTTTCTGCTACTGCTTTAAGTTTGTTCATTTTTTTTGCAGCAATTTTTGTTCTGATTTCTGCTTTTTTTGCTTTATTAGCTGCGAAGATAATTTTTAATCTATCGCCGGCAATTCCTGAAGAACCTTCAACATTATCATCAGCTGTTGCTGAAGCTATTTCAGCTTGTGAAAGACCTGCGTCAGCAGAAACATCGTTTTCATCTGCTAAAACAAAAGTTCCCATTACAGATAACATTAATACAGACATTAAAAACACTGAAAGTATTTTTGTATTCATTTTAATTTATTTTTGACCTCCTTTCAAATGCGATCTCTTTATCGCGTTTGCGTTAAAAAACTTCCCGTTTTTTATTCCCATTTCATTTGACAAACATATTGTTTGCCGTTTGCGTTTGGAAAATGACTGCAAAAATTTCTTGTTTTCGTTTTCATTTGTATACTAAAAACCTACAACATAGGTTTGTGGTGTGCGACTTTGATATTTAGGATTTTTATCCTGAATTACTTTTTCATCTTTAGTCTTAATTTTTAAATAATAGTCAGGATATGCAGGGCATAAAGGTTGGGAAGTTCCACAACTTTCTAAACTTAAACCAATTAATCCAGCCAAACCTAAAATGGGAATTATTTTTTTCATAACAATTTGAGAGAAAATATCTATTTAATATATCCTTGAAACAAGATGGAACAAGATGAAACGAACAATTTTAATTTTTTTGGGTTTTTAAAATTCCCACTAAATTTCAATTTCGCTTTGCTCAATTGAAAAACCCTCCCTTAAATTTTTTTTGTAGCTTCCCAAATTTTAGTAAAAACCCCAAACTCTGATTTAAAAATCAATTAAATTTTAATTTTATTTTATTAGTATTTCCTAAAGGAATTTTTTGAATTAGATTTCTGGATTCAAGATTTCTTATTGTCCTGCTTAACTTGGCCTTGCTAAATCCAATTTTTGTCTGCAATTGCTTTTGCCATAACTGGTTTTTTTCTGCTTTTTTTAATTCAGATATTACTGCTTTCTCGCTTTCTATAAGATGTTCTTCAATAGCTTCGCTTTTTGTGTTTGTTTTTTTATTTTTCCCTTTAATTTTTTCAATTTTCTTTTTAAAAATTTTTCTTTGAAAAACAAGATATAAAACAAAAGATAAAATAATAATCAAAATTATCAAATACCAAATAAATGTTTTTTCTTCTAAAAATTCATAATCAATAACTATTTGTTTTTCATTATAATCCTCCCAAATCAGAATAACGCTTCTTCCATCACTTGAAATTAAATCGGGTTCTGGAAAAACTAATCCATCTTCTAATAGAATCGCGGATTCTGGAAGAACTAATCTGATGTTTTGTGTTTTGTTTAAGTAATCTCTTGAAACAAAAGAATATCGGTCTTTTGATTTGTCAATCATTGATTGAGTAATGTATTTTATATAGAGATTATTAGTTGAATTAATCTTAATTAAATAATACTTTGAAAATTCTTCTAATTTATATTCTGAATTTATTTCGAGATTGGAAAAATCTTTGGGCAGCCGCAATTCCAAATCAGAAGTCGAGTCAAGAAAATGTCTGACTAAAACTTTTTTTTCATTAATATAATAATCTGTCTCTATTGTCGCACTTATTGTTCCGACTAAAAAAATAAGAAATATCCCAAAAACTAAAATTTTTTTCATATATTTGAATATTAAAAGGAATTAATAAAATTATCTAAATGTTTAACAATTTGAATATCCAAAAATTTAGTAGTTCATAAGATTTATAAAACAAGGTTACATAAAATATACAAGGAATTCATAGAATTTCTAATTAAATAAATGGAGGTTAAAAAATAAAAATGACAAAAGGATATTGTGTAAAGTGCAAAAAAATGGTTGATATGAAAGATGGAAAAGAAAGTAAAACCAAAAAAGGCACAAAAATCGCAAAAGGAAAATGCCCTGGTTGCGGAACAACTGTTTGTAGAATGGGCGGACTTAACTAATTAAAAATTATTGCTAATTTTTTTATTTTCATTTATGTTAGTAAACATTATAAAATCATATAGGGAGGTTGTAGCAATTTGTGATTCTGAATTATTGGGAAAATATTTTGAAGAAGATTTATTTCAATTAGATATTAAAGAAAGTTTTTATAAAGGCGAGAAAAGAACAGAACAAGAGGTGGTTCAAATTATAATAGATATGAAAAGTGAGGATGCAACATTTAATATTGTCGGAGAGAGGGCGGTAAATGCTGCAATTAAAGCAGGGCTGATTTCCGAAGATTCTGTAAGAACGATTCAAGGGATTCCATTTGCTTTGGTGTTTATGTAAATTTTATAAACCCTTTTTCTATTTTTATATCATGGATTACAAAAAAAAATCAAAAAATCAAGAAGAGCAACCACAAGTAGTAACTCGCGCGCCTCTTCCAAAAGGTAGGGAAGTAATTGGAATTATAGAACAAAGATATGGGGGAAATAAAATGAAAGTAAATTGTCTTGATGGAAAAGAGAGAAACTGCAGAGTTCCAGGAAGATTAAAGAGGAAGCTATGGCTTCGTCCAAATGACGTCGTAATCATTGAGCCTTGGGAACTTGATAATGAAAAGGGAGATGTTGTTTTAAAATATCATTCAAACCAGATTGAGTGGCTGAAAAGAAATGGCTTTCTAAAAACTGAGGATAAGGAATTTTAAAAATAATTAAAATTGTGTATCTAATCTTTAAATCATGAAAAAAATAATTTTAAACGACCCTCAAAAAATTCTCAAATTAAAAAATAAACTTGAAAAATGGCTTAATGTAAAAATTTCAAGCAAAAACAATGAACTTTTAGTAGAGGGCAAATCCGAAGATGAATATTATGCAGAAAAAGTTATAGATGCAATAAATTTTGGATTCTTAATTAAAAGAGCGATATTAATAAAAAAAAATTATTTAGTGTTTGAAATTTTAAATATTAAAAATTATATGCGCGGCAAAAATACTGCTAGGATAAGGGGCAGAATCGTCGGAGAAGGTGGAAGAGCTTTAGCAACTCTCTCGCAACTTTCAGATTGTTATCTTGAAATAAAAGGAAATCAGGTGGGAATAATTGGTGACTCGGAAAATATAGAGCGCGCGCAAAATGCAATTACGATGTTAATAAAAGGATCTAAACACGCGAATGTTTATGCTTTTTTAGAAAGAAGTCATCCAGAGCATATTTTAGATTTTGGGTTGCGGGAAAACAAAAGATAAAGTGAATCTTATTATTTGCCCCACCCCTCGTGCCCTTGCTCAGAAATTTATAAGGAACATTCACCTTCGCAAAAACGCTCGCCACCAGCGCTCCGCTCCCCCGCCTTCCAACCCAATTTCGGGATGAAAGAAAAATTATTGTCGTGATATTTTTTAAGTGGCGAATTAATTAGATTAAAATAGTTAAATCTAATTTATAGAAAAAATGTTTGGAGGGTAGAATTATAAATAAACCCGAGCGACTTTGGAGGGTGAGTAAATTAATGTTCAGATAAAATCCAAGAATAAACAAACTTTTAAATATGAATTATCTTTTTCTAAAATATGTCCCTGCGTGACATCACGCTCAGGATATGTTTTAAAATATGTAAGATTTAGCTTCCGCATAATGTCCCGGTAGCTCAGCGGTAGAGCACATGGCTGTTAAGTAAAGAGAATGCAAAGAAACCATGGGGTCGCAGGTTCAAATCCTGCCTGGGACGTTTTTGAGTGAAGTGAAAAAGCGGTACCGCGAAGCTCGGGACGTTTTCTTTTTAAACTAAAATTATTATATAGAATTATGAAACATAAAATAAAAGTCCTTCTCGCAATGTCCGGCGGTGTTGATAGCAGTGTGGCTGTGCTTTTATTAAAAAAACAAGGTTACGAAGTAATCGGGGCGTTTATGGTAAATTGGAGCGATACAAAAAATAAAATAACCGGCGAATGCGCCTGGAGAGAAGAAAGAAGAATCGCCATGAAAATTGCGGCAAAATTAAAAATTAAATTAATTACATTAAATTTTGAAAAGTTATACAAAAAAGAAGTTGTTGATGTTATGTTTAAAAATTATCAAAAAGGAATAACTCCAAATCCAGATATTGACTGCAATCAAAAAATAAAATTCCCGCTTTTGATTAATGAAGCAAAAAAACTCGGCTGTGATTTTGTTGCAACAGGACATTATGTTAGAATAAAAAACAACAAAGGAAAATATGAATTATTAAGAGCGAAAGATGAATTGAAAGACCAGTCATATTTTTTATACAGAATAAAACAAAATGAATTAAAAAATATTTTATTTCCAATAGGAAATTACACAAAAAAAGAAGTTAGGGAAATAGCCAATAAAAATAAATTTCCAAACCATAATAAAAAATCAACAGTTGGGATATGTTTTATTGGAAAAATAAATTTAAAAGAATTTCTTAAAAAAAGAATAAAACCAAAAAAAGGAATTATTTTAGATCCAGATGGAAATAAAATTGGAGAGCACGATGGAATTTACTATTATACAATCGGTCAGAGAATTGGTCAGAGGTTTGGAATAGAAGTTGAAAAAACAGAAAAAATCCAGAAAAAATGGTATGTTGCAAGAAAAATTTTGAAGACAAATACTATAATTGCAGCTCCAGAAAATCATCCTTTAAATTACAGAAAAGAAATAATTATTAAAAATTCTCACTGGATAAATAAAAAGCCAAAAAATAATTCAGAAGTTTTATCAAGAATCAGGCAGGTTGGAGAGCTTTTGCCGAGCACATTAATTTATAATAAAAATAAAATCAAAATTATTTTAAAAAAAGCAATTACCGGAGTTTCTCAGGGGCAGGCAATTGTTTTGTATCAGAGAGAAAAATGTTTGGGGGGTGGGGTTATTGGTTTTGATTAATCACTAACCTTAAATATCCTTTTCTATTTAATTGAATATGGAATTAGATAAAGCGATGCAATCGCGAAAATCTGTAAAAAAATTTTCAAAAAAAAAGCCAGATTGGAGAAAAATAATTGAAGCAATTGACAGCGTAAGGTATTCTCCAATGGCTGGAAATCTTTTTAGCTTGAAATTTATTCTCGTATCTGACAAAGAAAAAATACAACAGCTTTCAAAAGTAAGCGAGCAGGAATTTGTTGCAGATGCTCAATATGTAGTTGTGGTTTGCTCAAATCCTTTAAGAACTTTAAATGCTTATGGAGAACGTAGCGAAAATTATTTAAGGCAGCAGACAGGCGCAGGGATACAAAACTTTTTATTAAAATTAGAAGAGTTTGGATTATCAACCTGCTGGATTGGACATTTTGTAGATGAAAAAGTAAAAAATATTTTAAAAATCCCAAAAGATATTAATATTGAGGCATTTTTTCCAATTGGTTATGAATCTGAAATTGCCAAGACGAAACAAAAAAGAAAAATAGAGTTGGATAGAATTTTGTATTTTGAGGAATATGGAAAGAGAAGAATGGGAAAATAAAAAAAGAAAAGCCCTCAAATCGAGGGCAAATTAAATAAAAATTATTTTAATTATAAAATTTCAATGCCTAAATCAGACATTTCTCTATGAACTTGTTCTCTATCCATACCTGAATCTTTACCTAACACATATGGAGATTTAACTCCAGTCATAATTGTGATAACTCGGACTTTTCCGACGAAATCTTTGCTAATTCTTGCTCCAATTATAACTTGCGCGTCTGGGTTAAGATTTTCTGATACAGTTCTGCCGATGATGTCAAACTCTTCAAGTTTTAAATCTGGACCGCAAGTTACATGAATTAATGCTCCACTAGCGCCTTTGTAATCCACATCAAGTAGAGGATGAGTAAGGGCTTGTCGAACAGCTTCATTAACTCTGTCCTGTGAGTCTGCTTCACCGATACCTATTACTGAAACACCACCATCTTTCATAATTGAAGAAACATCTGCATAATCCAAGTTAATTAAACTAGGAAGAGTAATTGTTTCAACAATTCCTTTAATCATAGTGCTCACAAGTTCATTCGCAACAGCGAAAGCTTGTTCAATAGGCAACTGACCAGCAATATCTACAAGTCTATTATTATCAAGAACAATACAAGTGTCTGTGCTATCTCTTAGCTCCTGTAATCCAAATTCAGCTTTGTCAAGTCTTGCTTTTTCAGATTCAAAAGGCATGGTAACGACGCCGATAACTACTGCTCCAGTTTCTTTAGCAATTTGTGCCGCAACTGGCGCTGCGCCTGTTCCTGTTCCACCACCTTCTCCAGCAAGGACAAATACCATATCTGCATTTCCAACAGCTTTTTTAAGTTCAACTAATGCTTCTTTAGCAGCTTCTCTTCCTTTTGTAGGTTTTCCACCTGCACCAAGTCCTCTAGTTAACTCTTTACCAATAAGAATTTTCTCGTCGGCTTTAGTTACACTAAGATGAAGAGCATCTGTATTTGCTGCATAAATAGTAGCACCATTAATACCTTTGTTAAAAAGCCAGGTAACCATATTAGAACCGCATCCTCCGCATCCAATAACTTTAATGTTTGCTTTTCCTGCTCTTAATTCATCAAAATTAATGCTGTGCGTAGAAGCGTTTTGTATTGCCTCTTTTGCAAAATCTAATGCCATCTTTTGTTTTTTTGACCTCCTTATAATTATTTCTTTTCTCTGCTAAGCAGAGTTATCATTATAATTAGTATGCTTCTCTTTATAAAAATTTCGGATATTTGAAGAATATATTATTTAGGAAATTTTTTAAATTTTTTCAGGGTTTTGAGTTTAAATTTACTCCCGACCTCGATTTCTAAATTTATAAATTGCCTTCGGAATTAGTTGAAATCAAAGTCACTCTACTCCCGACCTCACTCGGTTATGTATATAATTTATCTAATTAATTTTCTCCTCCGTGAAGTCACTCTACTCCCGACCTCGCACGGCTTATTTTTCTTTTTTAATTACTGCCTACCACGAAGTCGCTCGCCCCCTCCGCCGACCAGATTTTAAATAAAAGAAATTGTCGTCGTAAAAACATTTTAAAAGTTAAGCTGAATTTAATATTCATAAATTATACCGGGTTAATCATCAATAGATATTTATTTGAATTTCCAAAAGTTACGAACTCAAAACTTTTCTGAAAGATTTTCAATCATTTTCCAGGATTTTTTCAGTTTTTCATTTGATTCTTTTGCAACTAATTTTAAAAAATTATCGTCGACTAAAATTTTATTTTTATTTATTATTGGAAATTCCAGCTTGTCATCGCCGTGAATTTCAAGAATTATGCTTTTCCCAAAATAATGGATTCCGGAATGTTTCATTCCTGAACTTTTTGCTTTTTCTAAAAGCAAGGAAGCGCTTTCTAAATTTCTGCAGATAATATGAATAATTGGAGGTTCGCATTTAAATTTAACAAATTTATTTTTAATTATTTCATTTAAATTATTTTTCAGCCAATTAAAAGAAATCAGCTCATGAGAAATTTTTAAAAACAAATTATGAGATTTTTTATTTTGAGAAATCATTAAAACAATTCTTCCAGCGCAAGACGAAGTGGTGTAATAATTTTCTGATTTATTTATTTTATTACATAATTCAATAATTTTTTCGTCCCATTTGCCTATTGAAGATTTATCTTTTTTAGAAAGAATTGAATTTTTTCGTCTAAGAAATGAATCAAACGACATAGAATAATAAAAATAATTATTCTTTTTAAAATTATGGGAATTTGGTTAGACTATAAATTTGATTTTTTATTCCATTTTTGAGATATAAACTTTTTTAAACATTTCATTAAATTTTTTATAATCTTTATTTGCTTTTTCTATTTTTCCAAGACATTTATATGCATAAATTCTATTGGAATAAGCCTGAAAATTATCTGTATCTAACTTTATGGCTACATTATAGTTTACAATCGCTGAATCATATTCTTCTTTCTTAAAAAAAGAGAATCCAATATTAACATAACTTTCAGGATTATTTTTGTTTAATTCTATGGATTTTTTATAGTTTTTAATAGAACGATTATAATCTCCTTCTTTACAAAGATATTGTCCCACATTAGAAAAAGCTTGGGCAATTAATTCTTGTTTTGTTAGATTTTTAAGATACACTCTTTTTAGAATGCAATCTCTTCCCCGATAGTATTCATCATCTTTAGCAATTTCTCCTCTTATTGTTTCCCAATTAAAATCTCCTTTGTTAACCGAATCATTTGAATCTAAAGAGTTATGTTTTCCATCCAAATCATGTCTGATAAACATGTGTTCTGGTGCGGAAACGCAATATAAATGTAAATTAAATTTTTCTCCAATTGCCAAATAAATAAAAGACATGTCATCACAATCAAACTTATTTAGTTCATATTCAAATCCTAAATTTTCAATTTCTTTGCTGGTTGTTTTTAATATTTCAATAGTTTCTTCTTTTGAATATTTTTCTTTTTTTTCATGTTGTTTTTCTACATTTTGAATAATTTTTTCTAATGTATCCGCATTATGAAAATTGGAGTCATTCTCTTTCATAATTTCATAAATAAAATGAGTTGTAGTTGGATATTTTTTTGCCTCGGTCATAATTGAATCTACGAAGGAAGTTTTGTTTTCTGTCTTTGAGATATTTTGAGAATGTCCAAAAAAAGAGCCCGCTAAAAAAGCTCCTGTTGCTAGATAATTTTTCCAGTTAGATTTCATAAAAATTGAATGGGAAGGAAGTTTTTAAATCTTTCATTAGTTGTAACTTTAAAGTTACAAAAATAATCTAACTAAAAACTTATCCTTTTTCCAAAATCTTCGCATTAATTCCTTTTTCCGCGCAAAGTTCAACAAATTCCTGAGCATCTTTTTCTGTTCCAATGATAGAACCATAATGCATTGGAATTGCTAAAGTTGGTTTAATTATATTCGCTGCTTCAGCAGCTTCTTCTGCAGACATTGTAAATCTTCCGCCGATTGGAAGAAGCGCGACAAATTCTTTTCCTTCTTGCCTGTGTCCTGTTAACCTTTGCATTTCTGGAATTATATCTGTATCTCCAGCATGATAAATCAAAACATCATCCATCTTAATTAAATATCCAAGCCAAGCATCGTCTTTTGGATGAAATTGTTTGTCAATATTATACGCGGGTACTGCAGAAATTTTTAAGTCGCCTAAATCCAGCTCCTGTCCTTGTTCAATAACTTCCATTTTAATTTGAGTTTCAAATCTTGTAATTTTGCTTTGGCAGTCGGCTGGCATGACTATTCTTGTTCCTTCCTGAATAATTTTGTTGATGTCTTCAAAACTGCAATGGTCATAGTGGCTGTGAGTTATAAGAATTAAATCCGCTTTTTCAGAATTTTCAGGAATATTATACGGATCAATATAAATTCTTTTTGAATTTCTAATTAAAAATCCTGAATGTCCGAGCCATTTTAATTCAATATTTCCAATTTTCATTTTAAAAACAAAAATTTTACATTAAAATTTAAGTAATACCTCAAAAATCAATTTCCCTTTTAAAGATAACTATACATTAAAAGATGATGAAAAAGTTTAAAAGAGGATTTAGAGATATTTTTCAAGGTTTCCATCTCGTCATCGTCCTCGGAAAAGGGATTGCGTCTTTAATTGTGTCAAGCCCGCAAATCCAGGCAACAATTCTTTCAACTCCCATTCCAAAACCGCCGTGCGGAACACTCCCATATCTTCTTGTATCCAAGTAAAATTCATAATTTTCGGGATTTTCGTTCATCTCAATTAAATTTTCTTTAATTTTTTCAATGTCAGATTCTCTCTCGCTTCCGCCGATAATTTCACCATAGCCCTCGGGAGCAATGAAATCAACTCCATGAACAACTTTTTTGTCTTTAGGGTCTTCTTTCATATAAAATGCTTTAACAATTTTGGGATAATTTGTAATCATAATTGGAACATCAAACATAGAACTTAATTTGTCCTCTTCAATTGTCCGCAAATCTTTTCCCCATTCAATATTCATGTTTGCTTTTTCTTTAAGAAGCTTTAGCGCTTCCGTATAAGTCATTTTTACAAATTTTTTCTTGATAACTGGTTCAAGTTTTTTTATGTCTCTTTCAAGAATTTTCAGTTCTTCTTTGTTTTCGTCCAAAACTTTTTTTACAATATGCTTAATTAATCCCTCGCCGTAAAATAAAATCTCTTCAAAATTTGCCCAAGCAACTTCCATTTCTGCGTGCCAGTATTCTGTCAAGTGTCTTGAGGTTTTTGATTTTTCTGCTCTGAAAGATGGAGAGATAGTGTAAATTTTTTCCAAACTAAAAATTGCCGGCTCCGCATATAACTGCCAAGTCTGGGCGAGGAAAACTCCTTTTTGCCCGAAGTATGGAACGGAAAATAATGTTGAACCGCCTTCGCACTGGACACTCTGAAAAATCGGGCTTTGATATTCGTAAAAATTATTTTTTCTGAAATATTCATGAATTGCTCCAAAAATTGTTGAACGAATTTTTAAAATTGCAGTCATTTTTCTGCTCCTTAACCAAAGATGTCTTCTGTCGCCGAGTAGTTCTTCATTTAAATCTTTGTTAATTGGAAAACTTTCACTTAAGCCGACGATATTTATTTTTTCAGCGGAGATTTCATAACCTGTCGGCGCTCTTTTATCCTCTTTAATTTCTCCAATAATCTCCAAACTCGATTCAATCTGCAATTTATCAATCTCTTCCCATTGTTTTTCAAATTTCTCTCTATTTAAAACACATTGAATTATTTCACTTGAATCTCTAATAACTAAGAATTTCATTTTATTGCTTCCCCTTTCCCGATAAATCCAGCCGCGAACTGCAACTTTTCCTTCTTTCTGTTTTATTGCTTCTGATATTGATATAAATTTTTCTTCAAAAATTTCTTTTTTTGTTTTCATTTTAATTTTATTCTCCGCCAAAACCTGATTTTCTTTCAAGCAATTCAACTCTTTGTTGTAATTTGTAAATTTGGTTTGAAAGTTCTTCAAGTTTGTCAGTCATATAAGTTAATCTTTTTACAAGCTTTTGCCGTCTTTCTTCTAAATCAGAAGATGGAGATTCTGCAGATGTTTGAGACGCGTTTTCTGTTGAATTGCTTGAGCCGCCAAAACCAAAAAAGTTTCCAAGAAATCCTCCTGAACTTCCGGTATTTACAGGATTTGTCGTCGCAGTTTGTAAATTAGAATTTTGAGTTAAATCTTTTATCTCTTCTTCCTGCGGTTCTTCTTGAGGAAATCTTTTTTTATATCTCGTTAAATCTAAAACTTTTTTCTTTTTTTTAAACAAGCCCATGAATAATGAACAAATGAATTATTTATAAATTTAGTTATTTCCTTAGGGTGTTGCATGATTGAGCGATAAAAATGCCAAATTTTAATTTTCCTTAATTCCCTACTCCAGTTCGAGCTAAAGCTCGAAGACCCGCCCTTTAATCTTTTAAAATTTTGCCAATAAAATTATAGGAAAATTAAAATTTGAAAAATTAATGAATCATACAACACAGCCTATTTCCTTGATTTTGTTATTCAAGAACAATTAGAAACCTTTTTTAAATACTAAACTATATCAATATTAATGGTGGAATCAGTTTCAGAGATCATTCAGAGAATCAGCGAGTATTACAAAAAAAAAGGGAAGCCTGAGGCAGAACATATCCTCGGATATGATTCAGCTGCAGAAGGATTAGAGCCTATTTATTTTTTTATTACAGATTTAATGAATGATTTTGGATTAAAAACAGAAAAATTTATTGATAATTTTACTTCTTCTCCGGGCTCTGGACATTTTGGCGAGCTTGGACAGAGGGCAACAATTATGCAGCAGCAAGGAGCAAAAATTCTGGCAGACATCAACGCTGTTTTAAGAAGTGTTTTAAATTTAATTTATGACTTAAAGGATTTTAAAACAAGATTGCAGCAATACAATGGACTTAAATCAAAAGATAGATTAATTCGCGACGCTGCCGTACTTTCCCTGAAACAAATTTGGATGGATAAAGTTGATATACAAAAAGGAAATTCTTCTATAAAATCCATGGCGCTTGGTCAGGCAGGATTTATAACTTTAATTGATGCTTTTTTATCCGTAGCAGATGAAAAAGAAGCTGACAAGATTGATTTAAATGACCGCGTTAAAAGAATTTTGAAACCGAGAATACAAGAATTTAATATTTGGCTGACTCAATCTGAAAATGAATTAAAAAAAAGATACGAATTAGAAAAAAATTATTTGAGAAGCCAGGTGAACAGCTTAAAACTTTATTCTCGCTGGGCAAAACCATATTTAAAATCTGCGCAACAGCTTGAACAAAAAGAATCTGGAAGAAGTGTTGATTTAGTCAAGACTTTTAATACAATTCTTCTTGAACTAACTTTATTTGGAAAATCAAAACTTGATATTAAATCTTCAGCGCTTGCAGGAGATCTTCCTCTGGAATTTTCAAAAGACAATTTTTTAAAAAAACAAAAAAGAGATTATTATGTCTGCATTTTAGTTGATTTTTATTTCAGAGGAATTCCCCAGAGAGTAAGCTCACAGCAGGCGCATTATACTTTTGGGGGAAAAACGACGGTAACATTCAGGGCTTATGTTTTAAATGACGACGAGATAAAAAAATTAAATCAGGAGCTTTCGAAATCAGATTTAGAAGATGTTTTTGGGCTTATCGAGGGCGCAACAACGGACAGTTTGGAAAGATTGCAGGAAGAGATAGATTCTTTTTTAAATGAAAAAGATGAAGTGGTTGAAAAAGAAAATAAAAAATCAAATGAAGTTAATCCTTTTTTGGCGTTAATTGGAAAATATGAAAAAAAATCCGAAAAATCTTCTGAAAAAAAAGAAGATAAAATAAAACTAATTAAAAAAGAGAGTTGGATAGAAGCCGAATTAATAAGGCCATTGGTTGCGGGAAAAGCAGGCGAAACAGCATTTAGTCTATTTAACACTTACAAAAAAGCGCACGGCATGGCGAGTTATATCTAATTAAAGATTAAAAATTAATCAATAAACATAATAAAACTGAATAGCATAGACAGAATAAAATTTTTCTTTTCCCGAATCATATTTTTTTAAATGCTGTGTTTCTGGTGAAAAATCAGATGTAACATAAGCATTAGCATCTTCAGGAATAAAATTTGATTTTTTATCAGACATTTCATTTATAACATTAGAAATATCTAAACACGGGTGTTCTACAACTAGAGTTTTTATTTTACCGCTTCTTAAAAGATTTCTACTGCTTATTTCTATACCATTAGCGAGACATAATCTTCCAAATTCATTTTGCGTTAATTTTT
>Ga0209541_10008044_pt1 | contig 17538 bp, 25 predicted proteins | sample RifCSPlowO2_01_FD_184027 | JGI IMG/M metagenome (GOLD analysis project Ga0209541, IMG submission 184027) | Groundwater microbial communities from Rifle, Colorado - Rifle CSP2_plank lowO2_0.1 (SPAdes) (version 2) | ecosystem: Environmental > Aquatic > Deep subsurface > Groundwater | place...
CGATGCACTAACGTTTGTTCTTGGCACTGCGTCGGCGAGAAGCATCCGGGCGCAAAAGCTCCAGAACCTTATCTTCAACGGGGGCGCTGACAAGAAGCCCGCCGAATTTTGCGAGGTTACACTCTATCTCGACAACCCCGACAACAAAATACCGACAAACGAGACTGAAGTAAAAATCACCAGGCGTATAACGCGGTCTGGAATAAGCGTATACAAGCTTAATGGCCGGACAGTCACAAGGAACAAGATCCAGGATTTGCTGGCAAATGCAAACATGTCTTCTGACGGCTATAACATCATCATGCAGGGCGATGTAACAAGAATAATTGAAATGGGCTTACAGGAGAGAAGAGAGATAATAGATGAAGTTGCGGGGATAAAGGAATTCGATGAAAAGCGCGAGAAAGCAACAAGGGAACTGGAGCGTGTAGAGCTGCGTGTCAGGGAAAACATGATTGTTGTTGCAGAAAAACAAAGATATGTTCAGCGGTTGAAAACAGAAAAAGAAATTGCAGAAAAATACGTTGATCTCAGCGAGAAATTACATATTTACCGTGCATCTTCGTTGCATAAAAAACTGACGGAGGCTGAGGAAAAAGGGACTGTCATAGACAACGAAATTAATGAAAAAACTTCTCTTTTTGAAGAAAAATCAAAGGTTTTTGAAGAATCTGAAAAGGATCTGGAAAACAAGGAAAAGGCAATGAGGAAGATAGACGATGAAATAATGCAGAAGACAAAGAACATAGATATTTTAAGAAAAGCCGATGCCATTCGTACAGAAATAATCAGAAAGAAAGACAGAATTGATTTTAATGAAAGAGAAATATCCAGGCTAAAGGAATTTGAGGTGCCTGAAAGGAATGCTGCTATTAAAGAAATCCTCGCGATGAAATCGCCGGAAATTCACGGGACAGTTGATTCGTTGGTTGATGTCCCAAGCGAGTATTCCACAGCAATCGAGGTAGCTATAGGCAGGCATTCAAAAGATATTGTTGTTGCAGATCATGAAATAGCAACAGGCTGCATAAAGCACCTGAAAGCTAAAAAGATTGGACGTGCCCGTTTCCTGCCGCTGGACAGGATAAGGGGCAGAGAAAAGAAAGAGTACAAAGGAAAAGAACACATAATAGGTTATGCAATAGATTTAGTCAGATACGACAGGAAATTTTCCCCTGCAATAGAATTCGTTATTGGTTCTACTTTGGTTGTAAAAAATATAGACATTGCAAAGAAAATTAAAGGCTTCAGAATAGTCACGCTTGATGGCGATTTAGTCGAGCCTTCTGGTGCAATGATAGGCGGATTCTACAGGAAACAGCATCGAGAATCTTATGCGGCCAAGATAAGGCATCTCGAAGGGGACAGTGAAAGGCTTGAAGACGAAATAAGATCTTTGGATAAGGAGCTTGGAAAGTATAATCTGCAGGACAAGGGAGAAACCGCGAATGTACGGGAAGACAAGATAAAGATTGAAAAAGATATCGAGTCGGCAAGAAAAAGATGGAAAGACATGTTTGAGGGAAAAATGATACTGCAGAATAGTATAAGCAGACTGAAGATCGAAAAGGCAAGGATAGAAGCTAATCTTGATAACCTGAAAGTAGAAATGGAAGAATTCAAGGAGGTAAAAAATTTTGAGGAAGGCTCTGTTGATCTTTTACAGGAAAAAGTGAGGCATTTTGTAGCAGAGATTAACAGGCTTGGGCCTATTAACATGAAAGCGCTGGAAGAATACAAAACACTGAATGTAGAATTCGAAGAACTGAAGAAGATTCTGGATAAGCTCCTTGAGGAAAAAAATGCAATAGTGAAAATATCAGATGATATCGAAAAGAAAAGATACGGCAAGTTCATGGAGACTTTCACTGAAATAGCTGCAAAATTCTCGACAATATATTACGATATGTCAGGCGGAACAGGGAGACTAAGGCTTGAAGAAGAGGACAGGATTGATTCCGGCCTGATTATCGAAGCCAATCCTTCAGGAAAAAAAGTACTTAACTTGGACAGCATGTCGGGCGGAGAAAAGACGCTGACGTCCCTGGCGTTCCTTTTTTCCATTCTGCAGCATTACATGACGCCGTTTTATGTCCTGGACGAAGTGGATGCAGCCCTGGACAAGCCGAACACAAAGAAGATAGCGGACCTTATCAAGAAATATTCAAAGAACGTGCAGTTTATCGTCATAAGCCACAATGACCTGACAATATCTGAGGCCGACAAAGTTTTCGGCGTGTCGATGGAAAATGGCGTTTCAAAGGTCTTTGGAATAGAATTGCCTGTGGCTAGCGAGTAAATGGGCGGGTTTAATGGTTGACGAAGCAAGGCTTATAAGAACAATGGTTCTCGGTGCAGACTGGCACGAGGTACTGGAGAATATAGTTGTCGATGAAGACCTGGACCCTCTTGGAATAGATATTGTAAAACTGGCCGAGGCCTTCATGAATTACTTGCAGAGTATCAAGAAGTTCGATTTCCGTATACCGGCCAGATTCATCCTCGTAGCTTCAATACTCCTCAGAATGAAATGTGAGTTGCTTTTAGAAGAGGAAGAAAAAGCAAGAAGGCAGGAACAAAAACTGCCGGAGATAAATCTGGAGAATATACCCCAGCTTTCGCCGCCGGCTGTAAGAAAACCCATAAGGAAAGTCACCCTCTCAGAACTGGTATCTGCTCTGAATAAAGCCATGGAATTCAAGGAGAAGAAAGAAACAAAACAAGTAAGGCTTAGGCGGGCAGTAGAGACGCTTATCGAACCTGAAGAGGATATAGAATTAAGGATCTCTGGCATTTTCAGCAAGATTTCAAAGGCCGGCGAGATAAAATTCTCGGATCTTGTTCCTAGCTGGAAGAGGAGCGAGATAGTTGATACTTTCATGCCTCTTTTGTACTTGTGCATGCGCAGCAAGATATATTGTGACCAGCCGGAAATGTTCAGTGAAATATTCATCAAAGTTCGGGAATAGATCTTATGAATGAAAAAACACAGCAAAGGCTTGCATTGCTTGAGGCAGCGCTTTTCACAACTACTGAACCTTTGAATATCGAGGATCTCCAGAAAACAACGAAGATAAGAAGGGAGGAACTGGAGAGACTGATGAAAATACTGGAAGAGAAGTATTCTTCAGCTGAAAGCGGAATAAAGCTGTCGACTGTAGGCGGCTACAGGTTAATGGTGAAGGAAGCCTTTGAGGAAAAAGTTTCCCATCTCACACCGCATGCAGACCTTTCCAGAGGGCTGCTCCGTGTGCTTTCAATCATAGCTTATCACGAGCCCATAAAGCAAGCAGACATCGTGAAGATAGTCGGCAACCGCGTTTATGACTATGTTAAAGAGCTTGAAGAAAAGGGGCTCGTGAAGACAGAGAAGAAGTCCAGGACAAAGGTTCTTTCGCTGACTCCGCAATTCGAGGAATATTTCGGCGTTAAGAAGAAATTCATGAAGGAAAAAATAAACGAAATGAAGAATGAAGAGCAGGATAAAGAAGAATGAATCTCAGCACCCAAGGCGCATGACGCCAAAGGCGTCAGTCTGTCCGGTGCTGCGTCCCTTTCGTTTCGCATACCATTCGTCTACGACATCCTCAAAGAACGAAGTTCTTTGGGATCTCAGAGAACAAAGTTCTCTGAAGATGAATGTCGTAGCGTTGCGAAACGAAAGGGAATGATCAGTTTATCTTGCCTGAAATTTTTATTATTTCTCCCAAGACTTCCTCGGGGGCTCTGTTGCCGTCAACAATATACGTTTCTGGGAAAAGGTTTTTCATGGACAAATAGTTCCTTCTTATCTGCTCCAGTTTGTGCTCCTCTTCGAAGAGCTCCATGTGCGGTCTTGCCTTCTTCATTCTTTCCATGCAGATCTTTGGCTGCGTGTCAATTAAAATGGTAATGTGCGGTTTCCTGAAATAGCTGTTTAGTTGCTTCAGGACCGGCAATGAGACATCAAGGCTTCCAAATGCGTAAGAGGAAAGAATGTACCTGTCACAAATGACTATCTTGCCCTTTTTTAGAGTCGGCTCAATTTCGCTCTGCACATGGTGCGCCCTGTCAGCAGCGAAAAGCATCTGCAGTACAAGAGGTGATGTGTTCCACTCTTTCCTTAAGCAGGATTTTATCAATCCGCCCATCAAGCCTTCTGTTGGTTCTTTTGTGAGCACGGCATCTTTGTTTTTGCTTGTGAAATAATTTCTTAGAAGCGTGGCCTGTGTCGTTATTCCGGACCCGTCTAGTCCCTCAAACACAATAAATTTTCCAGGCATGTTTTTTCTTTACGCCCTGCAGCTATAAATAGCTGAAATTAGCAGAAAACCAAAAAAGATGATCTAATCAGCGCACAAAATAAGGGCTTCTTCCGGTTGGTCGTACAGTTAATGGATTTTCTTGGATTTGGGCTTTTCCGCTGTTTGCTTCATTGGCAAAGAATCTTGCATGCGCATCTTCTTCAGCACTTAAAGCATGTGCCAGACAGTCTATTGGTGCAGTCCCAGGATGATAGTCATTCATTCCTGGATCGTCATGTGCATTTATCACGTTGGCGTAGCCTGTGTCGACTAAACGTCTATTCACGTATCGTTCTTTATCTTCAGGGTCTCCTTTAAATCCAGCTTCAAACTCTCTTCTTGCCGTCGCTGCTTCTTCGATTGAATAACTCATTCTTCATTCACCTCATTTTTTTATTCTGCCTTGTTTCTTGGCCGATCCATTTCAGGTAATCCGGATTGCCTTTTACAATCTGCAATGCGTTCACGCAGGGCATGCTGTAGCTGCCGTTTTCTTTTACGACCTTTATTATTTTTTTAACCAGCTCTTTCTTCGTTTTTGCTACCAACAGGCTTTCGCCGTGCTGCTCAACGCTGTTGTTCCACCAGTACATAGACTCTATTTCTGGGATTATGTTGATGCAGGCTGCAAGCCTTTCATGCAGCAGGATAGAGCCAATCTTTCGCGCTTCTTTGGCGTTTCTTGTTGTTATGTAAACGGCCACATGCATGATTCTTACATAATTGCCGTCCTGTTATAAAGAACCATCGGTCACCGCTTCGCTATAGACCGATGGTATTGCGTGCCTGAAAGAAGTTTTTCAGGCTCAACTCCTTTCTTCCTTTTCCCTGATTCTTCACGTAATTTCTTATCACAGTAGGATCGCGCCCTACTGAGTCCCCATAGCCTTGGCTTCCCCAGAAGCCTGAGCCCCAGAAATACTTGCGCTTTATTTCAGGAAACTCCTTCAGGAGTTTCCTGCCAGACGTGCCCTTGAACGCCTTGTCCACGTCGCACATGCGATGCGTGTTGCGTATCACGATATCCATGTGCACATGGTCGCGATCGAAGCCGATTTCTACAATCTTTATCCTGTGCAGCGCTGCCACCTCGAAGAAAATTTCCTGGCAGCGCTGTTTGACTTCGACAAAGTCGAAGACTTCGTGGCAGTAGCGCACCTTGTAGCAGACATGAATCTCCAGCCGCGTGACGCTGGAGCTACCTCTAACGAACTCAGACTCCATGAAATCACCTTTTTATGAGAAAAAGGACATAGTATTAACTAGTTGTGTTTTGTCCTTTTGCAGCCTCAAGGCTGCTTTTTATTTCTTCCGTCTTGTTCGAGAAATAACTTGTACTACGATGGGCCGGACCAACCACCAGTCACAGACTGGTGGAATTGCTCATTTAAATTCTTAATGCAAAACAAACGTATACACTATACTGTATTCATGAGAAATTCGAATTAAAATAGAAGGCTTAAGAAGAATGCGTTGGGATGTTTAAGCGTGATAGATTATGGCTTACGTTAGATACAAGCTGCCTGAAGAGACGCACAAGATATTAAGAAAAGTGTGCAAAAAACTCGGGACGAAAGAATCAGAAATATCTAGGATAGCCCTGATGGAATACCTCAAATCCCTGGGCTTGCTTTCAGAGAAAGTTAGGAGGATGAAGCTGATAAGGTGGGGCAAATGATCAAGCCAGGTTCTTTTTCATAAGGTACCTGTGATATCCGATACCGTGATAGTCCTGCTCGAGTTTCTGTATCTTGAACCCGTGTTTTGAATACAGGTTTACAGTCGCGAGATTGAGGGGGTCTACGGTGGCAAAAACTGCATGGACAGGCCGGCTCTTCAGCAAATCCAGAAATTTGCTGATCAAAACGGAGCCAATGCCCTTTTTCCTCAAAGATTCGTCAACGCACATGCTAAGAAGCCAGCCTTCTTTTTTCTCGTGTTTTACGGCTCCTAACAGATAGCCAATAATATTTTTGTCGGCGTCCCTGCAGACTAGGAATGTATCCCCGAATAGCTCGGCAGATTGCCTGAAGAAATAGCGTGGATAGCCATCGATGCCAAATATTTCTCTTTCGAGTTTGCAGAGTTTTTCTATATCATGCTTGAGCCTTTTCATATCGAGAAGCTCTATGACTATTTCTTCTTTTTGCATTTTACATACTCGAATACATAAAAATAAAAGAGTTAAGAATAGTCTGGTATTCGGGTGCTTAGAATGAAAGTAGTGATTGTTATTCCAGCCTACAACGAAGAGAAAACCATAGGTGGCGTAGTTTCGGTTGCAAAACAGTTCGGAAAAGTCATTGTGATCAACGACGCCTCGTCTGATAACACGGCGCCGATGGCCAGAAAATATGGCGCGACTGTTATCAGCCACGCAAAGAATATGGGTCTTGGAGCTTCTATACGGGATGGATTCAAAGAAGCACTCAGAAATGGGGCCGATTTCGTTATAACGCTGGATGCCGATGGCCAGCACGACCCGAAAGACATACCCCGGTTGATTGAAAAGCTGAATGAAAGCTATGATTTTGTTTTGGGTGAAAGGAACCTTTCGCGCTACCCGTTTACAAAGAAGTTCGGCAACTTCTTCCTTAATCTGGCCACGAACCTTGTTTCAGGCACGGCAATAAGGGATACAGAATCCGGTTTCAGGGCCATAAAATCCGAAGCGTTGAAGAATTTCTACCTTAGGGCTGAAAGGTATGAAATAGCGGTTGAAATAATATTTGAGGTGGGAAAACAGAAACTAAAGACGGCAAATGTCCCCATCAGCTCGCCTGTTTACGTCAAGGGCGTCGGCGTCCTGGATGGGGTAAAGAATTTCAAGTATCTTGTCAAAAGAAGGAAAAGGAATCTCAAGAGTTATGTGGACGATTTCAAGTACGTGGCAAAGAATTTCATCGGGGCAAAAAGCCGGAGGAATTAAGAACTGACAAGACACCTTCTTCAAGAGAAAACTTCGGTTTCCACCCGAGCTTTTTTATTTTTGATATGTCCGCTTTGCTTCTTTTTATTTCGCCTTTTTTTTCAGGCAAGAATTTAACGCTTGGCTTCGCCTTAGAGATATTATGTATGATATCGACAAGCTGCAAAAGTGATGTTTCCTTTCCTGTGCCTGCGTTATAAATGCCATTATTACCAGCTCCAAGAAGCAGCGCATCCACGACGTCGTTAACGAAAACAAAGTCCCTTGTTTGCAGTCCGTTGCCAAATATTGTTATATCCTTGTACTCCGGTATCTTGCCGCAGAATCTATTTGCAACGCCGTACCCTCGAGGGCCGTATACATTGAAGAGCCTAAGAATAAAATAATCGCTCTGCTTTTTCAGCAGGTTTTCAGCCTTGAGCTTGCTCTTTCCATACTGTGAAACTGGTTTGCAGGCGTCATCTTCACTGCAAGGCAGCTTCCCGTCAGCATAAACGGCAGCAGAAGAAGTGAAGACTGTTTTTGCTTTGTTCTTTTCCGCGCATTTGAATACATTTGCAGAGCCTATGAAATTTGTCTGGAAAGCTGCATCTTCTCCGGCTTGTACATCTGTTATTGCCGCCAAATGAAAGATGACTTTGCAGTCTTTAGCGGCCTTGTTCACATCAGGCTGATTTCTAACGTCGCCGTTGATGAATTTCGCGGCCTTGTTGAGATTTTCTTTTTTGCCGGTAGAAAGGTTATCAAGAACAACTACATCATGCCCTATTAAGGTCAGCCTATCCACTAAATGCGAGCCTATAAATCCACATCCGCCTGTAACAAGCACCTTCATGTGAAAACCCTGTCTAAACTTAATCTACATCAGTGTTTTTACACCTGACATACCGCTTAATACCGCCATCTGAAGTGGTATGTCCGGGTATCACTGTGGTATTCTGTATCCCGGAAAGCAAAGCTTCCTTCAGATTTGCCCGCTTTTTGATTTTTCAGGCCAGAAGCTTAAGCGCCAGGACAAGTCCTGCAAATAAGAACGAAGCTGCAACAATATGGGCAGGTTTGAGCCTGATGCCGGTTTCCTCGACGTCGTAGTATCTTATCAGGCCCGCCGTTGATTGCGGCATGTATGTTTTCTCTTTATCAGCCATGATTATTAGTTATTCTCTGCGCTTAAATTCTTTTGTTGTGCCTTTTGAGGAAAACTGCTCGCGCTTCCAGGCGCTTTCTGTGAGCTTCAAGATTTTTTCTAAATTCCTTTATTTCCTCTTCAATTGCCTCTATAGTCTCATCAGTGTCTGACAGCAGCTGTTCTTTGTGATTGGCGATTTCTTTTTTGTATAGAGAATTATGGCTTTTGATAAGCCTCTCGATTTCGAGCGATATATTTTCTGTGCTTCTTTTTGCTTTGATTAATTCCGGCCACATAATCAGATATCCAGGAGATTTATTTAAGTCTTAGTCTTGGCGGATTTGGTGAGTGACAGTTCATTTTTTGACTTCCAGAAAAAGTAGCTTATCAGGAGTATTGTTATTATCGGAGAGATCCATGGCGGGATATGCATGCCAAAGCTGTCCATTACCATGATAGCCCCTAGAAAGGCGACAGAATACATGGCGCCATTCTTCAGGTATTTGTATTTCTTGACGTTTTCTATATTGCTCACGGTTAGCTGGCGTACAACGACAGCCCCTATGCCATTTCCTATGAGTATTATTGGAACAGAAAGGGTGAATGCGAAAGCGCCAAAAACGCCATCTATGGAAAATGACGCATCGATTACTTCCAGATACATTATCTTGCTCCAGTCGCTCATTTTGCTGTTTTCCAGCATTTCCGCTTCTTTTTTCTCTGCATTTTCCCTGAAGCCGTGGACTATGAAAAATATGCTGGAGCCAACGACAGCGCCAAAAGCCATCAGCGGGTTGATGTGTATGGAATACCATACTATTGTTGTCAGCAATACCGAAACGAGTGCAAAGAACCACACGCCTTTCCTTTCAATGTAATTCTCGACCACCAGCCCGTAGTATTTTGGTTCCAGGAACAGCCAGTGAAGGAAAAGGAATATTAGAAAAATACCTCCAGCCATCAGGAGGGGGGGTGCCGAGTTCTCAATAGCTTGGCTGATCGCGGGATCTTCGTTGAAGGCTGCCGTCATAGTGCCCCAAAAGCCTAGTTGCGGATTCAATGAATAAACTGTAATGAGCGGCAAAAGCCCCCGTATAAGGAATACAGCGATAAATATGCCCCATATAAGGAACCAGCGTCTCGCCTGTTTCGACATGGTTCTGAGCACGTCGGCGTTTATTACCGCATTGTCGACGCTCGTCACAATTTCAAAAAGAGAAAGCCCTACGAGGGTTAGAATGAGAAAAAATATCTCTGGCATAAGGAATCAGTTATAAACAATGAATGCAAGATTTATAAGTTTGTTAGTTTCTCTGCAAACATCCTGCAGAACATTTTTTGTCAGCATGGTGCAGTCACATGACAGATAAACAGCGTGATTTTTAATACTATGCTGTGTAATCTGTCATTATTGGAGAGGTAACCTGTGAATAGAACGGCGTACCTGATTTTTGCGTTGTCTGTTGTTGCTTCAGTAGCCGCCGCTCACGAAGAAATGCAGACGCCGGAAGAGATGATGAACGTGATAGTGGCACGCCAGGGCGTTTCAAGCATAGGCGATGTGGATTGCGGCAGTGTTTTAGAAGTGGATTTCGAGATGCTGGGGGACGCCGTGATGGGAAGGATGGCCGGAAGCCACGAGCTGCACGAGCAGATGGACAGCATGATGGGTGGCGAGGGCTCGGCGGGCCTGCAAAGCGCGCACATTGCGATGGGAAAAAACTGGCTTGGATGCAGTCAGGGTACAATGGGCAGCGAAATGATGAACGCGAATATGATGCCGATGATGATGAGAATGATGGGCAATTACTACCCTGCATACTACAGCGGCTACGATGCTGTTCTTTTGCTCGCCGTTGCCGGATGGGTTCTTTTCTTTGCGATGCTTTATTTATATCTTTCAAGGGTGTCCAGGAAAACGCACAGGAGATAGGGCTGCTTTTGCAGGGTGACGAATATTCTTGAAGATTTCATGGTTCCTTTTGTTTCAATCCTTGTCGCGGAATTCGGCGACAAGAGCCAGATGGCGCTGTTCCTTTTGTCAGCCAGGACAAGAATGCACAAGCAGCTGCTTGCTGGGGCTTTTCTGGCGTTTCTTGTTGTAGACGGCATTGCAATACTGGCAGGCTACTACATCCTGAATATTATCCCTGTTCAGGTTGTCAGGTTCGCAGGCGGCGCTGTTTTTGCTGCCGTTGGGATATTTTATTTGTTGCGCAGGCCGCCGGAAGAAAAGGAATCCGCAAGACTGGTTTCCCCGTTTTATTCGGGCTTCGCTGTAACGTTCTTTTCAGAATGGGGCGACAAGACGCAGCTGGCTTCAGGCCTCCTTGCAACAAAATTCGTTCCTTTTTTTGTTCTGTCCGGAGTCCTTGCTTCTTTGTTTCTGCTTTCTTATCTGGCAGTGCGTTCCGGGAAGCTTATTCATGCGCGGGTTGACAGGAAAGTAATGCAGAAGATCTCAGGCGCAATATTTATAGTGCTTGGCATAACATTTATCATAGGCTGAGCGAATGAAAAACCAGAAACTGAAAAAAGAACTGTCTCTTTTCACGGCTACACTGTACGGCGTAGGAATAATCCTGGGCGCGGGCATCTACGTCCTCATCGGCCAGGGGGCAGGCGTAGCCGGGAATGCGATATGGCTTTCTTTTGTCGTTGCCGCAGTAATAGCCACCTTTACGGGCCTGAGCTATGCGGAGCTTGCCGGCATGTTCCCCCGGGCCGCCGCGGAATATGTTTATACAAAGCACGCGTTCAACAAGAACTATCTTTCCTTTATCGTGCAGTGGATAATGATCTTCACACTTATCGTTAGCGCCTCAACGGTGGCGCTGGGCTTCGGCGGATACGCCTCTTTCATGTTCGGTATATCGCCGGTTGTTGCCGCCGGCGGCCTCCTTGTCGTGCTTTCTGTCATAAACTACATAGGCATAAAAGAATCGGCGCGCTATAATATTTTGTCAACGATTGTCGAGATTTCAGGGCTTGTATTTGTCGCAATAATCGGGCTGTTTTTTATCGGAAAGGCAGAAATAGATTACTTTTCCTCCCCTGCCGGCCTTGGCGGCGTCCTCTCCGCAACTGCGCTCATATTCTTTGCTTACATAGGGTTTGAGGAACTTGTGAACCTCTCGGAAGAAACGAAAAATGCAAGGAAGGTGATACCGAAGGCGCTTGTTTTGTCGCTGGGGATATCCACGCTCCTTTACATCCTTGTTTCCGTGTCCTCCATAAGCATCCTCGGAGCTGAGGAGCTTGGGAAATCGCCCGCGCCCCTGACAGCTGTTGTGTCCGCGGCATTGCCTGAAGCCGGATTTCTGATGTCGCTGATAGCCCTGTTTGCAACCTCCAACACCGTGCTCGTTATCCTGATAGTTGTTTCACGCATGCTGTACGGCCTGGCCTGCAACAACACGTTCCCCGCTGTCTGCGGCAGGGTAGGCGGCAGAAAAACGCCGTATGTTTCTGTGTTTATTGTAATGGTCATGTCCCTTGTTTTTTTGCTCATCGGCGGCATAAAAACAATCGCCATGCTCACTGATGTCGGCATATTTGTTGTCTACGTCTTTGTTAATGCGTCGCTGATACGGCTCAGGTACAAGGCGCCCGGCGCAAAGAGGACTTTCAGGTCGCCGGTGAATATAGGCCGTTTCCCTGTGCTCGCGTTGCTGGGTATCGTAAGCTCCGGCCTGATGCTGCTTCATTTCGAGCCGATGCTTATTATTTACGAGATGATAGTTGTCTTTGTAGGCCTGGTGTTCTATAAGGCATTTACAAAAGTACAGAAGCTGCACGAACGGGAAAAGATATACACAAGACTGTTCAGGAAATCTATATTCACGTCAAAGAAAAGGGATTTATTCCGGGCGATTATAAAATACCCTATGAAAATTTCCTCTATAACAGTCAGAAACGTCAGGACCGTAAAGCCTGAGGATACCGTAAAAAAGGCCGTCACAGTTATGAACAGGCATAAAATCGGCAGCGTGGTTGTTGCAAACAAGGGAATGGTGGCCGGCATAATCACCGAGAGGGATGTGCTCAAGCGCGTCGTGGCTGTGAACAAAAAACCGGAGGGTGTCCGCTGCAGGAACATAATGAGCAGTCCTGTGAAAACAATCGATGCAGAGAAAAGCGTTGTGGATGCAATAGAGCTCATGGCAAGATACAGGATAAAGAAGCTTGTTGTGACAAAGGGCCGCGAAATTGCAGGCATCATAACCGCCACTGATATACTCAGGAGCGGCGAGCGGATAGAGTACGCCGCCTTGAGAAAGCTGGCGCAGTTTTTCCCTGTTTACCGGCCGGCTGCGCAGGCTGGATGATGGAATCTTTTAATCCGTTTGCAATTATGTTTTCTCATGCCGCCGCAAAATATGGACAACGTGACAAAAATATTCCTTGTGGCTTTTGTGGTTGCCGCAGCTTATCTTGTTCTCAGCATAATCATAAGGCCGTTATTCGTGCAGCAGCCGGAAACAATGTACGGAATGATGCAGCAGGCGATGGGCTTTTCCCAGCAAGGCGCCATACCAAACATGCTGGCCTTGGTGGCTGCATTGGGATTGGGCATACTTGTTTCCTTGCAGTTTAAGACAAAAACAGTTACAAGAATAGGGAGAAGCAGGGAACGGGCTCTTTCTATAGTCAGGAAAAGGCTTTCTGGTGACGAAAAGAGAATGCTGAAGGAAATAGAAAGGGCGGGATCAATAACCCAGGACTCACTCCGCGCAAGGCTCGCCTGGAGCAAGGCAAAGGTTTCCACGACACTTACAAGATTTGACAAGATGAATCTCATCCAGCGGGAAAGGCAGGGAAAGACATACAGGGTTTTCCTGCCGAAGGACCTGAAATAAGAGGGCTGCTTATGGAAGAAAAAATAGAATGCCAGGACTGCGGGAAAAGATTTTCCGTGCAGGAAGCCCTTGAGCAGCACAGGAAAGCGAAGCATGAGGAAATGAAAAAGAAGGGAAAACTGAAGCTCCCGATGAAATGGATTGCAGTTACGGCAATTGTCATAGTTATTGCTGCAGGCGGGTACATATTGGTTTCGTCCGCACCAAAATACACACCTGTATCAGAGTATAGCGAGCATTTCTTGGGCGCGGAAAACGCTCCTGTGGTTGTTATAGAGTACAGCGATTTCCAGTGCCCTTTCTGCGGGAGATTCTACCAGCAGACAGAGCCCCAGATTATCAGCGAATATGTTGACACAGGAAAGGTGAAGCTTGTCTACAGGCATTTCCCGCTGGCGCAGACGCATCAGTATGCACAGAAGGCTGCGGAAGCGAGCGAATGCGCATCCGACCAGGGCAAATTCTGGGAGTATCACGACAGGCTGTTTGATAACCAGAACGCGCTTTTCCCGGCATCACTGAAGAAATACGCTGCGGATATCGGCCTTGACAGGGCTGCGTTCGATGCATGTTTAGATTCCGGCGCGATGGCATCAAGGGTGAAAGCGGATTTTGAAGATGGCCAGGGCAGGGGCGTAAGGTCAACGCCCACTTTCTTCGTGAATAATGTCATGATAGTAGGCGCACAGCCTTTCTCGTCATTCAAGCAGGCAATAGAGTCGGAGCTTGGCAAAATATGAAACCGCAAACCAAAATTCTGGCCTTGGCGGTAGCACTTGGCCGGGGACAATGCGGCATCCTGTACCGTTGGGGAATTCGGGTGCTGAAAATCGTTTTAAACCGTTCAAGAGGCAACCTAGTTATTCCGGCAGATTCTATAGTTATATGGTGATTAAGATGGAATACAAATATGTGCTGGCGTTGCTGCTCGCCGCGGCAGTTGGAATACTGGCCGTAAGCATAGCAGGCGCGCACAGCAACGGTAATCAAAACACTATGATGGATGATGGGAACTCCGGCATGATGGGGATGATGGGTGGTATGGGAATGATGAACGGCATGATGAGCACAGACGGCTTTGTCCACAACGAAGATGACATAGACTGGATGAGAGAAGAGATGAAAGAGCACATGAATTTCACGGACGAGGAATTCAACGAGATGGCTGAGCACTGCCCTATGATGCGCGGAAGATGATATTTAATTTTTTCTTTTCTGATTATGCCCATGGAAGTAAAAGATATTCTGGAAAAATAGAAGGGGATTGGAAAATGAGAAAGAAAAACCGCAACGACAATAACATGGCAATCACAGTCATTATACTCGTTTTGCTGCTTTTGGTTGGCTTCGGATGGGGTTTCGGCCATACGGGCGGCATGTTCTTCGGGCCGGCTTTCATGATACTTGTGCTGTTTCTTGTAGTCTGGCTGGTAATGTCGCTGGCTCAGAATAAATGAGGTGAAATAATGGCTATACATGAAGATGATATAAAACTGAATAATGTAGACACGGCCAAAGCCGGCGCTTTTCTGGAAGAAGTGAAGGCCGACAGAAACAAGGCAATAAAAATAAAGCGCGTGGAAGGCGAATGGAACTTCTCGGGCGTGCAGTTCACTGCAACATTAGAGCATGCGACTGGAAAGACTACCGTTGAAGCGGACGGCCCTCCTATAATGGGCGGCTACGGTTTGAAGCCCGATCCCGTGCAGTACTGCCTGTTCGGGCTTGCCGCGTGCTATGCGCAGACCTTCGCGTCGATAGCTGCGGAGAAAGGTATCGAACTGAAGCAACTGAAAATAACTGTTGAAAACAATGTTAATTTGTCGAAATCATTGGGGTTAGGCGATGAGCCGATAGTGGAAAATGTGAAGCTACTTGTAACTGCTTCTGGTAATGGAGACCTGAAGGAAATAGAAAGCCTAGCCAAGGAACGATGCCCGGGCGTTTACTGCCTGACGAACCCGATAAAGCTGGAGATAGAAAGCAGATTTGATGTTGAATAGGATTCTGCTGCGGACAAAAAGCTGAACCGTATTAGCAAATGTGCTATTTCTGGTCAAAGGCCAAGAAAAGTAGCGACTAACAGGACTACTTCATCAAGCAGACTTCTTCGCTGCCGATCCTTACCACATCGCCTTCGTAAAGCGGCATTTGCAGGCCGCCAGTGTAAGCAAAATCGACCAGCGCGCCTATTGGTTCTTCTCCTTTAGATTTTCTTTCCACAAATTCCCTGTCCGGAGAAACGGCTCTCATAAGCCATTCCTGCGGCGCAGTATACATAATCGCCTGTCTTTGCGTCGGCAAGGTCTATCAGCACCTCGGAAAGCTTGCCGTTTATGTCAACAACGGCATTGTTGCCTTTTATTTCCAATATCTTTCCAACAGAGGTGACGCACACAAACATATTTTCCTGCTTTGTATTTATAACATGTCACCAGAGCAGCCCCATGAATGCGAGTAGCAGAAGGCCGATGAATGATATCGCTATTCCGGCTTTTGCTATGTCCTTCATGTTTACAAATTTTGTTCCGTATGCAATAGCCGTTGGGGGCGTGCCGAAGGGGAACATGAAATCGAGGGAAACGGCCAGCGCAGCAACCACAACTGTGTTTGTGACGTCTGTCCCCAGCAAAGATGCAAGTGCAACAACAAGCGGCAGATAAACAGCAGCAGCGGTGGTATTGCTGACCACGACCGTCATAACAATGCCGGCAAGGCCGAGCAAAAGAAAGAGCGCTAAGCTGTCCCGGCCCGTGGCAATGGCTGATATAACGGACGCAAATGACGCATCAAGCGATGTTGCGTGGATTCCCATGCCCAAAGCAAGACCGCCGCCGATTAAAACTAGCGTGGGCCAGTCAATCTTCAAAAAGTCCTTTATCGACAGCAGACCGAGGAAATAAAACAGAACTATAGGGACGAGAGCGACAACGCTGTTATGTATCCCGTGGATGTTCTCGGTAATCCATAAAAAAACGGTAACAACAAATACGGCAAGAACCTTTTTCTGTTCCGCTGACATCTTTTCTTTTTGTTTGGACATAACAATCCTGTTTTTTTCAGGCCTGAAAATGGCAACAAGCGCAAGCCAGCCGGCCAGCATAAGGATTATCATGAAAGGGAATCCGCGGTAAAACCATTCGTAAAAGCCGAAAGAAACCCCGGCATCGTTAAGGAACTTTGCAGCCATGATGTTGGGTGTGCTGCCTATAATAGTTCCGACGCCGCCTATTGTTGCGCCGTAGCCGACAGCAAGCACAGATGCCTTGCCAAATCTGCTGCCGGGCTTCATCCTGTTCTTTGCAAGGATGACAAGCGCTATCGGCATGATGATTGCCGCCGTCGCTGAGTTGCTTATCCACATGGAAATGAAAGCGGATGTCAAAATTAGTGCAAGGATCACCATGCTGGACTTGCTTCCCACTTTGCCAAGAATCCTGTAGGCTATATATTCGTCAAGACGGTATTTGCCCATTGCTACTGCTATGGCAAATCCGCCAAGGAGCAGCATTATAACAGGGTCGAAGTATTGTGCAAAGACGTCTTCCGGCTTCAAACCAACAAGCATAACAAGAAGCAATGCTACAAAAACCGCTGTGGCGTGAAAAGGGGCTGCTTCGGACACCCACAAAGAAGCTACAAAAACCATCACAAAAAGCATTGTGTGCGCATCGCCCTCAAACCCCAGAGGCAAGAAGTAAACAAAGACTGCAGCAAAAAGCGAGAGAAGGATGCGCCAAGGATGGATTTCATACCTCATACAATAATAATTGTGGGCTTAAGTTTATAGTTTATGATAACTATTCAGCGCTTCAGCGCCTCTTTTTTCGTGCGAAGTTTCCCAAGAATTCTTTTCCTGTATCGTGTGTACAGAACCCGCCGCGAGTCCCGTCTTATAGGCTAACGATTTCCATAGCCCAAAATAAAATAAACAGTGACCTGCCGCCAAACATGCGGAGAAGGAATGTGGCTGCTCACTTGATTTTGCCGTGCTTGTAATAATACGTGAACAGTCCTGCGCCCAGAGTCACGGCCATCACGATTGCGCTGCCGTATAGAAATTTGTCGATGTGCTGCCATGGCCATGTTTCCGGCGGGTACGGAAAGAAGAACACCCGGAATACAAATGCTTTCAGGCCATGTATGATGACTGAAAACAGAATGCCTGTGAAAAATATCTGCTTTGGCCCGAATTTGTGCTTCCAAACCAGCGTAAAGGCAGCTGCCGCAACAAAAATTTCCCATAGCCACTGTGTTATTCTTGCCACAAGAGGGTCATATCCCATCTGTGCGATCATGCCTTCGTACTGGAAAATAACAACGATAACGGACGCAATG
>Ga0209541_10008046_pt1 | contig 17534 bp, 22 predicted proteins | sample RifCSPlowO2_01_FD_184027 | JGI IMG/M metagenome (GOLD analysis project Ga0209541, IMG submission 184027) | Groundwater microbial communities from Rifle, Colorado - Rifle CSP2_plank lowO2_0.1 (SPAdes) (version 2) | ecosystem: Environmental > Aquatic > Deep subsurface > Groundwater | place...
GGTGAATTTTTTTCCCTTCTCGTCATAAGCTTCAATCCGGACCTTTTTAGACCTTAAGGTTTGGCCGTAAAGCCACCGGACGGAAAGACAGCCCTCCGGTAGCCAATCCTTATCCCGGGAGAGTTTTAGAATTTTAGGATTGATGAATATTAAATCAGGATATTTTTTTGAATCTCTAAGGTCGGACCTTTTTGAATCCCCAAGGTCCGACCTTTTATTGAAAATCTTACCGGAAACCAAGAAAATCCGCAGAGAATAGCCAATCTGCGGCGCGGCGATGGCCACGCCGTCTTTTTGGCTGGCCAAGGCGGCGGACATCTCCCGGAGGGTTTTTTTAATTTCCAGCGAGGTTATTTTCCCAACCGGAACTTCTTTGGCGATTCGCCTCAAAACTTTATCCTCTTTTTGCAGAATTTTCCTCATGCGAGGTTGTTTTTTATTTTAACTCCTTCAGGTGTTGGAGCAGTTTGCCCAGTTTGACCGTTTCCTGGGAACGGCTACCCATATCCCGGACAATGACCGAATTGTCAATTGCCTCTTTAACACCGAAGATTATGGCATAGGGGATGGAGAGTTTCTCGGCGATAGCGAGCTGGGAGGAGAGAGTTTCTCGGGAGAGAGATTGGGCGATGGGGATATGGGCTTTGCGCAGTATTTCAATAATGTTGAGGCTCTTCAACTTGGCCTCAGCGCCCAGCTGGATGAAATAAATTTTCGGCTTTTTGATTATGCGTGGCGAGAGCTTTTTATACCAAGGCGAAGCGACGATGCGGTCCACGCCGATGGATATACCCACTGCCGGCACATCGCGTTTACCGCCGATTTGGCGCGCCAAATAATCGTAGCGTCCGCCGCCGGCGAGGGCTAGTGGAGCTTGGTCCTCATTGCCTCTCTCTTCCACAATCTCAAAGACCGTCCGAGAATAGTAAGAGAGACCGCGCACCAGATTTTTGTTGATATTGTAGCCCACGCCCATTTCTTCCAAGAATTCCAAAACTTCTTTGAAATGCTTTTTGCAGGCGGCGCAGAGGTAGGAGATGGAGTCCGGCGCTGCGGCGTTGACCTCCATGGTTTTAGGGTCTTTGGAATCCAGGATGCGGAGGGGATTGGTCTTGAGCCTTTCGCGGTCCACGGCCGAGAGACTGCCTAAATGTTTTTTGTAATAGTTGGTTAATTCCTTGATGTAAGCGCCACGGCATTCCCGGTCGCCGATGGAATTGATATCTACGGAAAGATTTTGAGCACCAGCTTCTTCCAGAATGCTTATGCCCATTTTAATTATCATCGCGTCTAAGATACTTTTGTCGCTACCCAAGGAGTCCATATCAAATTGCCAGAACTGCCGGTAGCGGCCGCGCTGGGGGCTGTCGTGCCGGAAAATAGGTCCGTATTGATAATAGAGCACCGGCTGGGGCAGGTTCTGCATACCGTGTTCAATATAAGCGCGCAAGAGGGGCGCGGTGTGTTCCGGCCGGAGGGCCAGATGGTCGCCACCGCGGGTTCTTAAGGTATACATTTCCTTATCCACTATATCCGTGCCACGGCCGATGCCGCTCTCAAAAAGTTCCGCGTGTTCCAAGACGGGAGTATCAATCGGCTTGAAGCCATAATATACCGCTACCTCCTGCGCTTTTTCAAAAAATCCCTGAAATGAATAATACTCCTCGTCCAGAATGTCTCTGGTGCCCTTGGGTGAGGCTATCTCTTTTGATTTTTTTTTGCCGGCATCCGCCATATTTTTTTATTTATTGTTTTAATTGCCCGGGCAGAATGCTTATCCGATTCAGAGGATAAAGCCGTAGAAATGTTTTGCCCACCATAAGGTCGCGCGGCACCGCGCCCCATATTCTGGAATCCGAACTGGCTCCGCGGTTGTCGCCCATAACGAAGTACTCGTTATCTTGAAGTGAAAATTCCTTGGCGTCCCTGGATTTGTTTTTGATATAGGGCTCGGCCAGAACCAAACCCTTCGGATTCTCCTTGTTGATTATGGTTACTACGCCGTCTTTAATGCTGACCGTTTCCCCCGGCAGACCGATAATTCTTTTGATGAAAAATTTGGTGGTGTCGTTCGGGTACTTGAAAACGACCACGTCGCCCCGCTTGGGCTCGCCTAAGCGATACGAGAGTTCGTCTAAGATTATGTACTCCGAGTTTTCAAAAGTGGGGGACATAGAGGAACCGGAAACGATGAAAGGCTGGGCGATCCAGGTGCGGACGGGGATGACAATGATGGCGGCAATGATAGCGAAGCGCACCACTTCCCAGAATGACTGCCATAAAGTTTTTGAATTGGTCATGGTCATAATATAACATAAAAAAACATTGACGTCACGGCTGTATTTGTTTTAGAATTGAATTATGAAAATTGTTGTCGGCTTAGGCAATCCCGGAGAAGAATATCAAAACACCCGCCATAATGCCGGGCGGATTATGGTGGAACTAATTCGTCAAAAAATTAACGAGAAAATCAAATTCCCAACCCCGGACACTTTTATGAACAATTCCGGCAAAGCCTTGGCGCCTTTAGTAAAGACAAAAAAGGACCTGGAAAATCTGGTGGTGATTCACGACGACTTGGATTTGCCTCTCTCCAAAATGAAAATATCTTTCAATCGCTCGGCTGGGGGGCACAATGGCCTAAATTCTGTTATCAAAGCTTTGAAGAGCCAGGAATTTCTGCGCATTAGAATCGGTATTTCACTAGCCACTCCGTCTGGGAAAATCAGGAAGCCCAAAGGTGAGAAAGCCGTGCTAAATTTTTTGCTAGGAGAATTTAAAAAATCTGAACTTGATGAGCTCAAAAAACTTTCCAAAAAAGTCACCGAAGCCGTAGAGATGATATTTACGGAAGGTAAGGATAAAGCGATGAGGTTGTATAATTCTTAACCCCCTAAATCCCCCTTGTCAGGGGGAAAAATAGTAAGTTAAAATAATTTATGAAAACAGTAAATTATAAATTTATACCTTACGATAAAAATTTAGTTTCCCGTGCTAGAGAGTTAAGAAAAAGCCTTACGAAAGCGGAAAATAAATTTTGGTTTGAAATAATCAAAAATCCAAAACTATCTAAGTTTAAGTTTACTCGCCAAAAACCCCTTGGAAACTTTATTGTTGATTTTTACTGCGCGCAATTTAAACTTGCAATTGAAATTGACGGAGAAGTTCATAGATTTCAAAAAGTTAGAGATATTGAAAGAGATGATATTTTAAAACAAAAATTCGGAGTAAAAGTTATAAGGTATAAAAATGAAAAAATTCTTAAAAATCCCGAAAAGGCTGTAGAGAACTTATTTGAGCTTATTCGAGATTTGAATTTTTAGGTCTGCTAAAAGCTTAGGGAATAATTCTCTACCCTTAGGAGTTGTTATTCTGTACGCCAATTCATTTTCCAATAAATTAATCATTTTTTTAAAGCTTTGCGGCTGGTACTTTTCCTGTATATGCTCAACGCATAACTTACTCAAATTATCTGCATCTACAACAATGGCCTCGTCATCTTTATCTGCTTTGTGTTTATCGGCTGCTAATACCAATCTGTGGATAATAGCAATTTCTAATTGGGGAAAATTTAACTTTTCAAGTACTTCTCTAGCCAACTTTACAGAATTAAGATTGGCCTTTAATTCGAGCTGAAGCATTTTTTTAAGATTTAATTTACCTTTTGGTGCAACCCCCGACCAGCCAATATCATGAATGTATGCAGCCATTATAAGTAAATGCAAATCATTTCTTTTGTCTCCCAATATTTTTACTGTTTTAGGCACAGACATCTGGCGGTTTAATTAATTGATAATCGGCAAGAAATTCATTTGGCGTTTTGCCGTTTAAACCGCAATGCTCTAAGTTGTTGTAATACATATTCCACTTTTCAAGTTTCTTTTGCAAATCTTGTAAGTTTTTAAATTTGTTTTGCTCGTAGAATTTCTCTTGGTCTTCCCGATGACTTCGCTCGACGGTTCCATTTTGGGCTGGCTTCCCCGGATCAATCAGGTAATGGATGATATTGTTTTCGTGGCAGAAAAGATCCAGCGCATGAATTGTTTTGACAGTCATATCGCTTCGTTTAGTCATGCTGGTGTAGTAATTAGTGAAAATTGATCCGTTGTCTGTTTTAATTGCCTGTATTTTGTGTTCAAATTTTCCCATGACTTCTTTCAAAAAGAGAATCGAATGAAAATTTGTCTGCTCGTCATACACAAAGAGATGTCTCCATCTCGATGCTGTATCAACCGCTGTATATTGGTAATATCTTTTGTTTTTAATGCGTCCTGGGACATATTTAACGTCAATTTCGACTAGTTCTCCGGGTTGTCTTTGAGCTCTGATATATTTGTATTTAATTTTCCTGACTCGATATTTCCTAACTAGTCCTTCCTTTTTTAAAATCTTTCCAACTGTGCGTTCATGTATTAATATTCCTTCTTTCTTTAGTTGCCAGTGTATTTTTAATGCACACTTTTTTGTTTTCTTTCGTATTAAAATGATTCTTTCTTTGATCCAGATCGGTGTCTCTTCCTTTTGTGTTTTCGGTTCAGTTGATTTTGGTTCCAGTCCTGCTTCTCCATTTGCCCTGTAGGCAGCTACCCAGCGCTCCAGGCTTCGTTTCCCATGTGGGCACATCTTGGCAGCAGCTTTCAATCTTACCTCTTTTCTCACTATCGGCAGAACCCATCTTAATCTCTCTTCTTTGATTGTTTTAACCATGGCTATGCTCATTCCTCCATTTTAGGAGAAACCGCCATATGTGTGTGCACATTACCTTGGGGTCTTGCATTTTTATTCAGAGTGTGATATACTCTTAGGGTGAGTGTGAGGTCAAACTCGCATTTATCGTAAACAACATAAGTGCCGCAAAGACCCCGACGCAAGTTGGGGTCTTTGTTTTCTAGGTTATATTGTTTTATAATATACTTATGAAAGTTTTTAATGGGCAAAGGGGATTCACCCTCTTAGAATTATTGGTGGTAATCTCTGTCATTAGCTTGCTTGCCTCAGTTGTTTTTGCAAGCTTAAATACAGCAAGAGCGAAGGGTAGGGATGCGAAAAGGCGTTCCGAATTAATTCAACTGAGAAATGCCATGGAGCTGTATTATTCAAATACGGGAGTTTGGTTTCTCTCTGATGGATGGATAGAAATTGGAGGATATGTAGATATTAATCTTCAGCCGACTTACATACCTATTGTGCCCATGGATCCCATTGGTGTAGGAAACCACCGATATCAACATTGGAATAAAAGTTATGTAGGGGGATGCTTCACAGGAGGTCAACCAGAAAAATATGTTTTTTATACAAAGTTAGAAAATCCCTCTGCAGCAGATTTAGCAACCTTGACTGATAGTTTTGATACCTGTGCTAATACTACTTATGAGATGAATTTTAAAATTGGTAACTAAAATGATAGATTCAATTATTACCAATAGGAATTAATCTTATTTTTTTTACAATTCTTTTCGGCGCAACAGAACGGCATTAAAAGCGACAATGACGGTGCTAGCGGACATAAGCACAGCCGCGACGGCGGGCTCGAGCAGAATACCTTTGAAAGCCAAAGCCCCAGCCGCGAGCGGCAGGGCAAAAATATTGTATCCGGCCGCCCACCAAAGATTCTGAATCATTTTGGAATAGGTCATTTGGGAGAGCCGGATAATTTTCACAATATCTCGCGGGTCGTTGCGGACTAGAATAATACCGGCCGATTCAATCGCCACATTCGTCCCCGCGCCGATGGCGATGCCCAAGTCGGCTTGAGTCAAGGCGGGGGCGTCGTTGATGCCGTCGCCCACCATGGCAACTTTAAGGCCGCGGGTTTGGAGAGTTTTGACTTTTTCCGATTTTTCGCCCGGCAAAACACGGGCAAAATATTCGTCAATGCCGAGTTCCCGGCTGACTGCTTGCGCCACCTCTTCCGCGTCGCCGGTAAGCATAACTACTTTTAGACCCAAGGTTTTAAGCGCCATCACTGCTTCCTTGGCTTCTGGCCGGATGGCATCCGCGACGGCGATACTGCCTATTTTCTGGCCGTTCTGCTCCACCACTATGTCTTCGCCGCCGCGGTGGCCGACGAAAATTTTTTCATTACCCACCTCCGCTTCGCCGCCTACACCCGGGATGCGTCTAAAGTTGCGCGCGGAGAGAATGGTAAGCCCGCGCCGTTTGGCTTCGGCGACGATGGCGTGGGCGATGGGATGTTCGGAATGAGAATCCACCGCGGCGGCCAGAGCCAGAGCCTCGTCGGAACTTGCGCTCTTGACGCTGAATTCTCCACGGGTCAATGTGCCGGTTTTATCAAAGAGCACGGTGTCTATGGTCCTGGCCGCTTCCAAGGCCAACCTGCGCCGCACCAGCAAGCCGTTTTGCGCCGCTTTAGTGGTAGAGATTGAGGCGACTAAGGGAACGGCAAGTCCCAGAGCGTGCGGACAGGCGATTACCAATACTGCTACCAGCCGGGCGACGGCAAAGCCGACCTCGGCACCGGCGAGAAGCCAAGCGACGAGAGTGGTAATGCCGCCGAGAACGGCAACAACAGTCAGATAGAATGCCGCCCGGTCGGAGAGTATCTGCAATCGCGATTTGGAAGCTTGCGCTTCCGCCACCAGCCGCATTACGCCGGCGAGAAATGTTTTCTCGCCAATATTAGAGACACTGATTTTAAGGGCGCCGTCATCATTAATCGTGCCGGCAATAACCGCGTCATTTTTCTTTTTGGGTACCGGCTTTGATTCCCCAGTCACCATAGATTCGTTCACATCGGATTCGCCGTCTATAATTTTTCCATCAGCGGGAATTTTCGCGCCTGGCCGCACAAAGACTACATCGCCCTCCCGGAGTTCGGAGAGGGGAATAGTTTCGGTTTTATCACCCCGCACTACTTCTGCGGTATCCGGCAGTAATTTGGATAACTCTTTCAGCGCGCCTTGCGCGCCGGAAACCGCTCGCATTTCCAGCCAATGGCCGAGGAGCATAATGGTAATGAGGGTGGTTAACTCCCAAAACAGGGCTTCTTCATTCGCGAATACGGCATAGACACTCCAGATATAGGCGGCAGAGATGGCAATGCCGATAAGCGTCATCATGCCGGGCAGACGGCCGCGAATTTCTCGCCAGGCGCCCAAGAGGAAAACGGAGCCGCCGTAGAAAAATACGATGGAGCCGAGAACAAGAGGCATATAGGCAAGTCCGGGGAATGGAGGCAAGGACCACTTTAATATGGTTTTCAAAACATCCGCATAGAGCACGACGGGGATGGTTAAAATTAAACTTACCCAGAATTTCCGCAAAAACATTTGGGTGGAGTGGCCTGCGTGTCCCGATTTTGATTTATCAAAATCAAGGATCCCGACTTTACGTCGGGACTTATCTTTTTTTACCGGGACGAGCGCCATCCCGCATTCCGGGCACATCCCCGGCCGGTCCTGCTTGATTTCCGGATGCATCGGGCAGGTGAAAATTATTTTCTCTTCTTCTTGGTTTGGGTGATGATTGTGTTCCATATTTATTATTCCACCAGAATTGTATCGGCTTAACAGCAGTGATTGGCATGACCGGTATTATGGTTTTTGTCGGCATAGGCTTCCGGATTTTTCACAAACTGTTCTCGGCAATGGCTGGAACAGAAATGGTAAGTTTCCCCCCGATGTTTCGTGGTTACCCCTTCGCTCGCTTGCATGCCGCAGACCGGGTCCCGAGAAGAGGGTAAAGCTGAATTTTTTCTGAAAAAATTAAACATGATTTTTATTGGTTTTTATTGTCAAGGTGAAATAAAGTATGTAGCCAGCACCAGCCCAAGAAACTTTCCACCAGCGCGATTACGGCCACAATCAAGATGAGTGTATTGTATACGCTACCATCAAATTGCGGCGCAAGTGGGCTTAGCCATACTATTCCCAAAACAAACCTAAAAATTCTGTCCAATTTACCTAAATTTTGTGTCATATAATTTTTTTTACTTACTTCCCAATATATACAGGTCCACCAACTCCTTGACGGTCCTTTTTTCTGCCTTCTTGTGCTGTAGCTGATGTTTGACGTGAGTTCGCAAGTGATTTTCAAGGAGCAGGGCATCAAGGCTTTTGAGCGACCTTTGAATAGAGAGAGACTGCTCCAAAAGCTTGGGGCAGTATACCTCGTTCTCAATCGCCTTGGTGAGTCCATCGATTTGGCCGCGAATAATCTTGGCCCGATGGACTGCCCGTTTTTTTAACTGTTGGTCTAACATCTTAATAGGATATACCCCTATACCCTATTTGGCAAGAGCTGACCTGGGGATAACCCCGATAGATAAAACTAATCATTAGATTGGGGCTTTTTCCGGCGCGCGGTCGTTGTTGCGGGCGATGAATTCTTTTATTTCCGCTTCGTTGATTTCCGTTTGTTTCAGGAGGTAGCCCCAGGAAGTCAGAGCGACCGGCACATCCAAGTCTGCCCGGGGTAGCATTATTTTTTTTCCACTAGCTTCATTGAAGGCCCCTTTGATTCTTTCCACCTCGCTCTCCGGCAGGTCCGCTCTATACCAGACTACCGCCGCGCCGTGCTCCATGCTGTGGAGCACCAGTTCATCCGGCACGGCCTCATCTTTGAAGCCCGCTCCCGCTACGCCGGCCCAATGCCAGCCGGAAGTCGGCGGATTGGAGCCATAAGGCGGATGGGTGGCGTCCCGGGCGACATGTTGCGCGCCCATATCCGGCATTTTCTCGCCCATCATTGGTTGTTCCAATCTGGCGCCCTCTTCCGTCTGGTTTTGGGAAGACCACCAAACTCCGCCGAATATTATAATAAGGGTCGCTAATATAATTCCTACAATTATTTTATTTGACATGTTTGTAATTTTTAATTGATAATTTTTTTACTGCACACTGCACGACCCGCCGCCCGAATTCCCAGCCGGACCCATCTCCCGCAAAATCCGCTGGAAGCCCTGTCCGCTGGAGTATTCAATCCCCAATACTTCTCTTGGATTAACTTTTTTCCAGGGAATACCTTTTTTCTCCATATACGAGGCAATAGTGAGATAGGTGTCCGGGAACCAGTAGGAATTTACATAGAGGGCCGCTCGCCACATTTCTTCTTCCGAGATATTTTGCGAGGCCATAAGCTCTAGGAGTCCCAGCATGGCCATGCCATGATTGCAGTCGGGGAAATGGGCAGAGTTGCCGCAACACGGCCGGTATATGCCGCGGGATATTTTATCCACCAGTGCTTGCTGTTCGGTGGTTAGAGACAGAAAGGTATGGCGGCTGTAATGTTCCATGGCATTGCCACGGGCGATAGTCCACCCGCCGGTGGAGGCGAAGTTCTGCGCCCCGCCGTAGCGTGGGTCCATCATCTCGCCGGTTTCCAGAATTTCGTTTTTATTGCCTAGTCCCAGCGCCCAGAAGAAGTTGAGGAGTAAGCCAGCATTCTGGCCGGTAATTTTGAGGTTGTCATTTTGCTCGGTGAACATTTTTTCCGCTTCCCGCTCTAGTTCCGGATTGCCGGCATAGAGAGTGAGAAATTTTTCTTTATCAATGACACCGGACTCCGCCAACTCTGTGCCAAGTGTGCCCCAGCGGACGGGTAAGACCACACCCCCTGCCGGCAGAACCGCTTGAGGCGGGGGAAGAGCCGGCGCTTTCGGCGGTTCAACTCTTGCGCCGTAATAAAATCCCAGAATTAAGACCAGGCCCACTACGACGAAGCTTATTATTTCTTTTTTGTTTTCCATATTTTTATTTTATCTTTTATTTATCGCCACAGCAATCCTGCATCTTCTTGACGATTTCCTCCACCGTCCAGCCCTCGGGGATAGCGTTGACGACCCGCAATCGCCGGATAGTTTCCTTGACGCCGAATTTTTGGATTTCATTCAAGACCAGCCGTCGCCGCTCGCACTTCTGGCAATGCGGTATATGTAGCGCTTTGGCGAGCTTGGCAACGGCGTCCCCCAATTTGATTTTTCCCATTGTGTTAATGTTTAGATAATAAGTATCAGGGTTCCAAGAACTATCATGGCGACACCGCCCCAGAGTCGCATATGCCTGGTCTGCGACTTTTTCCAGGCTTGCACTTTAGCGATAAGCTGTCCGTTGCTGGCGATAAGCAGGATAATAATCAGAGGCAGGATGAATATGAGATTGTAGAGTAGGAGATAACCCACGCCTCTCAAGTATGTCCCTTGGTCATGCAAGAGCCCGAGTACCATAAGGTAAGGCCCACCGGTGCAGGGGAACTCACAGAGGCCGACCAGAGCGCCCAGGAGGAAAACCGCGGGCAGAGTAGCTCGATTCATAAGCGAAGCGATTTTATTATGGGCGACCTCTGGAATCCGGAGTTTAAGCGGGAAGGCCGGGAAAAATTCGTTAATCAGATTAAGTCCGCCCAGGGCGATGAGAACCGCCGCGCCAACCTTGGCCATGAAGTGCGGCGTGTTGAAGAGATGGAGCGCCTGCAAAATTCCAAGACCGATGAGGAAATAGACCGCCAAGAGGCCGAGGATATAAACCCCGCCGATTTTTAAGATACTGCCTCGGTTTTTTTGGAGGGAGAGCAGAAAGGCGATGGTGAGGAGCAGAATACCGAAGGCGCAGGGGTTAATGCTGTCAATCAAGGCGGCTACGGAGACGAGGGGCAGGAGCCACTGACCGCCGTCACTTAAGTTCCAGAGCGCGGTGGTGCCGATGTTGCTTGTTTGGAAGAGGATTACCGTGCCGAAGAGCAAAACCGCGAAGGCGACAAGAAGTGTAAATTTTTTAGTCATACTACGGAGTGACCAGCGCACTGAAGTTTAGTTCAAGCGGCTGGCCAGCGCTGTTTTCTATGATAATAGCGCGCGCGATTTTGCCCACTCCTGCCGGGCCGTGAGCCGCCGGGTCAAAGACAACATCTACTGTCGCTTCTCGGCCCGGAGCCAGAATTTCGTTGATGGCGGGGATGCCGCTGTGGCCGGGCATGCCCATCGGGCCCCATTGTCTGCCGCCAATCATGAGGGTCGCGGTGGTGCACATACAGGAGGTGTACATTTTGTTGATAGTAATCGGTTCCCGGCTGCTGTTTTTAATTTTGAACGGATACTTCACTTCTCCGGCCGCCATGGAAATGGAGCCAAAGTCGTAATTGGTTTCTAGGGCGATGAGCGAGCCCTGCTGTTCTACCGGCGGGTTTTGCTCACTTGCCGTAATTGCGGTATTTGCGTTGTTTGGGCGGGCGAACCAGATGAGACCGCCCAGGACCAGGATGGCAATAATAATGCCTATAATATTTTTCATATTTTTGTTTAGTTAAAAGCGAAGTCGATTTCAGATTTTTCTAAAATCGGCGAAGCGCGCGAATAAAAACCCAGCCTTAAACTCCAAGCTAAAGCCGGCGTATTAGACGCGGTTGGGACTCTGCTCGTGCAGGGCGAGCCAGCGGGTTAGTTTTTGTTTTTGCGGCGGAGAAAAAGAATCCCGAAATCGGTATTTAGATAAAACAAGTTTGGGCGGTCTAAATAGATAGGGGAGCAAAAGATAAAAACCCAGAATAGCCAGAGCTCCCAGCATAAACACAAGCATATTTAAACCGCCACTCAAGATGGCCAGAGAAAAATCTTTGTAGGCGTTAAGGTGAAAATTTAAATAAGAAAGAAGACTGCCTTGCTTAGGGCAATCCGCGAGGGCGACGATAGAAGCGACACAACCGCCGCCATGGTCTTGCGCACCCAAGTGCATGCCCAAAGTTCCGAAGACGGCCAGAGTTATGAATCCTATAAGCAATAATATGCCTAAATATTTCATTGGGGTAAATTATATCAAGCCGCGGTCCGGAAGGCAAATATTTAGAGACAGATATCCACAGATGGGCTGGGTTCTGGGCCAGTATGTTTTATAATTAATTCATGAACAACAAAAAGATATACGGGGCTCTCGTTTTGATTCTTGCTTTCGCAGTTGTAGTGTTCGTGGTTATAGCTGGTCGGGCAAGTAAAGAATCCGCGGAACAAACTCCGGAACAAACTCCGGAGCAAGCTCTGGAGCAGAGCTATGCGCCGGAAACTTCTGAACTTAATCCGGTGGAGAAAGCCAATCCTTTTAAAAACATAAAAACTAACCCCTTTGAATAATATGAAAAAATTTTTGCCCGTTTTAGCCCTGGCGCTTATGTTTGCCGGTTTGGCCCAAGCCCAAATAGACAATATAGAATATCCGGTTCCAGAACTTGGTAATTGCAAAAGCCAAGCCGCCTGCAAGACTTATTGCAATATTCCGGAAAATAAGGAAGACTGCCTTAATTTTGCCGAAAGGCATAACTTAATGAATAAGCAAGAGATAGTCCTGGCGCGCAAGATGGTTGCCGGAGAAATCAAGGGTCCCGGCGGCTGTACCAACAAAGAAGAATGTGAGGCGTATTGCGACGACATAAGCCGGATAACGGAGTGTTTAAGTTTTGCCGAAGAAAATAATCTAATCCCGCCGGGCGATCTGGAAGAAGCGCGCAAAGTAGAGAAGGCAATAAAAGAGGGAGTGAAGCCGCCGGCCTGCAAGAACAAAAAAGATTGCGACGCGTATTGCGCCGACCCGGCCAATCTGCCGGTCTGCATGAATTTTGCTCTTAAGGCGGGCCTGATGAAAGAGGAGGAGCGTGTCCAGGCGGAGAAAATGCTTGGTGCCATAGAGAAAGGTTTCCGCCCGCCGCCTTGCCGAGGCAAGGAGGAGTGCGAGGCCTATTGCTCCCAAGAGCAAAATTCCAAAGAATGTACTGATTTTGCCCGAGCGGCGGGGATGATGTCCGAGGAGCAATTGCGGGAGATGAAAGAGAGGGGGCGGCAATTCCGAGAGATGGGTCCGGGATATAAGGAAGACAGGCCGCAGTTTCAGGGTGATGAACCACAATATCGAAGAGGTGAACCGCCTGAGGGTATGATGCGAGGCCCCGGTGGCTGTCAAAACCCGGAAGAGTGTGAAGCCTTCTGCCGTTCCAATCCGGAAGAATGCGGGAAATTCGGCGATGGCGAAAGACGAGAAATGCCACCGGAGCAATTCCGGCCGGAAGGAGAGGAACAGTTCATGAGAGAGGGGCGAGAACAATTTATGGAGCGGAGAGAAGAGGGAATGCCGCCGTTTGGCGAAGGTATGGATTATGAAAGGATGATGCCAGCTGGCGAGCCTATTCCCATGATCGAGCCTGTACCAATAGGCGAGCCCGAACCTCAACCAGTAAGCCTGCTTTATCTCCTGCGAGCAACCCTGATAGATTTTCTTGACTAACTTTCGCCCAAACGCTTAATCGGGTGTTTTCTACTATCTTCGCGATCGCGATTTTAGTAGAAAAATTTTAATTTAGCAAGATTGCTGTGACTAGTAAGAACTGACTAGTGAGAAGGTTCTTAACTATTAGCAACAAATTCCACCAGGACGAATGTGAGCCAAAACGTAAACAGCATCCAGGCTTCGCGTTTAGTCAGCGTCCGCCCGGAACGCATAAATCGAAACAATAAGAACGAAGCCCCGACCATGAACAGCCCGGTGATGTAGATAATTTTTTTAGGAAAGGAAAAAGGATTGACCAACGCGAGAATACCGACCACTATAGTAGCGTCGGCCAGGACCGTGCCGAGAATATCGCCGACCACCAGAGAGTCGTCTCGCTTTTTAGCCGATTGAAGCGAAAAGAAAAATTCAGGCATAGTGGCGCCGAGCCCCACGACAAACATGCCTATCAAAATGGGACTGACCCCCAAGTAACCGGCCAGCGCAGTAGCCGAGGTGACAGTAAAGTGTCCGCCGAGAAGCATTATAGCCATGCTGGCCAGCAACCCCATCGAGTTATGGAGTCTTTTGCGGTCTTTATTCACTGGGATTGCGCTGTCAATGCCATCTCGGAGAGCCAGATAATAAAAAACGCCACCAACAATGATGAGGGTGATGCCTTCCGGCCGTGAGAAATGGCCATTCAATCCCAAGATAAGAGGTAAAAGCAAAATGAGCGGGAAGACCGCGTGATTTTTAATTATCTTGCTTTCAACCTTAAGACCGCGGCCGGTAAGCAAAATTATCCCGGTGAATACGAGCGTCAAGTCGGCGATATTTGAACCAAACAGCACGCCCAGGCCGAATGAAGGTATGCCTTGAATGGCGGCGTTAATGGAGATAAAGGTTTCCGGTAAGATAGAAATAATGGCTATGATTATAAAGCCGACGGTGTATTTGGATAGCCGATAACTCTCCGCCAGCGACACGGCATACTTGGTGGCCAAGGTCGCGCCTTTGATAACCAAGAATAAGGCAACCGCGAAGATGAATAGATTATTTATCATTTGGTGGTGTCTCTGATTATAATAACACAAAATATTAACCAGCAGTAACTAGTAAGGACTAACTAGCAAAGACCGTCCTAGCCAATTTGGTTAAGTTACCTCTTCTTCCAATCCTTCAGCTTCAGGGTTTTGCGCAGGCTCTCTTCAATGGATATTTTCTGCTTTTCCCGCCAGTCAAATTTGCGGATAATTTCTTTAGGGATAATCAGGGCCAGACTGTGCGAGGATAGTTTGATTAACTTTCTGGTGTATTTCATGTCCCTATTGTAACACACGTATATACGGACGTATATACGCACGTATGTACATAACTGTCGGCGGTAATGTTACTTCTGCCTCCGGACGCGGGAGGATGTTCAAATGGTTATTATAGTTGATTTATCCCAAAATTTAGGGCTTTATTTGTATAGTAACATATGTTACTATACGTAATATGAAGAAAAATATGTATTCAACAGCAGAAGTTGCCAACATTCTACATTTAAGCAGAATTGAGATTTTTAGAAAAATAAAAGCTGGTAAAATAAAAGCTCAAAAAATTGGGCGTAATTATGTTATTCCTTTTGAATCTATCGAAGAAATTTTAGGAGAAACAATAGGCACTCATAAAAAACAAGAAATAGAGAAAGTGATTGACAAAGCATTTAAAGATTACGGTGAGGCATTTAAAAAATTAAGTAAAGAATAATGAGAACAAAGAGAATGACGGTAAAGGAGGTAGAATACGTTGCTTTCTCGTTCGCTCAAAAACTAATGACTTACGATGAACCAATTCCGGAATTTGGAACTAGGTTTCCTAATATATTGGAGAGCTGTATTGATACACCATTTATGCAATTTAATAGGAAAGATTTATACAGGGGGCTAATTGGAAAAGCAAGTGCTTTATTCTATTTTCTTATTAAAAACCATCCATTCCAAAATGGAAATAAAAGAATTGCCGTTATGACCGTCTTGTATCTTTTCCATAAAAATGGAAAGTGGATCAAAATGAGTAATGAAGATTTATATAATTTCGCTAAAGGTATAGCAAAAAGTAAACCTACTTCTCGAGAGAAAATTATTATCCAAATTCAAAGAACACTTAAAAAATACACTATCAATCTAAAAGATGCGTAACTAAAAATCACTGGCTCCACACTATATAGAAAACTTCAGAACTTACTCTGAACTTCTCATATTTAGATAAACGCTGATACGACCGTTATCACACCGAGAATTAATCCCAGCAAATTCGGCAACCAGATGATAACATCTTTTTTGCCAAAACCGTACAGACTCCAGAGGAGCCCATTTGCCTCCAGCAAATAACGAAAAGCTTTTCGCTCTCTGCACGCGAGTGAAGCAGTTCACTTGCTTTACCGGAATCATACAAGCAAGATAATTGTTAGTATTAGTTTAATGGCTTTATGGTATAATAGAATAGAAGGTTCAGTTTTATGCAAAAACTTCAAGACGGTAAGAAAATAAAAAAGTTTTTGACAAGAGATTATCTTTTTTTCGTCATTTTCGGCGCGGTTTTGATTTTTTCACTTCTACTAATTGTTCCGTTTACCTCTCTTTTAAAACAGATAAATCAAAAGTCCGTTGAGCGAATCACCACAGACGCAGAAAACGGTATCTGGGCGGAAGCCGACTACCTCATCAGGCAGTCGCGCGAACTTGACGAAGCCAGAGTTTTTGACCGACTTTTGGCAAACAAGGATTCCGCAGGCCTTATTTCCATTGGCACAGAAGAGGCAAGAAAGCGAGGCGTGGGCGGAATTTTGGTTGCGGATGAAACGGGGCAAGTTTTGTCCAGAACCAGCGCAATAAGCCAGAGAGGCGATTTTATTTTTCATAGCACCTTTTGGGGAAAAGAAGCGCTTGAAAAAGGGGAATCTCACGGCATTGAAAAAGGTGTCACGCATCCCATCATTATTTTTGGGGCAAAAAAACTAGAGCGAGAAGGAAAATTGTTCGGTATTATAGTTTCGGCGCAAATACCAAACGACGATTATATGAAAGCATTTGCCGGCAAATATCTGTCCAAGGGAACGAGAATCGCTTTTTTCTCAAAAGAAAAAGGCCTCATTGGCTCTAATTTTGAAACGCTCGAGGAAAAGCGCCTTCTTGAAACATACTTTTCGCCTGGCTCTGATTTTAATGAAAAAGACGAGGCACAAATGAAGGTGACCTTGAACGGAGGGGGGTACCATGCGAGAAACATTGTTTTTGAAAGCGGATACGACGGCTCTTTTGGCAATATGATTCTATTCATTCCGGATAGTTACGGCCGAGAAGCGGCAATACTTGCCTTTATTATGGTTCTGTTTTTTGCTCTTGCGGGATTAGTCGTTATTCGTCTGGACAAACACTCACACAATACCGTTTTTCTAATTTTGCTTGTCCTGGCGGGCTCCGTGGCTATTTTTTCCCTTTCATATTTTTTTACGAAAACTGCTTATGAGAAGGAACACATATTTCTTTCCAAACCCCCGTATTTAATTTACAACTCAACGATTGCGATTGACCCTGATTCCGCGACCATCAATCTTGATTTTGAACATATTATCTCTGTTGATATTCAGACGGGAGGTGAGAGCATAAACGTGGTTGACGCCGTTATAAAATACGATCCGTCGTTTGCGCGAGTGGAGGAGATAATAATGACTAATTCTTTTTGCGACCCTAGTTTATTTCTTGAGCGAAAGATTGATAATGAAAAAGGCGAAGCGCGAGTTGTCTGCGGGCTTCTGACCCCCGGATTTACAGAAATGAAAGGAACAGTTTTTGAGCTGGTACTTCAGCCGTTGAAACCCGGCCGGTTTTCTCTTCAGTTCGGTGAAGAAACGGCGGTTCTGGCCAATGATGGGTTTGGCACGAATGTCCTTCGCGATTCCACCAGCGCAAGTTATCTGATTGCCGAGGGAGGGCGAGACGGAATGACTGACGCTTCACGGGTCTTTGTTTTTTCGCCTTCTCATCCTAACACCACAAGATGGTATAACAATCGTAGTCCTTTTTTTACTTGGAGTGGTAAAAATTCTTATAAATATAGTTATGTTTTTGACCAAAATCCGGACACTGAGCCTACTAGCCAAGTTTTGGGAACCAAAACAATCGCGTCTTTTGAGGCCGAAGAAGATAACACTTTTTATTTTCATCTTTTGTCTAAAGGAGAGGACGGAAAATCGGAGATATCACATTATCCCGTTAAAATTGATTCAACTCCACCGCAGGTGCCTTCAATCAAAGCAAGCGCGGAAAGTGTCACTGTGGG
>Ga0209541_10008047_pt1 | contig 17533 bp, 20 predicted proteins | sample RifCSPlowO2_01_FD_184027 | JGI IMG/M metagenome (GOLD analysis project Ga0209541, IMG submission 184027) | Groundwater microbial communities from Rifle, Colorado - Rifle CSP2_plank lowO2_0.1 (SPAdes) (version 2) | ecosystem: Environmental > Aquatic > Deep subsurface > Groundwater | place...
TAATATTCTTTTTATTATTGTAATTGTGTTGTTAATAATTTTGTTAATAAAATCTTTTAAAAAAAGGAGGTTAAAAAATAAATGAAAAAATATAAAATAACAATCTCTGGAATGCATTGTGCAAGCTGCGCATCAAATATAGAAAAAAGTTTGAAAAAAGTTCCGGGAGTTAAGAATGCAAATGTAAGTTTAATGCTAAAAAAAGGAACAGCAGAATGCGAAGATTCTGTTTCAGAAGATGAAATTAAAAAAGCTGTCAAAAGGACAGGATATGAAGTTTCAAATATAGAAAAGGAATAAAATGAAACACGAAAATCATGAACAACCAATAGAAGACGAAGAAATTAAAAGCTGGAAGAAAAAATTACTTTTCTCCTGGCTCTTTACAATCCCTATTGCATTAATTATGCTTTCTGAGAGAATTTTTGGTTTTTCAGTTATTGAGATGCCTTATTCAACAATAACTATTCTTGCTTTGGCTTTTCCCGTTCTTTTTATTTTTGGCTGGAGCACTATTCGCAGTGGAATGCGTGGATTATTTACTTTTTATTTTAATATGGATTCTTTAATAGCTCTCGGAACCATTGTAGCATATTTAACAGGATTTTTAGGTTTCACAGGAATTGTAGACGATTATTCTGGAGTTTCTGCAATGATTATGGCTTTTTTCACAACAGGTAAATATGTTGAAGCTGTAGCAAGAGGAAGAGCAAGTCAAGAAATAAAAAAACTGCTTGAGCTTGGAGCAAAAAAAGCAAGAATATTAAAAGGAAAATCCCCAGGGGATGACTCTGGTGAGCCTGAAGAAATTGAAGTGGATATTTCTGAAGTAAAAATTAATGACATTTTAATTGTAAAACCAGGAGAAAAAATTCCAACTGACGGGATTATTATAAAAGGGGAATCTTCAGTGGACGAATCAATGGTTACAGGAGAATCAATTCCTAGGGATAAAATTAAAGGTGACAATGTAATCGGCGCTACTATAAATCAAGACGGGATTTTATATTTTAAAGCGACAAAAATTGGGAAGGATACTTTCCTTGCGCATATAATAAAATTAGTTGAAGAAACGCAAAGTGAAAAAATACCTATACAAAAACTTGCAGACAAAATTACGGGCATTTTTGTTCCGATTATTTTAGTTCTTGCATTACTAACTTTTCTCGCTTGGCTGATTTTTTCAAATGATTTAAGCCGATCAATCAGCGTCGGGATAGCTGTTCTTGTAATTGCCTGCCCCTGCGCTTTAGGATTAGCAACGCCGACAGCCTTAATGGTTGGTTCAGGAATGGGCGCAAAAAAGGGAATTTTAATCAAAAAAGGAGAAGCAATTCAGACAATGAAAGAGATTAAAATAATTGTATTGGATAAAACTGGGACTATTACAAAAGGCAAGCCGGAAGTTGTAGAAGTTTATCCAAAAGAAAAGAAAAAAAATCTTTTTGAAATCGCCGCTTCTCTTGAAAAAAATTCTGAACATCCTATTGCAAAAGCAATTGTTTCATATGCAGAATCCATTGGATTAAAAAAATATAAAGAAGTAAAAAACTTTAAAATTTTAAGAGGAAGAGGCATTGAAGGAAAAATTAGGGGAAAGAGCATTGTTATAGGAAACAGGACATTAATGAATGAAAGAAAAATTTCACTAAAAAATTTTGAAGAAACAATAAAAAATTTTGAAAATTCAGGGTATACAACCATGATTATTTCTGAAAATAAAATTGTTTTAGGAGCAATTGCCGTTGCTGATGCTCTTAAAGAAGATTCTATTGAAGCAATTAAAAAATTAAAAGAAGCTAAATTAAGACCAATAATGATTACCGGAGATAATGAAGCTACTGCTAAAGCAATTGGAGAAAAAGTTGGAATTTATGAAATTTTGGCAAATGTTCTTCCCGAAGAAAAAGCGAATAAAGTCAAAGAATTACAAGAACAGGAAAAAAAGATGGTTGCTTTTGTCGGAGATGGAATAAATGATGCGCCTGCTTTAAAACAAAGCAATGTTGGTATTGCGCTTGGAACAGGAACAGATATTGCAATTGAATCAGGAGATATTGTTCTAGCTAAGGGCTCTTTAATGGGAGCTGTTCAGGCAATTAATTTGTCTAAAGCAACTTTTAGAAAAATAAAACAAAATTTATTCTGGGCTTTTGCTTATAACGTTATTGCAATTCCTTTGGCTATCGCCGGAGTTTTGCATCCTGTTGTAGCTGAAATTGCAATGGCTCTTTCATCAGTAACTGTTGTTACAAATGCTAATTTATTAAGGAGAACTAAAATTTAAATCACCATGAAATATAAAATCCTTTTAATCATCTTTATTATCTCACTGATAAGTTCAATAATAATCTTATCCACTGTTTATGGAAATTCTAGTTTTTGCGAGCCAAATGGCGGATGTAATTCTGTTCAAAATTCAAAATACGGCTATCTTTTTGGAATAAGCAATTCAATTTACGGAATATTTATTTTTTTAATTTTGTCGATGATTACTTTTTCTCAAATTAAAAAACCAACAAAAAACAAACAGCTATTGATAAAGTATGCAGTAACTATTGGGTTTATAATTGCAATTTATTTTATTTTTCTCCAGATATTTATCCTTAAAGCTCTTTGTAGATACTGTCTAGTTATAGATTTCAGCATGATTCTCGCATTCTTTTTGGTAATTCTAAAAAGAAACAATCTTTAATAAAAATGAAATTAAAACTTATTCAGCAAGGAGCGGAAGCAAAAATTCTTCTTGATAGTTCAAAAAATCTAATAATCAAAGACAGAATTTCAAAATCTTACAGACATCCTAATTTAGACGCTCAAATAAGAAAAAGAAGAACAAAATCCGAAACAAAACTTTTAGAAAAAGCATCTAAAATAATAGATTGTCCAGCTCCAACTCACACAACAAATATCTATCAAATACCGATGCCTTTTATCAATGGAAAAAAACTTTCAGAACATTTTAATCAGTTTTCATTAGAGAAACAAAAAGAAATTTGCAAAGAAATCGGAAATTCAGTTGCAAAACTTCACAAAGAAAATATTATTCACGGAGATTTAACAACAAGCAATATGATTTTAGTTGAAGATGATTCAATTAAAGAAAATAAATTAAAAAAATTAAATTCATTAACAATCTCAAAAAAATCCGACGAGCGAAGCGAGGAGCATTTGTCTGGGGCGGAGGGGCGGGACAATCATAAAATACAAAATAAAATCTTTTTCATAGATTTTGGTCTCGGGTATATCAGCAGTAAAACAGAAGACAAAGCGGTTGATTTGCACTTGCTTAAACACGCTCTTGAAGCAAAACATTTTAAAAATAATGAAATTTTAATAAAAGAAATTTTTAATTCATATGAAAAAATTTCAGGAGAAATAGAATTTAAAAAAGTTTTTGAAAGAATGAAAGCTATAGAAAAAAGAGGGAGATATAGACATTAATTAAATCTTTTTTCTTTTTCAACAATATTTACTTTTAAATTATTATAATTAACTTCATAACCAATTTTTTTAGCAACAGGAGAAACTAATTCAAAAATAATAGAATCTGAAATCTTAAACTCTTCAATGTTATTAATAACCTCGTCTCTAAATTTTTCTATCTTAGTCTCTTTACAAGATTCGCAACACCCCAAATAATGATTATGAAGTACACTCTCTTTCCACATCCCTAAATCAAAACAAATTCCTTCAGAAGGATTGAAATACCTCTTAAGAGGCAATTCCGTAGTTCTATCATCTGTAACGATTGTTATTCCATCTTCATGAGTTGCTAAAACTTTAGGCGGACCTCCAACCATTCCAATAGCGCAAATATTTTCAAGAGAATTATAATCTTTTTTTAAAATCTCGGGAGAAAGAGTTAAGGGTAATCTATATTTGTATTCATGCCCTATAATAAATGCCCCGTCATAATGATTTAAAGAATCACCACCAGATGTACCCCTTTTAATAGTTTCCTTCAAATAAGAAAACATTTCATCATCTATTGTTTTAACTGCCTCTTCAAGAGATTTAAAAATTTTAAAGCTAGAAGAACAATGAAAAAGATCAGAATATTCGGAATAATCTCTTAGGTAAATATCATTTTGAACGAGCGCTTTTTGCAATAATTCTTCTTTTCTTCCAAAATTATCAAAATACGCTCTGACATTAAGTGTGCTCAATTCATTAGGGGAATAAATAAATGAAGCTTTTGAAACGTAACCATTGTCTAAATAAAAATTAGCATTGAGCAATTGCATTTTTTTTGTAGAATCCTCACAACATAAAGAAATTTTTTCAGTCTCATAAGAATAATTAAATCCTTTGGAATCAAAATAATTTTGTATGCCTTTAAATTGTTTTTTATTAAGAATAAAAAATTCTCTTTCTTTTTTATCTGAACTATTTGTAAAATAATTTGCCCAATGAACTCCAAATCCATTAAAAAGTCCAAAACCATTTGTTATCTCAGCTATTTCTTTAGAAACAATCTTAACATTGGTTAATTTCTGATTATTAGAATTAACACATTTTAAAAGATTAACTTCCATAAATCTCAAAATAAAAATCCTTTTTTAAGCATTTATCTAAAAGAAAATAGATATCAAGAATAAACTAAATTCTTATCTTTGATTCTTTTACATCTTTAGAATGCTGATCCATTTCACCGCTGTTAAGACAATCCCAGCACGGTTGTATTGTTCCATTCTTCATGATTCTTTTCGTGCCTTTGCATTTTGGACATTCGGTTCCCATTTTGAGTTTGATAATAAATCAAGGATTTTTAATGTTTTAAAGATTTGTACGCTAAAAAATATAGTTAAACTTTAAAAATTTTATAACCTTCTCTAACTTTTTCCTTAATTTTAATTCCTATATCATCTCCTTTTTTTGCTTTTTGAACAACTTCGTGTTGGATTTGCATACTTTTAACATCTTGCTCAAAATCAACTTCTCCGCCGACAACCCTTATTTTATCACCCACCTTTAATTCTGCGCTTAATTTGATTGCTGCAACACCAACATGCTCAAAATAATTAGAAACCTCTCCAAGCAATTTTCCAACGGGCTTTTGAGTTTTAGAAACTTCTTTTTTTCTCATTTTTTTGGGATTAGTTTTAGACGCTTTCAGTTTTACTTTAGATTTTTTAACCGCTTTAACTCGACCACGCTTGGGCAAGCGACTTTGCGAGACAAACTCATTTTTATTAATTCGAGCGGGGTCGGGAGCAGAGTTTGTCAAAAAACTTCCTGTTTTTTGTTCCCTTTTAACCATAAATTTAACTAAGAATCGAGGATATATAAATTTTATTAAAGATTATATCTTAATCATTTCAATTTCTAAATTTCTTTTTAGGCATTCTAAAAACTCTTGCTCTTTCTCTTTATCAATTGTGCCTCCTGCAGCAAATTCATGACCTCCAACCTCTCCTCCAATTAAGGTAATAACCCTATCCAAAACTTCTCGAACATTTCTTCCTCGACTCCCCACATTTCTTGCAGAAATTTTTATTTTATTTTCAATCTCATTAAACGCCATTGCAATTATTGTGGTTTCTTCTTTATAGATAGATGAGTTTGAAAGGATACTCGCAACAGTTCCAATCATCGTATCTTTAATTTTATTTTTAACATTTATTATCACGAAATTTTCTCCGATAATTTTCTCTACAGAAGAAACTTCTTCAGAATCAATCTTCTGAACAAGTTCTAAACTAGAAATTAATTCCTGTTTGTATTTTGAATGAATTTTTTCCACATTCTTCTTTGCCGACGATACTTCCATGCAAAATTGAATAGCAACATCGCTTCGACCGGATCTTGAGCAGGCATTTATTTTTGCGCTTAATTCTCTTGCATCTTCAAGTTGATTATACAATTTTATCAAAAAAACATCTCCAATTATCTTTTTATTTTCAGATAACGGATTTCTTAAGAGTATAGAAGTTACTAATTTTTCCATTTCATTTTCATCTAATTCCAGCAAACTTTTATATTTTCCTTTTACAGGATTTAAACCTGCATCACATAATAACTCTATTACTCCTTTAATATCACCCGTAACTCCTGGAATATATGGACTTGACGAAAATTCAAGAACTCGGTTTAAAGGTCTCGTAGCAGGATATATCAACAGTCCTTTTTTTATTTTAACTTCGGGATCATCTAATATTTCATATTTTTCAATTTCTTTTTCCAACCTATCTCCAATCATTCCAAGGGCTGCAAGCTTTGCAAATTTTTTATTTTTAGAATCAATTTCTTTAGAAAATAGATAGGTTAATCCTGAACTACTTATTTTTTGTTTTTCATGGAGATGAGGATTGATTATATTTACATTTTCAGGAATTTTTCCCGCAACTTCATGATGGTCTATGATAAAAACTTCTTCTAAATCCGAATTTTTTATATGCTCTAAACTCCCAGATGCAAGATCTAAAAAGAGGATTATTTTATTTTTTTGAAGACTGTTTATAAAATTTTGATCTAAACTTTTAACAATTTTAAGATTAAATTTCCTATCGATGTATTTTAAAGTTTGGATCATTATTGCGGCAGAAGTTATCCCATCAGTATCAAAATGACTGATTATTTGGATTTCTTTATCTTTTGTTTTTTCTAAAAAGATTGAAACTACTTCCCTGATTTTTAATCCTAAATTATTTTCCATACACCTTTTTTACTAAAAAATTAGTTATTGAGCAATCTGATTGTATTCTTTTATTCTCTTTATCTGCGAAAAAACTCTGCTTTTTTCATTTAATGCTCTTTTATCCTGCTTATTTTTATCAAAATGAGTTTTTATTCTGTTGAATTTTTCTTCTACATTTTTTAAGTCAGGTGAAACATATAAATTGTTTTCTCTTAGAATTTTTGAAATCTTTTTACCATATTCCTGCGGATGAATTTTCTGTTTTCTTAATTCTTCTCCAATTTTTTCAGAAGTTAATCCCTTTTTAGCAAAATCAATAACCATTTTTTCAAACTCTTTGAGCGTTATTTTCTCTGAACTTTCCGTCTTTATTTTGTCATTATTCTTTATTACAAGGGATTCGGTTGATTTTTTATTTGACATAAGATTTTAATAAACGAAGTTATTTTTAAAGGTTGTTGTTTTCTTAATAGTGATTAATTAAAAGAATTATTTTAAAAATATTTTTAAAATTTAAAGAAAAAATTCAGATTAAACAAGTTTTTTAAATAAACAATTCCTTAATAAAACATGGGAAAAAGTATTGGGGTGATTAGCTTAAAAGGAGGTGTAGGAAAGACATCAGTTGTGGCGTCTCTCGGGTCTGCGATTGCAGGTTTTGATAAAAAAGTTCTTTTAGTCGACGGCAATCTTTCTGCGCCAAATTTAGGGATTCATTTTAAAATTATTAATCCTGAGATGAGCTTGCATAATGTCTTGGACAGAGAAATTAATGCTAAAGATGCTATTCATAGTTTTGGAGGTATAGATATTATTCCCGCATCTATTTTTACAGATAGGCAAGTTAATCCTTTAAAATTAAAAGACAGAATGGACCATATCAAGAAGAAATATGATTATATTTTTTATGATTCTTCTCCGTCGCTGAATGATGAAACTTTAGGAGTAATGCTAGCTTCTGATATCTTGTTTGTTGTTTCAACCCCAGATCATCCAACTTTAAGCACGACCTTAAAAGCAATTAAATCTGCTAAAGAAAGAGGAGTTCCAATTCAGGGGATAATAATCAACAAAATTCACAATAAAAAATTTGAAATTCCATTAAAGCATATTGAAGAAACTCTTGAAATTCCAATAATGGCAGTTATTCCTTATGATATCCGCATCTTGGAAGCTCTTTCAAAATTTATTCCAAGTGTTGAACACAGTCCAAAATCTGAAGCCAGCGAGGAATATAAAAAATTGGCTGCAGCTTTAATTGGAGAAGAATATAAACCAAGCAGATTAAAAACTTTTTTTAGATGGAGAGATCCGCCAAAACAAGATATTAACAGGCTTGTTTTATACCAGAGTATTTTTAATAATTAGAAAAAATTCATTATTGCCCTATCTTCTAATTTTCCTAAGTGATATCCCTTATCTTCCCCTTCTTTCATCTCTTTAGAAATTTCTTTTAGCTCTAATTCAGTTATATTTAATTTTTTTACTAAATAAGCAAATCTTTCATGAGGTTTATTATTTGAAATTCCTGCTACAATATAAAAAGCGCCTAATTTCTCTCTTTTATAATTTCTATTATAATTAGCTATTTCTTCTTCTGTCCAAGGAAGATATTTCATTATGGAGCGAGTTTTATTTTATTTTTAAAGATTATTGCAATTCACAACTTTTATAAATTAATTCACATTTTAATTAGGATTACCCAGCCCCGGTGGAGCTTTCCTCTTTAAGATGATACTTTTTAAAAGATAAGACTAATAAATAATTGTAAAGAGCAAAGCCCCATAGTACAGCGGTCAAGTATACGAGCCTTTGAAGCTTGTGACCTCGGTTCGAATCCGAGTGGGGCTATATTAGTATTGCTTTAGCAATACTAAATTTAAAATCTCAGAATGAGAACCGAGAAGGTTCGACCGAGCGACTTTGATTTCAACTAATTCCGAAGGCAATTTATAAATTTAGAAATCGGGGTCGGGAGTAGAGCGACTTCACGAAGGGTAAAGCATTTTTTATAAATCGCCGAGTGGGGTCGAGAGCACGAGTGGGGCTATTATAGAATTCGAACCTCGGGTTCTTATCCTCTCGAGCTTTACTTTTGAAATGAAACTAAAGATAGTCAAAAGCAAAACTCTCGGTGGGGCTATTTTTTATTAAAAATTTTTAACAATAACTTTAAAACCCCGTTCATTTTATTTAAAATATGACATTAGAAGAAGGCGATTTGGTTTTATGCACTGTAGAAAAGATAGTTGGAACCATAGTTTTTGTAAATATAGATGGTGAAAAGAAACAAGGAAGCATCGTTTTAAGTGAAATTGCTCCAGGTAGAATAAGAAATTTGAGGGATTATGTTGTTCCAAAAAAGAAAATTGTCTGCAAAATCTTAAGAATTTCATCTGAAAGAGTAGACCTTTCATTAAGAAGGGTAACGCAGAATGAAAAAAAACAAATAGTAGAAGAATATAGTCAAGAAAAAAGTTATGAAAATATTTTAAAAAGTATCTTAGGCAACAATTCAAAACAAATAACTGATAAAATAAAAGAAAAAGAAAGTTTATACAATTTTTTTGAGCAAGTTAAAAAAAATCCAGATATTTTAGAAAAACTAGTTGGAGAAGCTAATTCAAAAAGAATTATGCAGATAATAAGCAAAGAAAAAACTAAAAAATCCTTAATAAAAAAAGAATTTAGTTTAACCAGCACAAAACCAAATGGGCTGGAATTAATTAAAGAATTATTAGAAAATATAAAAGATTTCGAAATAAATTATCTTGCTGCTGGAAAATTTTCAATAAAGACGCAATCAGAAGATCCAAAAAAAGAAGAAAAAAAGTTAAGAATAATCTTAGAAAATGTTGAAAAAGGCGCAAAAGAAAAAGGGATGGAATTCTCAATAAAAGAAAAATAGGAAAAGAACAAAAAACAGAAAGTTTTTTGACAAACTCTGCTCCCGACCCCGCTCGAATTAATAAAAATGAGTTTGTCTCGCAAAGTCGCTCGCCCAAGCATGGTCAAGTTAAAGAAAAATAGGAAATTTTTTAAGGTATCTCACTATGTTGGATAAAATAAAAATAAATTCTACCGCAACCCTTAAATAACTGGGTATTTTTACATATATATGGAAAGTGGAAAATTTTATGTAAGAGTTATAGGAATAATTTTTAATCCTAAAGAAAGAAAAATTTTAATTGGAAAAAACAACGGAGATAAAAATTATAGTTTTGTCGACGGAGAATTAAAATACGATGAAGAATTAAATCTAGGATTAAAAAGAGTAATAAAAGAAAAAACAGGATATGAGATTTCTAATCTGGGTTCAATTTTTGCCGGGCTTAGAAAAAAAGAAGAATTAGCAATTTATTTTTTATGTGAAATAAAAAATGGAAAAGAAACTCGTGGATCAAAAGTAGAGGAAATAAAATGGGTTAAAGCAAATGAAATTGAAAATTTAATCAATGAAAAACTTCCCGGAAAATTAAAAGAGTATTTGAATAGTATTGCTTAGAGGGACATTTTTATGAAACTAAAAAAATGTAAACTCTGCAATGTTTATACTTTAAAAGAAAATTGCCAGAAATGCAATTTTAAAACTTCCAATGCCCATTACAAATTTATCAAAATAAGAGATGTTTTGAAGAGTATTTCAAAAAACTAGAAGAAATCTTAAAAATAAAAGATTTCAAAAAGATAAAAATAATTAGAGATTTTCTATCTAAATCCTTACCTGATTCTAAAATCTTGGCTTTCTTTTAGCATGACACTCTCTGCAATAAACAGGTTTTCCTTCTGTTGGCTTGAATGGAACTTCGCATTGTTTTCCACATTCTGAGCATTTTGCAGGATGCATTTCTCTTGGTCCAAAATTGCCTTGAGGTGGTCTGCCTCTTCCGCCTGATCCGAATCCGCCACTTCTTGGTCTGTCATTAAATCCGCACATTTGTTTTTTCCTCCTGTAATTTAAAAATAATTGGGATTTATAAATTTATATTTTCTCTCAAAAGTTTATCTATTCAGAATTTAATTCTATTTCTTTTTTTACAATCTCAATATCTTTTTCCCAAAGAGGGGTTAAATTTCTTTTATAAATAATCGCAGCAGGATGAAACAAAGGAATTAATTTAAACCGAACATCTTGAATTTTAACAAACTTCGCTTTGCCGTGGACAGAAGTTATTCCGGGCTGTTTATCCATTAAATTTGCATTTCCTTCAGAAAAAAAGAACTTAGTTGCGTAATTTCCTAAACTGCATACAACTTCTGGTTTAATAACTGATATTTGTTTTAATAGATAAGGGATATGTGTCTTAATCTCTTCTGGATTCGGGTTTCTATTCTCTGGAGGCCTATATTTAAGGATATTTGCAATATAAACACTCTCTAAACTTAATCCAACTTTCCCCAATAGTTTATCCAGATTCTTTCCAGCAATTCCAACAAAAGGAAATCCCTGCTCATCCTCTTGCCTTCCAGGCGCTTCTCCAACAAACATTATTTTTGCATTTGGATTGCCTTTTCCAAAAACTAGATTTTTAGCAGTTTCCCTTAATAGCAGAGATTTATCTTCACCTGCTTCTTTTTCAACTTTTTGCAATTCTGTTTTATTATCCATTATTTCAAAAAAAGAAAAACAAGTTTTTAAAACATGCTTAACTAATAATTATATTATAATATTTTGCCCCTATAGTTCAGCCCGGATAGAACGCAGGTTTGCGGTGAGCGATGTTCACGGAGTCATTCGTGAACTATCAATAACGAGTGAGCTCGCGAATAATCTGTAACCGAGGTTCAAATCCTCGTGGGGGCATTTTTTTAAAATTAAAGATAGCGACGAAGAAATTTTAAAATTTTTTAGAAAGAACAAAAAAATAAAAATAATTGCTTTGCAGAAATTAAGAAAAATTACTGCTGGAAAAGTTTAAGAAATAAAATTAATAAATAAAAAAGCTGTTATCAGCGATAATCTAAATTAATCAAACGAGCGTTAGCAAGGAGCTATTAGGAAAAAGAAAAAACCTGCTTAATTTTCGATAGTTGTTAATTATGATACTATCAATGTTCAAAAATAATTAATCAACCAACCAAAGAATAAAAACTCTCCTTTCTCTAAAAATTAAAACCCGTAATTTTTATGTTTGGATTGCTTCTTGCCGAATAAAATTGCTGCTGCTATAGCCAACACAACTAAAATCACAATTACCCATATCCATGTCTTTGATTTTGTTTCTGAAGTTGTTGGAACCTCTCCAACTTGTTCTCCAACTCCTGCCTGTTCTTCAGCAGAAACTGCTTCTTGAATATAAACTAAACTTAAATCAGCTTTTCCTGTCGCTGAATCAATACCATTTAATGTAACGGCCACATCATATTTATCGTCTGCATTAACATCAAACTTCTTTATCTCTCCTACATTCAATGTTGCTTCTTTATCTTCTGCAGTAGTCGTAACATTTAATTTAACAGTTGTGTCTGTTGTTTCTGTAACGCCTACATAATATAATTTAGTGTCCACTTTTATTTTAACTCTATATTGTTCATCTAAGTTAACGCTAACTCCGTCAGAATCTGCATTTAAATCAGTAGTTGCTTCATTATATGTTAATGTCCAGTAAGATGAACTTGCAGAACCAACAACATCACTTCCGCTTGTTCCACCACTTGTGCCAGAAGTTCCTCCACCGCCAGTACATGTACTAGTACTTAATGTAACACCACTTGATTTTGTATTTCCAGAATGGTCGGTACAGGCTACAGTATATGTATATGCAGTATTACATCCTAAACCTGTCTGAGTTGCTGTTTGAGTTCCTGTATTTCCAGACATAGTTATTCCATCAGTTCCACCTCCAGTTGTGATGCATTGTTTTCCATTTATACCGCTTGTAGCGTCGCTAACTGTAAGATCTAAAACTAACTGGTGCTGGTTAGATGTTGAGCTCTTCGCTATTGTTAATGTTGGCTGTGTTCCATCTATCGTAACATTATATGCAATAGCTGTGGTATTTGTATTATTCCCAATTTCAGTGAAATTTCTAATAACTATCATATAATTACCATCTGTTAAATTAGCTGCTCCACCAGTATGGGTTGAAAGATTAAAACCAAAATTTTCTCTTACATTAGACCCGGTTCCAGTTCTATTATGTGATTCATTCATTAATCCAGTATCATTATAAAAGTAAAAAGATGCTCTTAAAACTCCCTGACCTGCATATCCAATTCCTCCAGCACCTGTTTCATTAAAATCAGTAACATTCAAACCTGTATAAATTGTTGTAGCAGAAGTTGCTGAAGTAGATAAATTTACTTTTGTTGTTGTTGAAGGTATACCTGCAAAAGAATAAATTGGAGTTATTGAGCTAAATCCTGTTGAATTTGCATCGAAATTAACAAAATTAGGAGCAGTTGTATCGTTTATTTTTATAGAGAAATTAGCAAGACCGACAAATGTAATATTTGAAAGAAGAACAGTTATATTATATTTCCCAGGCACAGCATTAGACATATTGAATGTAATCGTCCCATTCATATCTGATTGATTACTTAAAATTCCACTTATGTTTCCAGGGGTTGTTTGACCGCTCGCATTCAGCCAGGAAAAAGTCCTTCCAGTCAAAGTATCGTTGCCAGTAAGGTTAGCTGTCCCATAGGGATGAGAATAATTCGGAGGATTGTCAATAACAAAACTCTTGTCAAAAGTTATGTTTACTTGTGCAATAGTGCTATTTGAAAAATCATTAGTTAAATTACCAACCATACGGCTTACATTAATTATAATTTGTGCAGTTATTCCTTCATTAATAGTAAAATTTTGATCAACAGTAGTTCCATTTGGTCTGAATGCAGTGGTATTATATAAACTAACTGCATGTGGAGTAAGTCCTCTATTTTGCCCATCAGTTGATAAAATAGCAAAAGTAAAATTCATCAAAAACAAAACCCCAAAAATTCCAGCAATAATTAAAATTCCGTTGTAACTTTTTTTTGCTGATTTATTATTAAATAAATTCAAACCTTCAAAAAAACTATTTTTTTTCACCATCTTTTTTTTAACTAACTAACTTTTGAATAATTAACTAAAATAAATTGTATTTATAAATCTTTTTGTTATCACTCAAACAAAAGAATTTTAGCTTTAAGGACGAAAATCTATAAAAATTCTAAAGAAGAAATTTTTTTTCAAATAAAAAAATGTTAAGAATAAAAAATATTTTGCAGAAAATAAAAAATCAAATAATTTCACAAAAAATATTTTTCTAAAAATTAAATTCAAAAAAATTAAATTCAAAAAAATTAAAGCTCATCAACAATCCCTGCAGCGTTTACATAATAGATGGCTTCATTATCGGGCAGATTTGGAGAATCAATTAATTTAGCGACGCGTGAGCCCTGTTTTCCTCGTCGAAGATACATTCTGTATGTACTTGCATGCCCGACAATATGTCCGCCAATTGCCGTCGTTGGATCACCAAACATTTGCGCAGGATTTGCCATAACCTGATTAGTTACATAAACTGCTAGGTTGTGCGTTTCTGCCAGTTTCATTAAATCATGCATATATCTATTCAATTTCTGCTGTCTGTCTGCAAGCTGCCCTCGTCCAGCAAATTCTGCCCTGAAATGCGCAGTCAGAGAATCAATAATCATAAGTTTTATCGGCTCTCCATTTTTAATCATTTCAGAAACTTTTTCCAAAAGCAAAATCTGATGGTCTGAATTAAAAGCTCTGGCTACAAAAATATTTTTTAAAACTTTTTCGGGATTTAATTGCATAGCCTCGGCAATTTGTTTTATTCTTGCGGGTCTGAAAGTTCCCTCAGTATCAATAAAAACGCATTTTCCATTTACTCCTCCTTTTTCCGACGGAAACTGAACATTAACCGCAAGGGTTAACCCTAACTGCGTTTTTCCGCTTCCATATGCTCCAAACGCTTCTGTAATTGATTTGCTTTCAACACCTTTTCCTCCCAGAAGATTATTAAGAATCTGACTTCCCGTCGTGATATAAGAAATATTTTCTCTTTTTTTTGCGTATTCCATTCCATCCTGAAAACCCAAATCCAGCATTGTCCTCGCTGCCTGAATTGCTTTTCTCGCAACAGCCGGACTTACTCCCGCGGAATCTGCAATTACTGCCGGACTTGAAACAGCCAGAGACATTAAATCTAAAATCCCGGCGCCCTCGAGCTTTGCCGCAACTGCAGGTCCGATTCCAGGCAAGTCAGTTAATTCAGGTTCTTTTTTTTCTTTGGATTTAGTTTTTTTTGAATCCTCTTCCTCGCCAAAAACAGCCTCTTTAATTTTTTCAGATTCTTTCATCATTCTTTCTCTCTTCGTTTAAGTTGAGATTCCACTTCATTTTTTAGTTTAGATTTAATCTCTAACAATCTTCCTGAATTTTCTCCAAATAATTTAATCTCTAATTTTCCATTTTTATTATCTGGCGCTTTTGAAAATAAAACTTCTGCATATTCACTCCCGCTAAAAAGAGTTCCGAATAAAACAGGAACCATTTGATCAGATCTAATATTATAAAAACATCGAGTTCCGTACAAACCACTTTGTCTAACTCCAGAATGTTGCTTGCTATAAATTAAATTAGAGACAATTCCATAAACAGATTGAACCAAATCAGTTTCAATAGGAAAATTTTCATGAATATAATCTTGTCTCATTAAAGAAAAATTCCTTTTCAATTTATAAAGATTATTCAGTTCGCAAATATATATCTAACAATCAGTAAGAGATTAACGATTAATAAAACAAAAAATAAAATTTTTTCTGTTTTCCCGCCAGTTCTAATCTTCCAGGAAGTTTTTCCTTTCAATGGAAAAAAAGGAGTTATCCCTGAAATGGTCAAACTGTCTGCAAATAAATGCGAAGCATAGCCAACAAAAAAACCAAGTGCAATTCTCGGGATAAACATCAAAAAAATAAAAGTTATTAAAAATAAAAAGGTAAAACTATGAAAAGCCCCACGATGTTTCACAAAATATTGCAAAGGTCTGAAAATTATTTTTCTTCCTAATTTAGAACTTTTTAAGTCTATATCTGGAATATAAGTTGCAAGCAAAGCAATTGCAATAAAAAAAATTTTATAAGAAACAAAAGGCAGTAAAAGTAAAATAAAAAATAATGTGATTGTTAAATGTGTTTTTATTAACATAGAATTAAATTAAATCAAATATAATTTAAAACTATCTTTTCTTAAAAAATATTCTTTATTTCAAATTTTCAATAAGATTTTCAAGATTTACGTCACTAACCTGATCAATAACAAACTCGGGCTCATTGAAAAATTTGCTCATTCTGACATTCCCTGAAAAAAACATTTCTTTTCCAAGCAAATCTTCTCTTTGAGAAATTAATCTTTCAATATTATCAAGTTCAGTTAATCCAATTTTTGGAAGATTTTCATGAAATAAAACTGCCCTGATTGTTCCGGTGCCGTCATCTAAAACAATTGTCATCAAATATCTTTTTTCTGGAACAACCTTTCCATGAACTGCGCAGACAAAATTTTCGCCATCTGCAGTTGCTTTTTTAGAGCATTCTGGACATACATGAAAAGATTTTGGCTCAAAGGTTTGCAGGATAAATGCTCTTGTCTTGACATTTTCTGAAACAACAAAATCAGAAATTTTTTTCTCGCTGACAATTTTTTCGGTCACAATTTTGCTGTCATCAAAAAGTTCGCTGCTTATTTTAAGCTCAGAAAAACTTCCCAAATGGAGTTCATTTCCTCTCATGCTTGCATTTCCCAACTCAATAGAACTTCCTTTTTTGACTCTCCCGCCTTCAATTAAAGAAATATGATTTGTATCCCATAAAACAATTTTAATGTTGGAAGTATCGTCGGCTAAAACAAAATTAACAACTTTTGACTCCTCTCCTTTTTTGCTTTTAAATGTCCTTACAGGAAACAAATCAATTATTTTTCCAACAACATTTACTTTTCTCATTCCAGGAAGAAGTTCATTTATTTTTAATTTTTCATTTTCAAAGTTAATTCCCAATTCTGCGGCAACAATCTGCGCAGCCCCTTCATAACTTATTAACTCAGAAAGTTTTGCTCTTTTTGCCTTAACTTTTTCTCCGATTTCTTCCTTACTTAATCCAGAAGCCCTTGCAATTTTTTCAAGAACTTTTTCATAATTTATATCACTCATAACAACAAAAACAAAAAAGGTTTTATAAGTATTATGCTGTTAAAAAAATATAATTTAAATCTTCGTCTTTTTAATTTCCTGATTCAACCATTTTTGCCACAACGGAAAAACTTTATCTCCCAACGGCAAACCAATTTCCTGAATAACCTCGTCTGAAATTCTATGAAAAGCATGATTGGACAAAGTATTAAATTTTGCTTCTAAAATTTCTTCATTGCCTGTTTTTTCGGAAACGTCTACAATTTCTTTTTTTATTTTTGCTCTTAATAATATATTATCATAAATTGCGTCCCAATTTCCAGCCCACCCTTTCACATTGGAAGCAATATCTTTCAAAATTTCGCTGTCTCCATTGATAATCTCATCTGTCGGCTCCAGCTCATCTTTTTGTACATTATATTTTAATAAATCTACAAAACCTTTTTCAGTTAAAGGGTCAGTTTTCCAGTGTTTTCTTACTTCTGTAAGCTGCAACATTCTTTTCCAAGAGTGCAAGCCGTCAGCGGACTTTATTGGATTGCAAACAGCGATAATATCTGTAGCTTTAAAACTCGTCGTCGGAACTTTTAAATCATTGACAACTCTGTCAAAAACTCCATAAGGGCTTGCGCCGTGAATAGTTCCTGCAACAACATTTGCCAAAGCCCCGACTCTCATTGCTTCATAAAGAGCTTCTGCTTCCGTTGACCGAATCTCACCAATAATCAAACTTGAATCTCCAAGGCTT
>Ga0209541_10008048_pt1 | contig 17532 bp, 13 predicted proteins | sample RifCSPlowO2_01_FD_184027 | JGI IMG/M metagenome (GOLD analysis project Ga0209541, IMG submission 184027) | Groundwater microbial communities from Rifle, Colorado - Rifle CSP2_plank lowO2_0.1 (SPAdes) (version 2) | ecosystem: Environmental > Aquatic > Deep subsurface > Groundwater | place...
ACTATATTCCTCACGGAGATCTCCTTCAAACTCTCGAAGAATGGCATCTTCCTCGCTCCCTGCAAGTTTCTGGTACATGGAAATGCGTTCTTCTTCTTCTGGAATGTAAAAGGGAGGAATGAGTGCCTCAATGGGAAGGAGAATTTCTACACTCTCTTCGGGTTCTTCTGCGTCCGAGTCCGTACGTAGCTCTTCAACGGCGCTCTTGAGCATCCGAAGGTAATGACTCACTCCGACGGTCTGAAGGGCACCGGACTGGCTTGCCCCGAGAATTTCCCCCGCGCCGCGAATTTCTAAATCACGCATGGCGACCTGGAACCCGCTCCCGAGCTCACATGCCTCAACGATTGCACGGAGACGCTTCTTCGCTTCGTCATGAAGTTTCTGCGAATGGTAGAGGAAATACGCATATGCCTGCACATTGCTCCGTCCTACCCGACCGCGGAGTTGGTACAATTGTGAAAGACCCAGACGCTCCGCCTCATGGACGATGAGGGTATTCGCACGGGGAAGGTCAATGCCATTTTCAATGATGGTTGAACTTATAAGAACATCCACCTCCCCATTTTTAAACCGAAGAATGCGCTCCTCCAGATCATCAGGGGGAAGTTGTCCATGGCAAACGATGAATCGCACCTCGGGGATACACGAACGCATCTTCTCTGCAAAGGCATCGATCGTCTCCACGCGGTTATAGAGAATGAAGCATTGGCCTTTGCGCTTACATTCCTGAAGTACCGCATGCCGGACGAGTGCATCCGAATACTTCCGGACCTCCGTGATAATGGGCAGTCGCCCCGGAGGGGGCGTCGTAATAATCGAAATATCGCGAAGCTTATGGAGACCGAGATTGAGCGTGCGCGGAATGGGCGTTGCAGTCAGTGTGAGGATATCAACAGAGGAACGGAGTTCCTTAAAGCGCTCCTTCTGCTTCACGCCGAATTTCTGTTCCTCATCAATAATAACAAGACCGAGATTGAAAAACTGCACATCGGGCTGAAGCAGTCGGTGAGTGCCGATGATAATGTCGATTTCCCCCTTCCGGAGCTTTACGAGGATCTCGCGCTGCTCTTTCGGCGTGCGGAAACGGCTCAACATCTCGATATGAACAGGGAGGCTGCGCATGCGTTCATAAAAGGTGTGATAGTGTTGATCGGCAAGAATGGTGATGGGTGCCATGACGGCTGCCTGCTTTCCACCCTGAACCGCTTTGAGGGCCGCACGCATGGCAACCTCTGTTTTTCCAAAACCGACGTCTCCGCACACCAGGCGGTCCATAGGATGATCATTTTCCATGTCTTCTTTTACTTCAAGAATTGCCTTTGCCTGCCCCGGAGTCTCTTCGAAAGGAAAAGTTTCTTCAAAAGATCTCATGATGGCTGTGTCTGCCGGGTAAGCGAACCCTTTTGCTCGTGCGCGGCGCGCATAGAGATCAAGGAGCTCACGAGCAACTTTTTGGGTCTCCTGTCGAATCTTCTCCGCAACCCGCCTCCACTCAACTGTTCCCAATCGCGTGAGCACGGGCTCATTTCCTTCTTCATAGACATACTTACTAAGCTTGTCTGCCTGATCAACAGGAACAAAAAGCTTATCTCCTTCTGCATAGGTCAGATCAAGATATTCCCGTACGGTGCCATCGATAATTTTCTGTGTAACGCCGCCAAAACACCCTATCCCATGCTCCATATGGACAACATAGTCGCCACGGGAAAGAGAGGTGATGAAATCAAGGGCAATTTTTTGAATACTCCTCTGCTTCGTCGTCTTCCGTAATGTAAAAATCTCACGATCGGTGAGAAGGGCGCACCGAAGGTCGGGGTTTTGTATGGAATGCGGCAGGAGGTCGCCCTCCCCCGCCCCAAAAAGCGTAATCCCCTCCATAGGAACGTCGGCATCAAGAATGGAGGGAATATGTTCCTCATGAAAAACACCACGAAGTTCATCGATGCGCTTTGTGATAATAAGAAGCCTCCAGCCCTGATGAACCTTATCGCGTAGATCATTGAGAAAGTCTCCCAGGGTGTAAAACTTCAACACAGAGAGGTAGCGGAGATGTACGTGGTGGTTCTCGGTCTCTGGAAATGCCGTAAACCGGAGTATGTTCTGTTTTCCTTCGAGAACAACGTCGTCTTGATCGTCGAGAATATAAAGAGTGGACGACGGAAGTTGCTTTTGAAGAGGAAGAACATTCTGAAAGGTGAGTGGAGAAAACGTCGCCTCATGGTGGCTGCCACCCCTCTGCGAATTTCTTTGGTCGTACTCAAAAATTTCTTCTACAGTGTTCGTGTGAAAGAGAAGACGAAGCGGATGCGGGGACTGCACAGGAAAAATATCAAGGGTGTCGCCGCGCCTGCGATACTCTCCAGGCTGAAGAAATTGGTCTTCACAGCATCGGTATCCCCTCACGATGAGCCCCTCAATGAAGGGGGTGAACTCTACGCTCTCTCGGAGAGAAACATGTATGGATTTCTCTCGAAGTTCAAAAAGCGAGGGGAGCGGCGTGTCGAAAACATCACGGCTCACCACGGCGCCTATGCGTCCGTCCCCCACGCGCAGGAGATCCCGAACGGCGTCGACGGATGTCGTGGAGTGTGCCGGTGGGATCCGAAGGTGTACGCTCTCCACACCAAAAAACTTGAGCCAGTGCTGAGAAGATTCGGCGGCCCCCCTGTCGCCGGCAAGGTAAAGAATCTTCTGAGGATAAAAAGAGAGAAGCTGTGCGACAAGGGCGGCCTTTGCTGTTGTATTCGATAGTCCGGATACAGTGATGGCGCCCTTCTTTTGGAGGAGCTGTGCAAGGTCCCGGTGGGTTTCTCTACCAAGAAGGAGGGATGGGTTCATACCAAATGCACACTGGGTCTCACTCCTCTGACATGCGCAGTGGCATGATGAGATGGAGAAACCCCTGTTGTTTTGGAATACGAAAAACGGCAGGGTGGACGCTATCAACAAGGGTCATGTCTACGGTATCTCCATCGATATGATTTAAAAAATCAAGAAGGTAGGAGGAGCTAAGGGCAATCTTATTGTCTTTTCCTTCCGCCTCTGTGGAAATGGTGGATTCTTCCCTTCCAACCTGTGTTTGCGGCGAGACGATGCGCACACCCTGTTCGGAAACATGGATGGTGAGGTTGTTGTTCTTTTCTTTTGCAAAATAATGCATGCGCTTCACGGTGATGTTCAGCTCCCGCACGGGGAAGCACACAGAGGTTGTGTGCTCATGGGGAATGATTTGCTCATAGTTGGGAAACCGCCCATCAATAAGCCGAGAGAAAAGGCGCGTGGAACCAACGTGGAACTCTACTTGTTGGGCGCCGAGACGAACAGAAACCTCCGATGATGACGCCTCCTCCCCCTTTTTCTTGCCACTAAGGATCCCACGAAGCTCCTCAAGAACTTTTACAGGAATTATACAGGAAACCGCCTCCGAACACCTGCCAATGGGAACGCGATACTCTGAAAGTCGGTAGCTGTCTGTTGCAACAAGGGTGGCGGCGTCTTTCTCTATTCGGCAATGTACACCAGACAGAACGGGGCGGAGAGAGCTCTTTGCGGCGGCAAAGGTTGTGAGGTGCAGTCCACGAAGAAGGTCCTCCGTGTCGAGAGAAAAAGAGGTGTGTTTCTCTATGGGAAGAATGGATGGGTAGTCGCTTGTGGGCTCCCCCATCATCGTCGTTTTGGTGTGAGGAGAGGTGCAACGGAGATGTGTCCCCTCTACTGTCTCAAGGAGAACGTCGGTGTCGGAGTTGTATTGCGCATAGTTAAGAATGGCCTTCGCAGGGACGGCAAGGGCCCCCTCGTTCTCAACGTCTGCCCCGAAGCTTGTAATGACGCTTAGTTCAAGGTCCGTCGCGCTGATGGTACACCTCTTTCCTTCGGCATGAAAAAGAATGTTATTAAGAATGGGGAGGGCCTGCTGCCCGCCAATGGCCCTGCTCGCAAGTTGAACAGCGCTGAGGAGTTCGGTGGTTTTGCACAGGAACTTCATGATGATCTTTTATACCATTCTTTTCTTTTTATTCCTCATCGTCATCGGACACTCTGGTTCAAAGAGGAGATGCGTGGTCTATTCTGTGGAAAACGAGAACAAAGTCAACAGAAAGGAGGAGCCGCCCCCTGGGACAGCAGTAGCCTTCGAAAGGGCCGGGGGAGGAGATGTGGATAACTCGTGGATTTTACCGGGACCGCAAAACCAACAAAAACAGCGCAACTGTGGAAAAAATGGTGGCAGACGGGGAAAGAGTTTTTTACTCTTCCGAGGGAAAAGGAGAGAAATCCACAGGAGATGTGGATAACTTTTTTATGCGGGGACCGGACTTTTCCTCTCCACACCCCCACGGAAAAGCAGACGATCTTGTGGATGTGGAGGAGGAACCGCGTTCTTTCGGGTGACCATATTTCCATTCTTCATGGAAACAAAACTCCCATCGGGGACATCGGCGGCAACGACCGCCGCCGTGCCCACAAAACTTCCTCTCCCGATTTTTACGCCGGGGTTCATAGAGACATGGATACCGATACGGCAATCATCACCGATCACTGTCCCGAGCTTTTTTAGCCCCGTTCGAACCGCATCTTGTCCCACTAAAGAGGAAATGATTCCTTCATCTAAACGAAAATTTCCAACGACGCCGCCGGCGCCAAAGCTTACATTGTCGCCAATGACGCTGTCGCCAATATACGTGGAATGCGTCCAGACATGATTACTCAGGACGCTCGCCTTCACCTCTGTGCCAAAACCGATAACACACGAGTGTCCGACACTCGACCCCCAGAGGAAGGTGTTGTTCCCAATAATGGTATTTTTTCCAATGAAGCACGGGCCGCGAATGGTTGCATGAGGAAAGATGCGCACGCCCTCTTCTATGATGACATTGCCTTCCACCACTGCGGAGACGTGAACAGCGACGGAGGGGTGGATTGTGGGAGTACTGGAATCCTCGAAGAGGGAGGAAAGAAGAGGAAGGGGGTGCCAGGGGTATTTGAGCGGAAACCAGGTTCCGCGATAGGGAAGGGCGGCGTAGTGATGGTGCGGAAAAAGGGAACAAAGAGCCTGTTCATATCCGTCATCTCCCCCCATGGGCATTGTTTGGAGAGCATGGAGAAGGAGGGAGGCGTCACGGTGGAGGTGGGCAACGATATTCACGAGGTTGCTGGGCTCCCTTTCCTCTCCCGGTTTTTCCGTGATTGCAGTAATGCGGTCTTGGTCGAGAGTGAGATAGCCTCCGGGGAAGTATTCTGTGACCTCTCGTCCAAGGAGGATGCCCTGAAGATGGGAGCGGCGGAAAAAATTTTCCCGGAGCTCCCCGTATGCGCTCGCCTCAATAAAATCATTTCCTACGATAAGAACGGGCTCATTTCCACAGAGAGGCAGAGCGGCGATGAGCGCCCCCCGCATTCCTTCTTCTTCCTTCTGGGTAACCGTTGCAACCGCGGGAAGAAGTTCCCGGATCCACTCCTGGTTATGGGCGCCGACGACACAGAGGATGTCGTCGCAGCCGCCAAGTCGCAGCCGGCGAATCTGGTGTTCCAGGAGTGTCTTCCCATGAATGGGGAGGCGGAACTTCTCTTGGAGGGGCCAGAAGCGCCGTGAAGAGCCGGCGGCGAGAAGGAGGGTTTTGATGACAGGATGGTACACTTTTTTACGGCCAAGGGAAGCCTTAAAACTCCCAAATGATCGTACCCTTCTCCGCCGTGGTGGTGACAGTGACGCCGAAGTGGAGGAGACGAGCAATGGTTGAGAGGTGCGGATGTTTATATATATTATTCCTTCCCACAGAAACGATCGCGGCCCGTGGGGCACTCGCAAGGAGGAAGCCCGTTGATGTAGAGGTTTTACTGCCGTGGTGAGCCACCTTCAGGACGGTGGCGCGCAGATCGGCGCCAGATGCAAGGATGGCCATTTCTGCCTTTTCCTCAATATCCCCCGTGAGGAGAATGCTCCGGTCTCCCGAAATCGCGCGGACAACCACGGAGATATTATTGAGGCCGTTTGATCCTCCATTTTTCGGTGATTCTGGAGGCCAGAGCGTATCAAGAGTGACGCCGTCACCAAGATGAATATCTCTGCCAGGACGTGGGGGGAGGATGGGAATGCCTTTTCGGATGAGAATGCCGATAATTTCTTGGTAGAGGGGGAGGGAAGAGAGGACAGGAGAGAGAAGGGCCGCGCGAACGTCGTAGTGTTGGAGGATGTTCGGAAGGGCGGCGAGATGATCGGCGTTGGGATGGGTGATGATAAGGAGATCAATCGTTCGATCGAAAAACGGGAGAACCTTTGCAAGATGAGAAGTGAGCGAGAGATCGGGGCCGCCATCCACGAGGATATGTTTTCCTGACGGACTCGTAAGGAGGATGCCATCACCCTGTCCCACATCAAACACATGGACACGAAGAGCGGACGAAGGGAAAAGGCCCAACTGAGAGAAGAGGGACGCGTTCATTCCCCAAATGAGGATGACTACGAAGGCTTTTCCTGCTGGCACCGCCGTAGGCTACTCTTGTACTTTTCTGGATGGAATGCGGGGAGCCGCTCAAAGGGACAAGGGAGATCGACCTCGTGAATTCCGGGGGGGAGATGTTGGTCATAGCCAAGGAGGATGAGGTCTGGCTGCACAGAACGAACAGAGGCGAGGAAATCGTCGGGGTTTCCAAGGAGAGGACGTGCGTGAGGAAGAGCCTTTTGAAGCTTCGCGAGACGCACATCTTCTGTTTCCTGTGGTAAGAGCCCTTTCACGAGCTGTACGGTGGCATCGCGGGCGATAATAATAAAAAGCTCTCCCCGCTTACGAGCCTCCCGCAGGAAGAAGAGGTGTCCTGGGTGGAGGCGATCAAAGGTGCCACAAACAAGAACACGCATTACTTTTTCTGAAGATCAATAACATGGATGCGCTTCTCATCGAGGAGATAGAGGCGGGCCTCCGTAGGATCAACATAGAGATCGCGGAGTTCCCCCACCCGCTCTCCTTCAACAACGTACTGACGGAGGTAGTTTATATCGTTCGTTGTTGGATTATCGGAAACCACGATCACTCTTGCTTGGGGCGGGTCAAGGAAATAGAGATTTCCATTCGGAACCTTAAAAATTTTCGTCGCCGTTTTGAGCGCCCCGTCGGGGAGCCGCCGGATCGTGAAGGGTTGGGACTCTCCCCGGAGAAGTTTTACAACATTTCCCCCTTCTCGTAAGACATAAATATGCGTATCAACCGCCATATCAATGGCACGAGAGAGGTCTCCATTGACATTGTATTCTATGGCCGGGCCATAGCGGCCACTGAGGCGCTCGTATTTAAAGATTTGGTTTTTTTCGGGGACGAGAAGGTAGAGGTAACGGAGGAAGGATTCAATGTCTTTACCCTTCATCCACCCAGAAGGATCCTCCGTTTTCATTGTTGTCGCCTGTCCGCCCTGGAACTCGATGACGCCATTCCCTATCGTCAGGAAAGCAAGAGTTTGGAAGCGCGAAAAAGAGGAACCGCCTATAAGGAGATCCTGATCGGCAAGGAGAAGAGGATCCTCGACGGTATTGAGGACAACGCGGTAAAGGTTCTGTTGGTCATGGACAATGAATTCACCGTCTTCCATCCCAACGAGCCCCTGTGCGAGGATGGAGGGAGCCTTCGCGCCGATATTGACAAGTGTTCGTGGGGAGAGACGAGTAATATTATTCATATCCTCTCGTTTCATGCGAATTTGATCAAGAAGATTGAGTGATTCCGCACGGAAGAGCCCCGCACCATTGTCTAAAATTTGTCGGGTGCGCTCCTCTGCCCGCTGGAGGATGGCATTGGCTCCTTCGATGTCCCCGGCAAGATGGCGGTTGCCTGCTGAAGAAATTTCGGAAGTGATCTGGGAAACGCGACTCTCAAGCTCTTCACGGGTATGCGCCCGTCGTCCGAGGACGAGGAGTTGCATGCCAATCCAAAGAAGAAGAATGGCACCAATGGCTCCTGCAAAAAGAAGGAGATGGGCGCGTTTCCTGCTTTTGGGATGAATGAAGAGAGAGAGGAACGACTTCCAGGAAACACGAAGAACGCGGAGCGTTTCTGGAATATGGAACGGTCCTTTCCGCGATAGAAGTCGTCCAAGGAGAGGCGTGAGGATGGGTGGACAAAGGAAACGAGCCTGTGGTCGCGCGGAGCGACGGCCGAAAGCGGAAGGTGAACGTGGAGGGGGAGACTGAGGAGTGGTGAGGGTGGCGATGGCGGCGGATTCATGCTCAGCCGAGAGAGTACGGAGAATTTCTTCGAGGAGACGAGAGCTATGTTGACCGGACTTCGCAAGTTGGGCAGGAGTCATCGTACGGAGCAGGCGCTGGGTGGAAAACACCACAATGTCGCAAGCCTCCAGTTTCCCGGAGGCGACATGGACAAAGGCAGAGACGGGCTTTCCTCCGGAGTATTCCGTTATTTGTGATGCAGATCCATGACGAAGGAGATATGCCTCCCCCCTTCCGGCGTGCGATATGTGGAGAACATCTTCCTGATCAAGCAGGGCAATGATCATGTGGATCTCCTCTATTTTTTGCGCAAGGGAAATGCCCTTCAGAAACCCATTCAACTCCTTGAGCGTGCTGTCGAAACGGCGGTCAGCATCCGCATCCGTTTCGAGGAGTGCATGTTGAATGATGGATGAGCATTCCTTCTGAACGGAGTCCCCGTCCTCCTTTTTTCCTTGAATACCCAGAAGAGCGACCACGGGCTCGCCCCGTTGGGTTTTCCAAGAGAACGCCGCGAGTGTCATAGAGCGTGGAGAGGCGGTCTGGCCTGTCCGCAGCGTCACGTCCATACAGGTTCCCAGGCTACTCGTTCCCATGCAATGGAGCAAGTTTTTCTCTCATCAATTGCCGTTCACGTTTTGATGGTCTTCCCCCGATCCCGGTTCAGCGCCGATGACGGGTTCGGGGAGAAATAGGGCCACGAGATGGTGTCAGGAGAAAAGAGCCCCATCTATATTACAAAATATTAAAGTAATAATTTGTTTTACTGAAGCCAAAAAATCACAATTAAATCAAAATACTATTGACAGCTGTCTATCCGGTGGTACCATGGGGGGAGAGTGTTTTTTCTCCTATTACAATAAGAACAATGGTCTCTGTACAAGAATGGGTTGTACGCAATATTCATACGAACCCACACGCAACTCCACACGGAAAATTTCCAGGGCGTAACCAGCGCTACCCGCGCCGTAGGTTCCATCTACCGAGGAATGGACCACCACAAAAGGGCACATCCCCTCTTCCATCTCCGGTGCCAATCGTCTCCCCTACCGGAGGGGATAGGCGGGGAATACGCGTGTTTCCTCTAGGAGGATTTGAGCAGGTTGGGCGGAACTGTTTCGTCGTGGAAGTCGACGGCGCTCTTTACATCATTGATCTTGGTCTGCAGTTTCCTGACGAAGACATGTTGGGTATCGATTACCTCATCCCCGACATTTCCTCTCTCCGGGGAAGAGAGCGGGACATCCAGGGTGTTATTTTTACCCATGGACACCTCGATCACATTGGCGCGGCACAACACCTCCTCCCCGCACTGCAGTTTCCCTCCTGCTTCGGAACAAAACTCACGATGGCGTTCGTGCGCAAACGCCTGGACGAAGATGGGATCACAGCAAAGGCGCGCCTGAATGTCGTTCCTTACCGCCAGCGCGTGCGTCTCGGAAAGGTGGAAATCGAGTTTCTCCGTGTGACCCACAGTATTCCTGACTCTGCCGCAGTGGCTCTCCACACTCCGTATGGGACCATTCTCCATACGGGGGACTTTAAATTTGATCTTACCCCCATGAACGAACCGCCGGCAGATTTCCAAGGGTTTTCGGCATTGGGAGACAAGGGGGTTCTCGCCATCATTGCAGATTCCACGAATGCGCTCAAACCGGGGAATAGCAAGAGTGAAAAAGAAATATCCGAGAATCTGCGGGATCTCATTCGTGAAGCGAGTGGGCGGGTGATTATCTCGACGTTCAGTTCACTCCTCAATCGTATCCAGCAAGTGGTCGAACACGCGCGGGAATTCAATAGGAAGGTGTTCATTTCAGGGAGGAGCATGGAGGGGAATATGGAGATTGCCGAAAATTTGGGATACCTCCGCGTTCCCCGCGGCCTCATACGCAAGGCTGGTCCTGGCGTTGAGAAGCTTCCTGATCGGGAGGTTCTCATCATCACGACCGGGAGCCAGGGGGAAGAGATGGCCGGTCTCGCGCGTATGGGACTCGGAACGCACCGGCACATTGTGGTGAAGAAGGGGGATACGGTTATTCTCAGTAGCAACCCGATCATTGGGAACGAGCGGGCAGTGGAGAAGGTTATCAATAATCTTTATCTTAAGGGGGCAGCGGTAAAAACAAACGCGGAACTAGCGCTTCATGTTACGGGGCACGGGTACCAGAATGATATTCTCCTCATGCATCGGCTCGTCCGTCCGCGCCACGTGATCCCGGAGCACGGAGATCCGAACAGGCTCGCTGCCCATGCCGCTCTCGTGCGAGGTATTGGGTATCCTGAGAACCATGTCCATCTTCTGACGAATGGGGAAATACTCGAATTTGATCAGGAGGGGGGGGCGCGGAAGAGCAAAACAAAACTCCCCGTTCGCGACGTCATCATCGATGGGCGCAGTTCAGCGACGAGCGAGGGGCAGCGGGTTTTGAACGATCGAAAAATCATGAGCACAGGGGGGGCCATTGTCGTCCTCTTCCGGGCCTACCACGACTCCATGCGCCTTCTCGCAGACCCTGATGTGATGACGCGAGGGCTCATTTATGGATCAGAACAGGAGACCATTACCCGCGAGGTCGTTGCCCTTGCCCGCAAGGCGTATGAGGAGGAAATCGGTCGTGGGGAGAAGGATCGCAAGGCGTTGAAGCGTGCAATTGTCGGGTCTCTCTATCGGTACTTCGATCGGAAAATTGATCGGGAACCCATGATCCTTCCGCTCATCGTCGAGGTGTAGCATACTGGCAATGCCTTCCCGGGAGATTGCTCTCTCCACCATGTGGCAACTTGCAAGCCAGTGCACCGTGGCTCTTTTAAGCATTCTGACGGTGAAATTCGTTGCTATAGGACTCAGTCGTGATCTTGTGGGAGCGTACAACTCTGCATACGGCTACCTCCAGCTTTTCGGCATCCTTGCGGATTTCGGACTCTATGCTGTTGTGGTTCGTGAAATGAGTCATGTTGGAGAGGTGAGAAGAATCCTCGGCATGTTCTTTCGCATCCGTTGCTTCACCGTGAGCGTTGCCATTGGTGGAGCCGTTCTTCTTGCGTGGTTCCTGCCACAATGGGAGAGCACGCCGTTGCCCATTGGAGTGACACTTGCCGCCCTCGTGCCGGTGTTCACGCTCCTCGCAGGAGTGTTTCGGGCAATATTTCAGGTGCAGTACCGCATGCATAACGTGTTCATTGCAGAGGTGGGACAGCGGGTTGTTACTGTCGTTCTTTTGGGCGGGCTCCTCCTTCTCGGGGTGCGGGAGAGTGCTGAAATGGTTCACTACAATCTTTTTATTCTGTTTGGTGGTGTGGGCGCCGGTTTCCTCTTTCTCTTCTCTTTCCTCTCTGCTCAGAAACTTCTTCCCCGCCACGGCGACGCCCCCCCTCTTTCCATGGGGCCGTTTTTCCGTGCCGCATTTCCCTATGGTATTGCCTACCTTTGCATTGCTCTCTACCGACAACTCGATATAACGCTCATCGCGCTTCTGCGGCCGGATTTTCAACTGCAGAATGCCCATTACGGTTTTGCTGTGCGCCTCGCGGAGATGGCCTATCTCGTACCGACGTTTCTTCTGAATGCGGCTCTGCCGCGCATGAGAGGTGGGGACGCAGATCGCCAGCTCCTTCCGCGGGTGTTCCTGGCTCTTCTGGTGTTTGGTACCGTGGCGGCCCTCGTTGCGGGGGTGTGGGCCACGCCGATCATGCGCCTTCTCACGTCGGAGATATATATCGGCTCCGAGGGCGCGCCCGGCGCGGACAGCGCGCTTGTGCTCCTTGCTCTCCCCATGTTCCTCAATAGTCTCATTCTCTTCTGTTTCTACATGCTCCTCTCGTCGAACACCTGGCGTCCACTTCTTCGCATCCTCCTCATAGGAGCAATTCTTTCCCTCACAGGAAATCTTTTTCTCATTCCGCGGTACGGGTTTATGGGGGCGGGAATAACGAGTGTGGGAACACATGCCGTTCTCTGTGCGCTTCTATTGCTCAACATCCGTGGACGTTGGAATGTTCTTTCGTGGACGCTGTTCTTCCGTTGGGTGTTGTTTGCGGGGATCCTCGCGTTGTTCCTCGTTTCCGTGCGCCCTTTCGTTATCACGCCTCTCCATTTCATTGCGGGGGCGTTCGGATGCGGCGTAGTCGTCGTAGTCATTCTTGAGGTCCTGGGCATTCGGAAGATACTTCTCGGGGAATTGTGTCATGGGAAAAAGTAAGGTATAATGACAAGAATGTCCGAAAACCAACACACACCACTGTGGAAGCAGCTCCTCGGCGCTGCAACGGGAGCAACAGTCGCCATTCTTCTCTACGGCGGTTTCGTCGCAGTGTTGCCAAATCTGTCGGGAATCACTGCGTATCTTCTGAGCGATTTCGAAGAGAAGATCGAAGACATGCCGGCGTATAAACGCTCTCCACGAACTATTCGCGGTGATGCCATTGCCTGGAGGGAGGCGCTCGGGGACCGCGCGCGTGCAGCAACAGCCAAACTGCAGAAAGGGGAGAGGTACTTTCAGGCAGGCCAGACGCCGCCTTCCTCCTCGTCGGTCTCTTTGGAAACTTCCATTTCACCTATAGCAAAGGAGAAGGAAGAGACGTCGCAAAAAGTGGGTATGCAGAAGAAAGAGGACAAGGAAGGGCACGAAGACGCAAAGCGAAAAGAAGGAAAATTGCCGAATACGGGGATTCCCCTCTGGGCCGTTGGCGGTATGGCGTTCTGCCTTGCGATGTCCCTTTTTGCCCCTCACCCTACCCGCTCCCGCGGGGAGAGGGGGACAGATGGGGTTTCTTTATAAAGAAATGGCCCCAATGAATTGGGGCCGACACTTCCTGGCAGTCGCCTTTTCTCCCAGTGGGGAGTTCCGCCTCCCAAGTGGGAAGCGAAAGCTTCCCTACTGGGAGAGGACTGACGACTGACAGAGCCATTGTACATGGCAGAGGAAAGTTGTCAATGCCCTATTTTGGTCTTTTTACTGGGCAAAAGGCATAATCTGGCTATCCTTTCCTTCCAAGACTTTCGCGTAGCCAGGCAGCGCGAGCGCAGGCCGACCGGTTCGGATTGTCGGACAAGCGAGGGCTGCCTGGCGAAGCGAAAGTTCCCCCCTTCATTATGAAGAAAACAGTGGCGGAGAATCGCCGCGCTCGGCACGACTATGACATTCTGGAAACGACGGAAGCGGGGATGGTGCTGACGGGACCAGAAGTGAAGTCGTGCCGGATGGGACGGGTGAATATTGCCGGAGCATACGTATCTTTTTTCCAGGGTGTCCCTCGACTGAAAGGGGTGAATATCTCTCTCTACCCCTATGCCCGAGTACCCGAGTACGACCAGCATCGCGAGCGTGAACTGCTTCTCAAGAAACGTGAGGCAGAGCGTCTGTGGTCCTTCGCCGAGCAGAAGGGATGCACGGTCATCCCCCTCGCGGTGACGGCGGGGAAGTATGTAAAAGTTCTCCTCGGGGTGGCGCGCGGGAGGAAGAAATACGATAAGCGGCAGAAGATCAAGGAGAAGGACATCCGTAGGCAAATCCGTCGCGCGTGCTAGTGGAGGCGGAATGTCGTGACGTATTCCTTCCACGTTTCTTGTGCCCCTTCCCGCCGACGCCGGAGGAGTCTGTAGGTTCCGTAAGCTCCTCCGAGGAGCGCCGTAAGTGTTGCGAGTTCGAGACCGCTGATCTGGCTGATGCACGGAAGATCTGGATCGAAGGCGTGAATACTGACGACATCGACATACCAAAAGGAACCAATGCCACGACCAACAGGGATCCAGTATGGATGGATTGGGTAATGGAGAGAGGCATCCTGGACCGCCCCTGCGATTGTTTCGCGTTTGGCACCACACGCGACCCCATTCTCATCTGCGCGTCTCCCTTGGTACTTCCCCTCGTCGTCTTTTTCCACCCAGACGCACATGGCATGTCTCTCCTCGGGACGGAGAACAACATGAGCACTCTTGCCTTGTCGGCGCAGGATTTCCTGTACGAGTAGAGCGTAATCTTCACAGTCTCCCAGCATCTTTCCCTTCTCGATTCTTCTGATAGTTTCATATGGCGTTTGCCAGTAGCTTCTGTGAGTATCCTCAGTTCCTTCCTGGAGGGGATTATCGGGATCAGGAGAATCCCATGCATACCGCATACGTGAGTTTAGGAATTGATTGAGTTTCTCCGGTGTCGTGAGGCTTTGTGCGAGGAGGTCGATGTAGTGTTCTTCCGTAAGATCAAGATCTTTCGTCCGTTCTTCATAGAATGTCCCTGGGAGTCCATCCGTTCTTGGAGGGGGCTCTTTTTGTACGGCGTAGTTGTCTGCTGTGTCCTGGTGTCGATGGTGGGGGGGAGATGCATCACCTCCGCAGAGAAAAGGAAGCGTTCCCAGGACGGCAGTCCTGACCCAGCGCTGGAATTTCCCCGGCGGTCCCCGCACATTCGCGGAAGCCGTCGCATCTATGTGGAGGGGGAGACGTTCCATAAACCATCATTTAATCACGAATGTTTCATAAGTCAATGCCCTCTCCCCGGCGGCCCGGCCTTCCCTCGGTATGCTGGCGGCCAGTGTCCCTTCTCCCCCCCTCCATAGAACGTGCCATTGAGGAGTTCACAAAGCTCCCCGGCATCGGGCCGAAGTCCGCCGAACGCCTGACGTTCCATCTGCTTCGGAGCCGGCGTGCATCGCCGGAAGCGCTCGGTCGTGCGCTCATCGAACTCAAGTCGCAGGTGCAGTATTGTCCCGACTGTCAGATGGTTGTGAGTAGCGAACGATGTCCGCTCTGCAGTGACGCAGGACGGGATCAGAAAACGATCCTTGTCGTCGAGGAGCCGCTCGAGGTCATCGCGTTCGAGCGGACGCCGTACCGTGGTCTCTACCATATTCTGCATGGAGTCCTCTCGCCGATCGATGGGATGGGGCCGGAGCAGCTCCGCATTAGAGAACTTGTGGAGCGAGTGCGAGGAGACAAGATCGAAGAGCTCATTCTTGCGATGGACCCGGATACGGAGGGTGAGGCGACGGCCGTCTTCCTCCAGCAAAAATTACAAGAGTATGTTCCAAAAATCACCCGCATTGGGCACGGTCTCCCCATGGGGGCGGACATCGAATTCGCTGATCAAGTGACATTGCGAGAAGCACTCATTGGACGTCGTGCTTTATAACTGTCTTTTCTGCATTTCCCAGAGCCGCATTCACTGTGCGGGCGGCGAGAAAAAGGTAGTCACTGAGACGGTTGAGGAAGATTGTGATGTGCGGATGTATTTTCTCCTCTTCGCTTATGGCCACAGTCCATCGTTCCGCGCGTCGGCAGACGGTGCGGGCATGGTGGAGGAGAGAGGCTCCGCGGCTTCCTCCAGGCACAATGAAGTTTTGGAGAGGGGGGAGAGAGAGCTCAAGTGTGAGGATCCATTCCTCAAGAATCGTGACATCTTCCTTGGTCATGTGTTCGGTAGAGAGTGTGCCGGGCGCAGAGAGGTCTGTGCCGAGGCGGAAGAGGGTACGTTGAAGGGAGTGGAGATGATTACGAAGGGGGTCAGCGGGGATGTCTTTTTCTGTCAGAACAAGACCGAGAATGGCATTGAGCTCATCAACGGTGCCGTACGCGTGGAGGCGGTGGGAGGCTTTCGAAACGCGCGATCCTCCAAGAAGGCCTGTCGTTCCGTCATCCCCGGTTTTTGTCACGATGGAGGTCATACGGAAACGAGCGCGCGCGAAACTTTCTCATGTTCCTTTTTCGCCTCGTCTTCCGTTAGTGTTTTTGCGGGGTCCCGGTACACGCAGCGGATGGTCACGTTGTACTCCCCTTGCGGAAGGGGCTTTCCGTCGAAGAGATCCGCGACGGAGAGGTCTGCGAGGAGGGAGGAGGCTCCTCGTGCCTTTTCCAGCACGCGCTGGAGCGGGGCGGAAGAATGTTTGCGGGAAAGTGTGACGTCGTAACTCACACTGGGGAACATCGGAAGAGGATGGAAGACCTTGGGAGCAGGGGGGAGAGCGAGGAGGGCGTCGAGATTCACGGAAGCTGCAGCGGAGGAGGCGGGGAGACCGAAAGCTATGCACGTGTCGGGATGGAGGGTAAAGAGTTCCCCGAGAGCTTGGTCGTGAGAGAGAAGCGCTGCACATTGGGCAGGATGAGCCGGAGGCGGCGGAGCGGGATGAGGGGAAAACGCCGGAGAGTACCCGGCGTTTTGGAGGATTGCGGTGAGGTGGCTCTTCAGGAGGAGCACCGGAGATGACCGGAGTGAAGGCGCGGTTTTTTGGACCAGGAGAAGCGTCAAAACTTGATGTTCCTCGCTCGGTTTCGTGAAGACGTGGGAAAGAGTGAAGGTATGAAGAGGGGCTCCTGTCAGGCGGAGAGCTTTCCCCGCATGCTCGAGAAGTCGGGGGAGAGCGGAAGGCTGGAGGAGAGAGAGTTCCTCTCCGAGAGAATTTTCTACCGCGATACATGCAGTCTCGGAGAGGCCCGAGTGGCGGAGGAGGAGGGGGCCGACGAGGGAGAGGGGGAGAATTTCTAAGAACCCCTCCTCCTTTGCCTGCACGCGGAGCCGGTGCAAACGATGGTCACGATGAGGGGGGGGGCAAGGGGTGGAGGGCATCGTCGCCGGAAGGCGGTCGTAGCCATACACACGCGCAATTTCCTCAATGAGATCATGTTCTTCTTGAAGATCTTCGCGGTGGAGGGGAGGGGAAACAATGAGTTGCTCGTTCTTCTTTTGTACGGTGCAACCAAGATTTTTGAGGATGGAAACTACTTTTTTCCCAGGGATATCAATGCCAATCGTACGAGAGGAACGCTCGAAGGAAAAAGGAATGTGCCGGGCAGCGCCGTCGCTTCCAAAGGAGAGGAGTCTGGAGCTCACGCGGGCGCCGGGGACGAGAGTGAGAAAGAGACCGAGAGCACGAGAGAAACCCTCTGGTACGGAAATGTGTGGGATGCCCTTTTCATAGATGGTTGCTGCATCAGTTCGCAGGCCCGTTGCGAGAATGGATTGGCGAATGACTGACGGACGCACGGCAGCAGCGTGGAGAAGGATGGTTCTCGTCGTGTCCTTCATGGCGCCACGCTTTCCACCCATGATGCCGAGAAGGTCGAAAATCCCCTGTCCATCACTCAGGACAACCGCCCCTGCGTGGAGTGGACGCTCCACGCCATCCAGCGTGGTGACTTTTTCTCCTTCGGAAGTTTTTCGGATGCGAATGTCTCCGTGGAAATCCTTGGCGTCGAAGCTATGGAGTGGCATGCCGATTTCCATGGTCACGTAGTTCGTGATGTCGACGGGGAGGCTCACCGATCGGAATCCTGTTGCTTCGAGTCGTTGCCGCATCCAAGCGGGAGTGGTACCGGGGGCCTC
>Ga0209541_10008049_pt1 | contig 17532 bp, 22 predicted proteins | sample RifCSPlowO2_01_FD_184027 | JGI IMG/M metagenome (GOLD analysis project Ga0209541, IMG submission 184027) | Groundwater microbial communities from Rifle, Colorado - Rifle CSP2_plank lowO2_0.1 (SPAdes) (version 2) | ecosystem: Environmental > Aquatic > Deep subsurface > Groundwater | place...
AATTTTTTAATTCAGAAACCATCTGGTATCCTAAAGGTACCATTTCATTTATTTCAGCACTTGCTTCTTCCTTTACTTCCCTAATCAGAGTTTCTACTGGGCTTTCACCAGGTTCAGGAGTTCCACCTGGTAATTGCCAGTTTCTACCAACATTAACAATTAAAACCTCTTTATTTTCATTTAATAAAACACCATAAACCTGTTTTATATTAGTTAAATTAGAAAAGTCAGTATTATCAAACCAAACAACTTCATAATCTGCTTTAAAATTTGGTAATTCCACAGTTATTATCTCTTTCATATTTCAAATCTTTATATTAGGTTTAAAAAACCTTTCTCTCTCACCAGTATATCCGAACTCACTTGCCAGATAGGATAGGTAGGTCTATCCTGTCTAGTGGTTTGGTTCGGAGATACTGTAATAACCATAACATTTATATACTAACTGCTACATAAATGTAACATATGATACAAAAATGTAGCTATTTAAAAGTATTAGAAATATTCTTTAAAGAACCAACAAAAGTGCATTTTATAAGAGGGATTAGCAGAAATATAAAATTAGCCACAACATCTGTAAAAAAACATTTATCAGAAATTGAAAATGAAAACTTAATTAAAAAGAAACCCAAAATGCCATTTGAAGGATATGTTGCAAATAAGGAAAATGAAAAATTTTTACAATACAAACAAATATACAATATATACTCTTTAATAGAACTAAAAAATAATATTATCCGCAATTTAGAACCTAAAGCAATAATCTTATTTGGATCATATCAAAAAGGCGAAGATAGGGAAGAAAGTGATATAGACTTGGGGATTATAAGTAAAATAAATATATCCTTTAACTTAGAAAAATACGAAAAATCATTGCAAAGAAAAATACATATTACTTTAATTAAAAGTTTGGATGAGCTTGAAGAGGGTATTAAAAATAATGTTAAAAATGGGTGGGTTTTATATGGAAAAATATGATGGGGATATTTTTAAGATTAGTAAGGATGAAGAAAGAGCCAAGGATTTGTTGGACATGGCAAAAGAAAGAATGGATGTTGTAATAAAATCCATCCCAGAAAGCATACCTTATAAATTATTGGAAGAATATTATGAAGTTGCAGTTCAATTAATAACTGCCTTAATGTATTTTGAAGGGTATAAAACTCTTAGTCATGTATATCTTATAGAATATCTAAAAAAATACAATGAATTCAATAATCATGAATTAGAAATGCTAGATCACATGCGAAAGGCTAGGCACGGAACAGTTTACTATGGTAGAAAAGAAGGGGGAAATTTTTTCCTTAATCATGAAAATGAAATAAAAATTTTAGTAAATAAATTAGATGATTTAGTGGAAAGTAAATTAAAAAGTAAGATTTTAATAGAACTTTTTAAAAAAGTGCAAAGAGTTCCATATCAAATATCTAAATTTGTAAAAGAAGAAATAAATGAAAATATTAAATGTGGTGACTGCAGACACAAATCCGAGCTTTTATTTCAGTTGCTAAATAAAAATAAATTCGAAGTTAAAAGAATAAAAATAATATTTGATTGGAAAGATTTACCTTTGCCAAAAGAGTTATTATCCATATTAAAAAAATCAGGAACAGTTTGGGATCATGATAGCCTTACTGTTAAAATAAATAAAGAATGGATTAAAGTTGATTGCACATGGAATTTAGAATTAAAATCCAGGGGATTTCCTGTGACTGAATATTGGGATGGCAAATCAGATACATTGCAAGTGACAAAAGGAAAAATTCAGTCTTACAATGTAGATAAATTTGAGAAGAAGATAAAAATTGACAAAGAAGAAGCTCATAAATTTGCAGACGAGTTTAACAAGTGGATTATTGTTTGAAGATTAAACTATTATTTTTAGCCAATAATAGATTATATTTTAGACATACCACGCTATACAATTAATATAACTCATTACACTATAAAAAAGTCACAAACATCAACCAACACTCGTCGCCGAAGCCACTAAAGAACAAGCATTAGGTGCAGGTTCATTATCAAAAACATCTCTACACTTGATATAATAAGCTAAGTTAGGTTTCCACTCAGAATAATGGCTTTTTTTATTAGATGAAGAAATTTGTAAGAGTTCAATTCCTTCATCAAAATTAAAGTTGCAGCTATTTAGAGAATAGGCACATGAAGAATCTTCATTAGTTACAATCTTAAGTGCATTGTTCGACGAATCTCTATAAACTCTCGTTACAAGAGGAGGAGTAGTGTCGACCTTAACAGAGAACTTAATTTCAGCTTCTGCAGCATTTCCCCCATAATCTACACACTTTATTTTGTAATTATAATCTCCAGTTGTTAAATCAAGTCTCTGAGTATGTTCTACAGCCCTAGTTTCAAACATTAGTACATAACTATCAGGTAGGCCACTAGCACTAAATGAACAAATAGCTATTCCTTCATTAGCTCCATCATCTGTAACAACTTTCAAATTAACGGGCACAGTATTTGTGTTTCCAGTAGCAGTTCCATTTGGTGCAACAGAAATTATGTTCAAATTTTGCGAGCCTCTCAAATTATATTTATAACTTACAACATTAACATTTCTCTCTTCTTCTTTTTTACTTGGTTGGTCTTTACATCTAAAGAAGAAGTTATTTTCTTTTTTATCCACAATTCCAGTTAAGTTTGTATTACAAGTGTATAATTCCCTAGCATTTATTTGAGTAAGAGAAGTCGCACATTTCATTTCATTTTCCATAACGCTATATTCTTTATCCTGTGTACTCCATTTACATGTTGCAGGTTCATTTACATAAACTTGTATTGGTACGCTTCCTACGCCAAATTTAACATAGCTGTCTGAAGGTATCGATGTATCTACGATGATTGGAGCAGTTGTGTCAGGAGATGGGTCAACACACAATTGAACTGCAAATTCATCTACATTCTCATTTCCATTTTTATCTCTACATCTTACAAAGAAATCATATTTTCCATCTTCTTGTAATTCAGGTAACTCTGCATTCAATGAATCAGGAGAAGGTAAACTAAATTGTTGAGTATGGTTATACAAATAAAGATTTGTATTTCCAAAGAAAAATTGCATTTCATCCATTATATTCTTATGTTCTAAATCTATTTTACACTGTGCAGGTTCATTAGTAATAATTCCAAAAGTAAGAGGTGTAAATGCTTGTAAACAACCGTTCTGTGCACCATTCTTTACTATTTTTGTTCCAAGTGAAGTTGGGCGAGTATCATGATTTGTGTATCTATGGTTCTCTGTTAAAGGTACTGTCCAAGGAGTAATTGTTGGAGACAATGCATCGTTAGGATTAACCCAAACACATTTTTCATCCAAAGAACCAACATTAACTAATTCACACGCTTGTCCAAGAGATCTACATCTATATTCGGAACAAGGTCTAAATTGGTCGTTATTGCATTTTTCACAATCTTTTCCTCCAACAGGAGATTCATAAGGCAAACATTGGAAGTTGTATATTTTTTGTGATTCTTTTTTGTATGTTAATGCGAAAACGATAACTCCAACGCCTATTCCCCAAAGAGTTGGACTTACACCTAGTAAATCCTTACCAAGCTGCAGATTACTAATAAAACTCCCAGCAAAAAACCCTGCCCCACCTGCAGCACTAATTGCATTAGCGGTGCCATCATCAACTCCAAGAAGACCAGTAATCATCTTCAAAGCAATATAAGCAGTCAATCCGTAAGCAACTCCTTGAGCAAGTGCTCCCAAAAATTCACCTCGTGCTCCAGCCCATGACCCATCAAATATATCAGTTAATGTGTTTCCAGAAGTTCCATCAGTTTTAGGAACATCAGTACCAGGAGTAGTAACCCCAGAAGAACCGCCATCACCAGTAATAGATCCAGGAGGTAGTGGTACGTTTGGACCAGAAGGAGCAGAAGCTTCTCTAGGGATAAACCACTGTGCTGAAACAACAGAACTCTCACTAATAATAAAAACAAAACTAAAGAGACTTAACGATAAAATAAAAATCTGAGAAAGTGCTACACTTTTCACAATACCACCTCTTCGACAAAACATGATTGTTTAATACAATAATTCTTTATAAATATTCGTAGAAATAGTATTTCCTTAGTATTATGAATTTAGTGATTCATTACCCTCCATAAATTTAAAATTTATTTTCAAATCCTTATCTAGTTTATCTTACGAATATTTGTAAATCTAAGCAATTATCTTCCCAGAAAAGATCTTATCTAAAAAAATTTAGCTGACTTTGTATTGAATAACCTCAAATTGCTAACGATTTCAATTCCCATAATATGATACAAAGTCTACCATTTTAATTCCACCAATAATTAGAGATCCATCTAAGGTTCCACTTTTTCCAGATCCAAAACCGAAACCTCTTGAGAAAACATAATTATTTGTGGGAATTGTCAAATCAGATAATATTTCAATTTCTCCTCCTGGTTCTCTTCGACCTAAATAAACAAGTCTCTCATTTTGATAACCTTTAAGACCCATGATGTGGTACCCTATTTCTCTTTCTTTAAATCTAATTTTTCCTACATCTTGAAGTTCTCCATGCCCATTTGCACCACTCTCCATATCTAAAGTTCCGTCCCCATTATCTACAAATCCACCACATGTAACTGCTTTATACCACTTTTCTTTAATTTGTGCCCTCTGAGGACTGGCTCTAATTCTCGCAGCATCTCTCTGTCCATCCGCTATAATATCTGCACCAGCTACAATTGCAAGAGGTAGACAAGATGGAGTTATCATTAATCCCAAAGCTACTAGTCCATTTCTTATTCTTCTTCTCATTTTACCTATAATCCTCCAATTTTCTAGGTTCAATTTCATAACCTAACAAACAATTAGCAACATCAGGTATTGAAACTCGTCCAAAATTAACCTTAGGTCTAAAAAACCCTCTAAATTTTTCTAATAAATTAAAATTATAACTTGGAGTTAACAAACAATTAGGTATATCTGGAACTGTAACAACCCTTCCATTTCCAAGATCTATTCTCCCACCATTATAATTTTCTTTAGTACATGAAGAAAGGACGGCTCCGCCTAAGACCACCATTAACCCTAGCTGCCTCATTCTAGATGCCATCTTAGGTGTAACTCCAAGATTAAACGAATATTTAAAGCTTTGTGTAACTGGAAAGTTACGCTTTAATCATAAACGCGAGGTCTTTTATCTACCTTTACTATCAAAACAACTTTATCATTTTCTTTAATTTTATACAAAGCTCTAAAATCGCCAATGCGATAACGAAATATTTTATCTTCATTTTCCCTACCAATAAATTTAGAATCTTGTGGAAAAGGATTATTTCTTAAATTATCTATTCGTGAAAAAACCCTTTCAGCAGAATTTTTATCTAATTTCTTCATAAATTCTTTTGCTTTAACAGAATAAACAACAAGATACATCAAATTCCCAATTCTTTTTTCAATTTTTCAGAAGAAACAGTTTTTCCATTTTTATAGTCTACCTCTGCAGATTCAATGCTCAACCAATCATCCTCAGTTAATCTAGCATCCTCAATATGTTCTCTAACATAATCCATATCTTTCTGAAGTCTCACTAACTGAAGCATCAACTGCCTAATGTCTAATTTAATTTGTTCTTCCATAAATAATCGTGTTTTCATCAATTTTTATAGTTTTCTATTAGCAAAAAACCCTGCCCCACCAGCAGCGCTAATTGCATTAGCAGTATTATCATCAACTCCAAGAAAGCTAATAATCATCTTCAAAGCAATATAAGCAGTCAATCCGTAAGCAACTCCTTGAATCAAAGCACTAGGGATAGTTCCAGGAGTAGCCTTGAATATTTTTCCTTCAAATATATCAGTTAATGTGTTTCCAGAAGTTCCATCAGTTTTAGAAACAGTATCTATCCTAGAAGGAGATGATGATTCAAATAATGTTTTCATGTCTAATTCTTTAGTATTAAAAAGATTATCTAAAAGATTTTGAGACGAGACAATTGAAGATTTATAAATTAAAGATGAGAAATTAAATATTATTCAATAATAATTTTATACTCGGTTAGGTCTTTTATAAGCGAATCTTTATCTGAAAATTGTATTGAATTAATACCTGCTTCCCTAGCTTGAGATATATTTTCAGTCAAATCATCTATGAAAATACATTCTTTTCCGTTTAAATTAAGTTCATTTAATATATCTTTAAACCAATGGACATTTTTTAGGCGCTTGGATTCTGTTGATGAAAAAACTCTTTCAAAAACATCAAATAGACCTCTTTCTTTATTTATATTTTTATGCAATAGATTTGTATTTGTAATGCAGAATAAACTATAATTCCTTTTCAGTTTTTTTGCAAGTTCAACCATGCCCTCATCAATTATACTATATTTGACGTATGCCTCTGAATAAACTTTCTTAAGGGTGTCAATCGGAACATTACTATTAACTGCTTTTCTAAGATTATCAAAATATTCTTCAATAGATATCTTACCTTCTACAAAGTCAACATAAAATTGAAAGTGTTTACCCACTTTTGGTTTTATAGATACTCCCGTTTTTTTTTATTAATTCTTCATCTAACTTCTTGTTATCTATTATAAAAAATACCTCTCCAAGGTCAAATAATAACGCTTTTATCATGATCTTTGCTAAATTTACGGGTTTAAAAATGTTTTATAGGATGAGATGTGTTGTCTAATCATACAACACAGCTTGCAACTGGAAAGTTACTAAAAATTTACCAAACAACTCTAACATAATTGCTTTCTCTAATATTTTTATCTCTAGTCATAATTTCAGAATCAGTCAAAACAGCTGTTGCAATTATTATTCTATCATGCAATTCCCTAATCTTATTTAATTCCTCTAATTTCAGAATAATATTTAAATTCAAATCATAAACTTCATAATTGCTACTATTAGTTATTTTATCTAATATCTCTCTAAATTTCCTCACCCATATCAGCTCTTCTAAGCAGTTCCAAAGCTTTCTTTCCTAATTTATTATCTGATGTAAGAAACCAGATTAAAGCATGAGTATCTAAAACATAAGGCATATCTTTATTTGAACAAAGAGAATTTAGATTCTTCTATATCTTCTTCAGTTATATTTATCCCTTTCAATCTACCTTCCAAACACAAATTTTCCTGTTTTTTCTTCTGCGACAATTTCAAAAGCAAAAGCTTCAAGCTGAACAATTCTTTTTCAATAAGATTAACTTTATTACTTATCTCTATTTCTTCCATACAATCAAACAATTTCAATATTATTTATAGTTTTCCATTAGTAAAAACCCTGCCCCACCAGCAGTACTAATCACCTAAAAGGATTATTTCTTCTCTTTTTCCAAGATTTCTTTAATCTGTTTTTTAAGAACAGGAATATCTTTCTCAACAACATTCCAAACTTTATTTAAGTCAATGCCAAAATAATGATGTGTAATTTTATCCCTCATTCCAGCAATATCTTTCCAAGGAGTGTCTTGATATTTTTTTCTAATATCTTCAGGTAAATTTTTGACCGCTTCCACAATTATTTCAATTCTTCTGACTACTGCATCTTGAACCTTTACATCTTTTAGAAATTCATCTTCAGAAATGTCTTTTACAAAATCTTCAATATAATTTATAGAATCTCTTATATGCAATAAAAAGACAATATAATCTTTGTTCATAATATCTGTACTTCCTCAGATAATATTCTCTCTTTCAAGTATTTATTTATTGCGCCATAAGTCAACAAGTCAATCTTTTTTTTAAGTATTTTATGTATCTTGTTTTCAAGCCCAACAAGATCTAACAAACTAAATTTTCTACCTTTCACTTCAATCAAAATATCTATATCGCTATTCTTTGTCTGCTCTCCACGAGCGTAACTACCAAAAATGCCAGCACGTACAACACCTGCATCCCGCAAAGGTTTCTCTATTTTTTTCTTTATTTGTGCTATAGCCTTTCTCATATAAAAATCAAACATTCAGAATTATTTAAATTATTCCTTAGTTACCCGCCACCCACAGCAAGACTAAGTGAATTAGTTAAACTCTTATCAAGTCCAAGTAAACCTCCAACTAATTGAATACCTCCTACTACAAGTAAAGCAGTAGAAAGCCCTTTTGCAATATAGCCTAGCCCGCCTGGAATTCCAAGAGGGCTTTTGAAATCGGTAACTCTCCTTTCAGAAACTATGTTCAACCAAAACTTCTTCAAATTTATTTTTAACTCTTTTCTGTTCCTCTTTAAGGGAGAGTATATCTTTATGAATATGTTCTATATTTAATTCCATAAACAATAGTTATGTCAAAGTGTTTCCCTAAAACCACATTCTTTAGAATGTGGTCAACACTTTGAGCATCCAAAAATCGAGCACCTTTTCAAACCACGACTTTTAAGTCGTGGTGGTGCATCGATTTTTTGATATTATCAATTTTCATAGTTTTCTATTCAATTTCCCTGCAAAAAACCCAGCCCCCAGCTTCATTAATTCCAATTCAGAACAAACTATCTCTAAATATAAAAAGTCCAATCAAAATTATTATTATTTGAAAACCCCACAACATTAAGACTGCTTTTCTCTCAGTTGCGCGAATGTTTAATTTTTTCATAATTGCAATGGCTACATGATTTAAACTATATATCTTATTATAACGATTTTCAATTGTTCCATCTAAAAGAGGTCTTCCGAAAGATTGTTTTTTAAGATTTCCTCTAAGTTTTAAACAAACCTCTAAAATATAAGGAATATAAAAGAAAACAGCTATTTTTTCAAAATTACCAACGATTGCAACCGCTGCAATAAGAAGTCCAACTGCATAAGTCATTACGTCTCCAGGAAATACTTTAGCAGGATACCAATTATAAAAAAGGAAACCAATCAAAGCTAAAACCATAGACATACAGATCACAGTTAACCAAGAATTTCCAGTTAGATATGAAACAAAACCCAATGCAGATAATAATATTGCTCCCTGTCCTGCTTCAAGTCCATTAAACCCTGCAAACATATTGAATGTAGTTGTTGTAGCTACAATTCCAAGAGGAATAAAAAATAAGGGATAGAAAAGTCCAATATCAACTGTTCCTAGAAACGGAAATCCTATAACACTTTTCCCAGCATTAATCGCAATAAGAGGTATAGCTCCGAATATAGAGAGCATCACTCGAGAACCAATTGAAAGCCCACCTTTACGCCATCCAAACAAGTCATCAACAAAACCAATGAACCCCATAAAAGTTATCATAATCATTAATGCAAATATTTGAACAAGAAATCCATCTTTAGAATCCAATATAAAAACTCTATATGCAACATATGTCAAAGAGCTCACTAAAAAAGCCAATAAAACAATTACTCCTCCAGAACCTGCAACTGGCTCACCATTAATCTTATTCATATCTTCCCACACAAGACCAATAGATTTCACTTTACGAATCCACAAAGGAATAAGAATCAAAGAAGTTAGAAAACCAATAATTAATAAAACAATTAGCATATATGATATCATATTCAAACAACAAATGTTTTATTTATAATACTTATGTAAATAGTTATTCTTTCTTTTCTGGTTCGCCAATAGTAATTTTATATCCTTTATTATATCCTTGTTGGCCTATCCAATTAGTAGAAGGCCCACAATCTCCTAAATTCTCACAAACAGCTACTTTCTTCCTTATCCAACCTTCACTTACTTTTTTCGTTTCATCGTCCCAACATTCTTTATTCCCTCCCACAGCTTTATCACTCTTATCAAACAATCCTTTCTCAAATTTAACAACACAAGTCTCACTTGCTAAAGCACATAGATTTGTAGTTTCAGTATCGCTCCAGAAATTAAATCCAGGACTATTCTCTGCAAAACAAGTTCCAGTTATTTCTTCACCTGTAGTTACATTTACTTTCTGTGAACTTGACAAGAAAACGCCTTCTTTCCAGACACAATCTCTAACATCTTGATTATCACAATCAAGTTTAGTATTTTGATTTAAACAATCTTGCCATCTATTTACTTTACAAGCTGCTTGAGAAAAATCATTCACAGTATCTGAAATACATTCCTCTGCTCTAAAATCTTCACACTGTTCTAAAGTTTCCTCTCCATTAATACAAATATGTTTATAGAATCTGCTCCCAACAGTATTATCACTTTTTCCAAATCCACCAGCATCGTTATAAACACACCAGCTCTCTCCATGCTTATAGTCTTCACCATTTTGAGTGTTCTTACAATTTAGATTTGCACATATAAAGTCTCCATAAGTTGGATTGCCTCCTGCTTGTTTTTTCCCGCGACAAATACTTCCTTGTAGATAATCACAATTACCACACGAGGAACTCAAAGCGTTACTAACAGAAGGATTACATGACTCTCCACTACTTTTAACATCACTCCAATACAAAGGTTCATTTGCCTTCGAAGCATCATAAATGTTAGCAGGATTTCCACATGTATCTACAAAATAAACTCCATCTTTTCCATCAACACAGGTAGTTTTTGTTGATGGGCCACAAATCGTCCCTAATTCTTCAGCAGAACATAATTTTCCCGCATAGAACGTCCCTCCAACAACAGTCGCATTACCTCCAGTTTGAGTATTACATTCAGCTCTTGTGCCAAATTTGCAAGTTCTCTCAAACTCAAACTCAAAAACACATGCACCTCGTTCCTGCTGCTGCACCTTCTCAATACATGCAACTTCATTAGTAACACTCTTATCATAATTAGCTTCTAAACCCAAAAAAGAACTCAGACGTTTACATCTTACTAAAGAAACAAACGCTGCTTGATCTCCTAAAACACAACATCCAAGCGAACATTGAGGGGGACTCTCCTGGCTCCAAACCCCTCCATTATTATTACAAACTAATTGGGGAGTACTATCAAGGCAAGTCCCTTCACTAGAATCATAACAAGTTCCTGCTCTGCAATAACTTGTAGACTCACAATTTGTAGGAACTTGTCTGCTATCAGAGTTACATTCAGTTGATGGAACATTTTGACAAAATGCGCCAGATTTAGTCTCTTCACAACAAACAGTTTGAAGTTGAGTGCCTACATTAGGATTATTAGGAGTTTGAGCAAAAACTAAACTAGTAATACCAATTACTAACAAAACAGCAATTCCAATTATTTCAATGCCAAAGTGCTTGAATCGAGTCGTGGAACTTTGGACATCCAAAAAACTACTATTCAAACTCAAATTTTTTTTAACTTTCATATTAACCCCTGCGGCCAAACTAGGCTACGAGTCGCAAAAGCGAATTTATCCTCTGTGGTTACATCACTTAACTGATAAATTGTTGAACCATCATCGCGCCTAGTTTTTTCTATCTTAAGATTAGGATAATATGAAATATATAAACTTGTCTCAGAATCTCCAAAAATAGATTCATACTGCATAATGTTTATAGAAGTAATAAGCAAATTATACCATCCAGAATCAATGGAGATAGCAAATTTCTGAAAAGTCTGAGTGTCTTGTTTTGAAATTGTTAATGGTGCGTTAAATTCAACAATTATTTTTTCAGGAACTACACTCACATTTATAGCACTGGTGCTGCTCCTAACGGTATATCCTCTCCTTTCATATTGGTCTTTCAAATCTTCAAAACATTGTTTCGCACGAGGTTCAATATAACGTTTCATTTCATCTTGAACATGTTTCACAAGTAAAGGTTGTTGAATTTTACAAGGTGTATAAAATTCAGAAGTATAACATAGGTATTGAAGTTTCAAATCTTTATACAATGCATAATTAGTAGGGTTTGAATAACCTCCCTGATCACTTAAAACATCTTTAATTTCGCCAAGACTAGGTTCAATACAGCTTCTCAAATAAGAACCTGGATTCAGAGAAGATGAAAAAACATTAACCTGGGGAAAAGCAAAAATAAATACAATTATTGCAACAATAATAAGGGCTAACACAACAAAAAGAGTAATCTGCCCACGTCTACCATCTCTTCTCATGTGCTTTTAAGAGGTGTTTTGTTTATAACCTTTTTCTCTTGCCCATTTATTGGAATTTTTTGGATTTAATACCCCATAGCTTGCTGTAGAGTAAAAATTCCAATTATAAGCAAATTGCTCTTTCACCTCTACAATTTGCGAGTTTGTCTTGCCCCATTTTTGTGGGGTTGCATCTTTTGATGCAACTTTCGAATCAGAAATCAAAAAAACCTTGAATTTGCTTGTGCTCAAAGTGACTGTGCACTTTGACATCTCCGAATACTGAGGAGCTTGCTCCGATTCGGTAGGAGATTACAGAAAGTTTCTTCATTATTAACTTGAGTTTGCCTCTTGCAAACTCAGAGTGTTTCACACATAGAGTATTTTTAGATTATAGACAATTAGGTTCAGTTACTGTAGTTTCCTAATTGTCTATTAGAGATTTAGAAACTTCCCTAAATCTCTATAAGTAAATTAATCTAAAAATTAACTCATAAAAATTACTATTCTTTTGATAGTTGAGAAATTTATCGATTATTTTATTAAATTTTAAGATAAATTTGATTTATTTTGATGCAATTTAAATAAAAATTAAGCTATTTTAATGGGAATATGTTCAACTGTCAAAATGATAAGAGTAATTAATTTCTATTTTTGATGAATTTATTTCATTGAAAATAGGTATCTTTACTGACGAGCCAATTGGCGAAGTCAAATTATTAATTTCATCAATATCCCCCACTCACACTCAAACAAGTTCCCATATTTTCAAAAGTATCTTTACATTTTATTCTATAAGTTAATCCATTGTCATAAGACATACTATGCGAATAACTTGCTCCACTAAGTATAGTTCCATTTACAAAATCAAATGAACAAGAAGATGTAGAATAAGCACAAGTAGAAGGCTCATTAGTAATAACTTGTAAATTAGTTCCTACATTATAAACACGAGTTATTAAAGGTCCAGTATCGTCTACTACAATATCAAACTGAGCGTTTCCGTTTGCAACATTACCTGCCCTATCAACACAATGCAAATCAACATTATGGCGTCCTGCAAAAAGTGAAGTCCATGTCTGTCTATGAGAACTTAGGCTAGTTTCAAAGAAGTTGTCTGTCCATCTATCATTAAGTGTATATCTACAAAATGCATTTCCATTATCCATTCCACCTGCAGTAGAAACAACCATTGTCACAGAAACAGGCTGACTACCTGAATTAATCGTAATTCCATCAGGAGTCACAGAAGTTATACTCAAAGGTGTAGTCGTCTTCTGAACTTCATAAACTTCACTCTCACTAGCAACATTTCTCGAAGAATTAATTAGCAAAGAAGAACTTGTTACATCAAATCCAAGCCAAGGCTGGTCAGCACAACGCAAGTAGTAATTGCTTGTCGTTGAAATTTGGCTAACATCAAGTTGCGCAGCACATAACCAACCGAATAAAGTAGATTGACTTATTTCATTATAACATGAGGCATCTCCCTCCATAGTCTCATAAGCCTGATCTTGAGAACTAAATTTACAACTTGCAGGCTCATCAGTATAGAACTGGAGATTAAATACGCTTGAATTAATCCCAGAAAGGCCAGGAGATTCAGGAACAAATTTATTAATTTCAGGAGGCTGTATATCATTTGCAGGAGAAACACAGAATCTAACCACATATTCCTGATCGTTCGAGTTTAAGTTACCACTTCCATCTTGACATCTAATGAATAAATCATAATCTCCTTGCCTATTAGGTCCAACTCCACTTATCCCAAGTTCGTCAAGTGTGGGCATAGCAACAGTAGTTGTGTGGTTAAACAAATAATCATAATCTCCACTACTAAATGGTTCTTCCATTGCTTCATAATTTTCAGTGCGTTCAGTAGATATTTTACATTGCCCTCTTTCATTAAGTTTAATCCCAAAAGTCACAGGACTATATTCCTGCAAGCACCCATTGCTCGCAGAATTCTTTTTAATTTTCACTCCCAGTCCACTTTGCACATTCTCAGAAGAAAATCCACTTGGCAAAGCAGAAGGATTAAATTCAATAGTAGGTGCAGAGACATCATTAGGCGCAGTATCTGCACAAACCTCATTATTTGTTCCTCTATTTAAAAATCCGCATGTCTTTCCCAAACTACTACATTTATATTCAGTGCATCCCAGTCCATTTTCACCGCATTTTTCACAATTCGCTCCTCCAGTAGGCGGCTGCCATGGCAAGCATTCGAATGTCACCTGTCTCTCTCTGTATTTTCCTATTCCTAAAATGCTTAATATAACAACTAATACAGCTACGATCACCGCAGCCCAAAAGAAAAATGTTGCAGCTTGTAAAAATCCATAATAACTTCCATAAACAATACTTGTAGCAAGCCCCGCTCCCGCTCCCACAAGAGTAGCAGTAGTAAGTTGATCACCTTCAAGACCAAATGCTATTCCAAGAATATATCCTATTCCAGCACCCATTGCAGCGCCACTTAGAGCAGTCGAAAATCCTCCCAAAGTTGTAGGGAGAACTTCCCCAAATGCTCCATAATTAGCAGCTATTTCCGCAGCCAACATTCCAGGGGCACCAACAAAATAGCCAAAGATTCCAGCAGCACCAAGTCCAAAAGTTGCCAGAGTTTTCCCAACATTATCAGGTTTTAAAGCATCTCCAGATGCACCAAATATTGCTGCAAGTTCTGTTCCAGTCAATGCTTCTACTCTCTGGTTTCTAAGAGGTGTTGCATATTTTTGCAAACCATTAATATAACCTTGAGATACTTTAGGTTTTTTATCTCCACTTAAAACATAATTCTTGCTATATTCTCCAGCTAAGTTTACAGAACCACCACAATCTCCTAAACTCATACACAAATTATTCATTGTCTCAGCAAATTTAGCATCTCTACAATCACAATTTATTTTACAAGACCATCTTCCATCAAAACCCTTTTTCTCATAGTAAGTACAAGTCTGAGTTGCAGCACCACAAATCACTTTAGAATCTGAACCAGATTCATCTCCTAATTCAAACCCTGTTGGATATTTAGGAACACACATATCAAACTTAAATTTATCCAGTTCAACATGTTTCAAAAAACAATCAGGACCTTCTTCACACTTAGCAAGTTTATCTTCACCTTCATTTTGATTAAGACATAAAACTCCAGTATTTATTCTACAACTAGCAGTAGTGACTCCAGTATCTCCAACGTCATTTTCAACACAAATTCCATTTCTATATTCCATGCAAGGTTCAATTCTTATTTCTCCATCAAAACACAGTTTTTTGTAATGTCTGCTTCCAGGAACATCTACAGCGCGTTCTTCATTTGTTCCATCTGCACCATCTAGTCCTATTCTTCCATCAAAAGCACACCAACTCTCTCCTTGTGCCCTCTTAGTTCCATCTTCATCAACACAATTCAAATCCTTACAAACATATTGTCCATAAATAGGTATCTTATCAACTCCAGATTGAGGAATTCCACAAGTGCTACCTGCAAGATAATCACAATTACCACATTTTTGTTGATTTAAAAGTGGGTTTGAATTTGTTCCAAGAGAACAACTACTAGAAACAGGTACAACAGTGCTCCAATAATCTCTATTACTTAGTTTAGTAGAATCATAAATATTAGCTGGATTATCACAGCTATCTACATAGTAAACACCATACTTCTCCTCAAAACATTTACTATTTTGTGTAAGCTCACATTTTGTATTTAAGGTAGGATTAGTACATAACTGCCCTTCATAAAAAGTACCTCCTGAAGTCGAGCAATCTGCCTGAGTTGTGAATCTGCAATCATATTTATTTAATTCAGGAATTAATCCAAGCACACAAGCTCCTTCCCTATTAGTCCTAACTTTCCCAAGACATTCAAGTTCTCCAGAAACTGGCACCCACGAAACAGGGGCTCCTAAAGATCTTCCTAAAGAATTACATTGTTGTTGCGTAGCCATCCTTGCTTGGTTTGCACCACCACTTCCATCAGGCCCAATCAAACAACATTCTCTATTACACTGAGCAGGTTGCTGAATAGACCATTGCCCTCCTGCAGATTCACAAGAAGCTTTTGGTGTTCCCGCATTACACAAACCATTCCCCGGATCATAACACGTTCCAATTTGACAAGATGTAGATTCTGTTCTTCTTCCAGGAAAACAAGGAGTAGAACATTGAGCGTCACAAACCTCAGATGGATATTCTTGACATGAGTTTCCTTGTAAGTCTAATAAGCAGGTCTGAATAGAACTACCCTGCGCAGAAACTAACCCCTTAGAAAGATAATTAAGAACATTTTGTCTAATCCAAGATATTGCCTTAGATTCTTGACTTTCAACAGACAAAGACCCACTCAACGAATTGGTCTTGCTAATTAAATGGGCAAATGCAAATCCACTAAGCACAATTAAAGCTATTTCAAATAATCCTATTAATTTAATGTCAAATTGTTTATTCATTAGAATAGTCCCGCCGGCAGAGCACATCCTCTTGTAGCCATCATCAATTTATCTTGCGTCTTCTTATCTTTAATAGTATAAATCTTTGTGGAATCATCAAGCATAGTAACACGAATATCATATTCAGGATATAATATCATAAACCCATCATTACTAAAGTGGCACCACTGCGCTTCTTGAGAAACAATCTCATTTGCAATAACTCCAATTTCATAAATGCTACTTGGAACAAACGTTTCAAATCGACTAAATGTTTTAGAAAAATCTCCCTTACTTATTGAGACTTTACTACTAATTACAATTTCCACAATAGATGGTTTAAGTTGCACATCAACTCCAATATTTCCAGACTCAAATTTATAATTTTTCCTTATAAATTCCCCTTTTACAGATGCAAAACATTGTTCAACATCATCTTGAATTTCCCTTTCAAGCTCTTTTTTTATTTGAGTTAAGTATACAGGATATTGATTTATACAAGGCTCAAAATTATTAACATTTTTACAAAGGTAAGTAATCTCCTTTCCTTGATATAAAATAGTGTTATTAGCATCTATAAAACCTCCTCCAGCAAACATCTCTTCAATAACTAAAGAAGTCCTATCACGTAAACAATTATCCACATAAGATTCAGGGTTATCATAATTCTGTTCCCTAGAGGTTACTTCTCCTCTATTTATGAAAAAGATAAAAACAACAGCCACAACAATAACAAGAGCAACAATTACAAATATTGTAATCTGTCCTTTATTTTTCATTTCAAAATCCACAAATTTACCCCCGCTTTCTTTATTCTCTCAATTTCCCCATCAATAACTAATTCTAATAATAATTTATCTGCAGTATTCCAAGATATGCTTAGAAATTTAGCAACTTCAGAAGTCGTAACTACTTTTTGTTTTTTCAAAAAATCTTTTACTTTTTGATTATGAATCTTCATATGGATAATAGCACTAGTATTCAAGCCAATATTCTGACTAATACTATTGCTAATATTAGTATGAATAATTACTATTTAAAACTTTTTAAGAAATCAAAAAATCGATGCACCACCACGACTTAAAAGTCAATGTCGTTTACTTAAGGAATATTAGGTTGATTATAAATTTAAAGCAATATGTATTTATAATATTTTCGTATAAATTTTT